>Ga0209790_1000093_pt1 | contig 16564 bp, 11 predicted proteins | sample WorMetG1aBELIZE2_FD_187420 | JGI IMG/M metagenome (GOLD analysis project Ga0209790, IMG submission 187420) | Marine gutless worms symbiont microbial communities from Max Planck institute for Marine Microbiology, Germany - Inanidrilus... ... | reverse complement strand
ATTTTAGGATGAATGGGTGTTAATATTGAAAATATGGCAATTATTGAACAGATTTTTGTGGATTTTGCCAAAAAAATTGAAGGCTCCGTTTGGCCGGCAAATTTTTTAGGTGTTATGCAAAAGTCTCTTTGAGAATTATGCCGGAACTTACCAGCATTCTTTCAAGCAGTGGAGTCTGGCGCATGAATTCCAGATATTCTTTTCTGCTACAAAAACCCATAACTCGTTCGACCCCGGCACGGTTATACCAGGAACGGTCAAACAGCTTCATTTCGCCTCTGGTCGGCAGATGATGAATATAGCGCTGGTAATACCATTGCCCTTGTTCTCTTTTGGTAGGTTTTTCCAAGGCCACAATTTTGGCAGTCCGAGGATTTAGGTGTTCCATAAAGCGCTTGATAGTACCACCCTTGCCAGCTGCGTCTCGACCTTCAAATATACCTAAAATCTTAATTCCCTCTTCCTTGACCCATTTTTGCACTTTTAAAAGTTCGGTTTGCAAAATATGTTTTTGCTCTTCATACTCAGCTCTTTGCATTTTTTCCGGATACGGGTATTTACCAAGTTCGTAGCTTAAGGTTAAGAGTTCCTTGGCAGAAATTGTTTCCGGTGAGTTCATCACCTTTTCTGGGTTAGTCAGCTCTTTCAGTCTTGCAAGTTTGTCATCGTCAGTTTTGGTGTCCAAAATAATACTCCTCAATAACTTTAATCTATCTGGTAAATTTACCGTGCTTTTCAAAATCTCGGCTCATACGCGCTGCTTCTTCCTCACCGGAAATAATTATCCTTGGATTAAGTTTATATTCAAGATCAGGATTACGTCCAGCATAATCTACCGAATTTAATATGAGTTTAATAGTCTCAACCCGTGCCATATCCTTATCGTCCGACCTGATTACATGCCAGGGCATGTTTTTGGTACTGGTTTTTTTCAGCATCTTATATTTCATTTCGGTAAATTCATTCCAGTACTTCTGGGCCTGCAAGTCAATCTCGCTTAGTTTCCATTGGCGTAGGGGGTCATTTTTTCTCCGATCAAACCGTCTTTTCTGCTCGGCCTTGCTCACGGAATAATATAGTTTCAAGAGAATGGTTTTACCGTCCTCAACAAAGCTGTTTTCGTAAGAATTTACGTATTTCAAGAAACTTTTGTATTGTTTATCAGTACAGAAATTAAATACCGGTTCTACCATTGCCCGGTTATACCAGGACCGATCAAACAGCACTATTTCCCCAGCATGTGGAAACTGTTCAATATACCTTTTCATATGCAACTCGGTAAGCTGCGCCTCGGTCGGTTTACCAAGAGCCACAATTCTGTAGTGTTTCTCATTCATATAGCGGGTAACCCGGCGGATGGTGCCACCCTTGCCAGATGCGTCCCTTCCATCAAACAGGATAATCATTTTCATACCTTCCTGCTCCAGATAAGTCTGCATCTTATTAAGTTCCACCTGAAACGGCATAAGCTCAATTTTTTTGAAGCTTTGCTTTAGAGCGTTATCTTTTAGATTTTCTATGAATTCAGAATTGTTCCGGTAATCCTCAGGAATTTTTGACAGAATAAGATCCATGCTATTGCTCCGCTATTTTCACTTTAAGGCTAAACCCAGCTTTTTTTAAAAACGTCTTTTCTCTTTGTAAATCAAAGTAACTAAGGCTATGTTCATCCATCCAGCCCTGTGGGAACTTCATACTAAGTTTCTTTCCGCTGACTTTAAGTCTAAAGCATTCCACTTTTTCCTGCACCCGCCCCCGGTGTAAGAGCACTGCCATTCTCAATAAAATACTTAGACGTAACGCGGTTTTTCTTAAACTTCGCGGCAATCCGGAAAATTCCTTAGGCTTGAATTTACGTCTGTGCGTTGCCACCATCGCCGCCAGCATTGCCTGCTCCTGACGGGAAAAACCTGGCATGTCAGCATTATACAAAATATACGCTCCATGCTCATGGTAATTATTATGCGAAATCCCAAGTCCAGCCTCATGTAAATTGGCAGCCCACAACAGCATATTTTTATTAGTTTCCGCCAACTGCCAGTCACTTGCTGCAAAATCAAATAACAAACCTGCCGCATGCTGTACCATTTGTGCCTGGGTTTTATCTTCCACCCAGCGATTAGCCAGGGACTTAATTGTGCTTTGTCTAACATCAGTATGCTGAATCCGGCCTATAATGTCATATACCACACCCTCGCGCAGTGACTGTTCCGAGACCCGCATATTGTCAATTTCTAGACTTTCAAATACCGCCAGCAATACCGCAAGACCAGCTGGTAAAATTGCTTTTCTATCATCTACCAGTTGCGGCAAGTCAAGATTATCCACATGACCGGCTTTAATCAAATGCTCTTTTAAAAGATGTAAAGAATCAAGCGAGACTCCACGCTGATCCCAGTCTTGAGCATGCACAATGTTGCGGATAGCCTTGATCGTGCCGGAACAGCCGGTAGCATCTTGCCAGTTTTTATTATTAAATTTAGCAGCAATCGGATATATAACAAGTTTAGCTTCAATCAGCGCCTCTTCCATGCGCTCCCGAGTTATTTTTCCATCAGCAAAAAATTTCAGAGTATAGCTCACACATCCTAACTGCAAACTCTCACGTGATTTGCTAAGCACCCCCTGTCCTATAATAAATTCGGTACTGCCGCCGCCGATATCCACCACCAGCCGTTTACCGTCCGGTGCCGCCCGGCCATGGGTAACTCCAAGATATATGAGTCTTGCCTCTTCATCACCAGAAATTATCTCTATCGGATTTCCCAGAATTTTCTGGGCCTTACTCCTGAATTCCTTGGAGTTTTTGGCCTTGCGCAGGGTATTAGTACCAACCACTCTAACCGCCCCTTCAGGAAACTTCCTTATTCTTTGCGCAAAACGCTTCAGGCAGTTAAGAGCATTATCCATAGTTTTCTTATTTATATTGCCATCTTTATCCAGGCCACCGCCTAAGCGCACTGTCTCACGAATTGTATCTACTACAGATATAGTGCCAGTCTCATCAACCTTGACCACAATCATGTGAAAGCTGTTGGAGCCTAAATCAACTGCGGCAATATATTCGTAATGGTGTTCAAGCATAGTGTTTTTCAATTCTCGGGATTGCGTATAATACTTGGTTTTAAAATAAAATTTACCCTGACTTCTTAAAAACATGAATGGCAAACAACACACGCCCGGAATTCGGCAATATCTTAAAATAAAAGCCGAATTTCCCGATACCTTGCTGTTCTACCGCATGGGTGATTTTTACGAGTTATTCTTCGAAGATGCAGAAAAAGCGGCTGAGCTTCTGGATATTACCCTGACCGCTCGCGGCCAGTCCGCTGGCGAACCAATACCAATGGCCGGTGTACCATACCATGCCGCCGACCAATATCTGGCTCGTTTGGTTAAAGCCGGACAATCAGTGGCTATTTGTGAGCAGCTGGAAGCCGCTGGCACCAGCAAAGGACCGGTCAAACGTGGAGTGACCAGAATTATAACTCCTGGCACCCTGACCGATGATGAATTGATAAGTGGCAGACAAGATTCACAAATCGCAGCAATTAGCGAAAGTGATAACAGTTTTGCTTTGGCCAGTTTAAACCTTACTTCCGGTCAGTTCCAGGTGCAGGAACTAAACAGCGCCGAAGAGATTAATACCGAGTTAAACCGGATAAACCCAGCGGAAGTTTTACTATCCTCTGAGAGCAATTTAAGATTGCCTGATTATAAAACTAGTCCACAACCCCCCTGGTTTTTTGATGTTGATAGCGCCAGCCAGGTTTTATGCCGACAATTTAAGGTTAATGACTTGCAGGGTTTTGGAATTGAACAACTGCCACAAGTAATAGCCGCAGCCGGAGCGCTTCTGGCTTATGTTAAAAATACCCAACGTACCGAGCTTTTACATATAGATTCCATCAAACTTGAGAACAACTCTGATATTTTGCAGATAGATGTTCAAAGTCGGCGTAACCTGGAAATAGAAACTAACCTTGCAGGTTCAAATAATAATACCTTGCTTAGCATCCTGGATAAAACCGTAACTGCAATGGGCTCTAGAATGCTAAAAAACTTTATAAAAAAGCCTTTAACCAATCGAAAAAAAATAAACCTGCGTTTAAAAGCCGTGCAAAGTCTTATTAATACGGATAGCCTTGAGCCGATAAGAGAGTTACTAAAACAAATTGGCGATATCGAAAGAATACTGGCCAGAGTAGCTCTTGGCAGCGCCAAGCCGCGGGATCTTGCTAAGTTAAAAGATGCTTTGTTATTGCTTCCAAAGTTACAGGACAAAACCAAGAACAGTGCAAGCGATTATATCCAGACCTTGAAATCCAGAATTTCTAACTTTCCTGAAATTGCCGAATTACTGGCAAAGGCAATAGTTGACAACCCGCCGGTAGTCCTTAGAGATGGAGGAGTTATAAAAGAAAATTTTAACCCTGAGCTTGATAACTTAAGGGCTATTCAGACTAACGCAGGAGAGCTATTACAGGAAATTGAACAGAAGGAAAAAAAACGTAGCGGTATAAATAATCTTAAAGTCGGTTTTAACCGAGTACATGGTTTTTATATAGAGATAAGCCGGCTTAACAGTGATAAAGCACCTGAAGACTATATAAGAAAACAAACTCTAAAAGCGAGCGAGCGTTTTATTACCCCCGAGCTTAAAGAATATGAGGTTAAAGCCCTGTCTGCTAAAGAAAAATCCCTGGCGCTGGAAAAAAATCTATACCTTGAGTTAATCCAAAAATTACAAGCAAGCGTAACTGGCCTTATCGGATCCAGCCGAGCAATTGCCAAACTGGATGTTATCTCTAACTTTGCCGAGAGGGCGCTTAATCTAGATCTGGCATTCCCCAAATTAACCGGTCAAATTGAAATTGACATAAAAAACGGCCGCCATCCGGTAGTGGAATCAGTAATAGAAGATAAATTCACTCCCAATGATATTTGCCTTAATCCTGATACCAGCATGCTTATAGTAACCGGACCCAATATGGGCGGTAAAAGTACTTACATGCGCCAGTGCGCGCTTATAGTGCTAATGGCGCACATAGGATGTTTTGTTCCGGCCGAAAAGGCAAAAATAGGTAAAATTGATAAAATTTTCACTCGCATAGGCGCAGCGGATGACCTGGCCGCGGGCCGCTCGACTTTTATGGTAGAGATGAGCGAAACTGCCAATATATTAAATAACGCCACTGAAAACTCGCTGGTACTCATGGATGAAATTGGCCGAGGAACCAGCACCTATGACGGTCTTGCTATCGCTAGAGCCAGCGCTGAAACAATCGCCGGGCAGATTAAGGCCCTTACTTTATTTGCCACCCATTATTTTGAACTTACTTCCCTGGCTGATGAATATCCTAATGTAAAAAATGTGCATCTGGATGCGGCCGAATACAAGAATCAAATAGTATTTTTGCATACGGTAAAGCCTGGCCCTGCCAGCAGAAGTTATGGTTTACAGGTGGCAGCTCTGGCCGGAGTGCCGTCAAAGGTGATAGAACTTGCCAAACAGCAGCTTATGGCTCTAGAAACCGAAGGAATAAGCAAAATACAAGATGCACAGCAAATGTCATTATTTATAGAAAAACAACAAAACCCTGACCAGGATAAGATATCTAAGATCCTGCGAAAGCTTGATCCGGATGATATCAGCCCTAAAAAAGCTTTGGATATTTTGTATAAAATTTTAAAGATTCAAAGCCATAACTAACTTTATTTTTATCCTGATTGTGATATGGTTCTTTTTTTTAATTAGCAGTTTTTAACCATATGGCGCATGCACTTAATATAGAAAGTATCCCGCAAAATACCAGCTTGATCAAAACCAAGGAAGAGGAATCTCCCATGGTTAGCTTAAACGATCCGACAATCCTCATAATGACTGACTTTAAGAAGAATAAAATCCTGACAGTTGAGCCATCCGAGAAAATTGATAATGCCAGTGAAAAAATGATTGCCTATAAAGTCCGACTGTTATTTGTTATTGAAGATAACAAACTATTGGGCCTTATTACTTCCACAGATATTTTAGGACAAAAGCCCGTATTGTTTCTTACCGAGCGTGGTGGAACTCGTGACGATATTACGGTTAAGGACATAATGACAACCTCAAATTTGCTGGAGGCAGTTTCAATAAAAGAAATGCAAGAGTCAACAGTTGGCGATGTAATCGAAACTTTAAGAAAGGTTAACCGCCAGCACATGCTAGTGCTTGATTATGATGCTGAAAACCTGCCCGTAATCCGCGGTCTGTTATCCATGACCAAAGCCAGCAAACAAACCGGCGAAACTATCAACACCGACGGCAGAGCTAACAGCTTGGCGGAACTAGGTGCGGAACGAGGTTATGGCAAAATGATTTCTGAATAAATTTCTCTATATATTCAATTAGATACATTAAATATCTCAGTATCTGGATGAAATGTATACCAGGCAAACCAAAATGAATTAAGTGCCGGCAGAGTTTGCCCGTTCACAGTTTCTATCTTGCCGGTATTCCTGGATGCATCAAAGTTGATCTTAAAATGCCCGCCGTTAAATACATCCTTTAATGGGCTTTTAGTTTTAGCAAGTTCAGAAAACGGATAGGCCTTGTATTTGCCCTGCCATTCAAGCCCTAGCACTCTTGATTTTGGATGAAGTTTCTTGTTCCTGAACTTTATGGGAAAGTAAATCTGATTTGATGATTCATAGCCAAAATAAGGATCTTTGCTGTAATCCCGCTTAAAACCGGTATTTGTTGACAAAACTAAATCTTCAGGGTTTTCATCTTGCCATTCGTCCCAGCTTGCAAGAATACTTGGAATGACCTCCAAGGTCTCGCCTGCACGTTTACCGCTTATAGATTTAGCTAGTATTTGTGACCATAAAGACTCAGTTTTTCTGTCATATAACAGCACATCACTATTGTATAGGAGCCCTGACACACCAAAAGCATGACCAATACCTTGAAGTTTAAAAGTTACTGCACTGCCACATAATGGACAATAGCTTATAACCAGCGTATCACCAGCAATCGTATCGTTGACAATTTCGTGCCAGTTCAAAATAGCAATGGGGTATGCCCGCCTTGCACCTTGATATTCAACACTTACCACCAAATCATTGGGCTTAAGAAACTTTACCTGTGAAGCTTTTATAAATTTGGGCCTGTCAATCGCCGGGATGCCGTCTTTACCCGGTCCGCCATGATGAATCTCCTCGGCCGAGATAAGTAAATTATTTAAAGAAAAGCCATTTTTTACTTTAATGTCAGATGCTGCTGCAATAAGAAACAGAATGCTTACTGCAGTGATTATCTTATAAGATAATGACTTACGCAGTTTCACAAATTTATCTATTCACCTATTGAGTTTTACGCAATTCTCGGCGCAAAATTTTCCCGACATTATTTTTAGGTAAATCTGCAACAATTTCAACCTGCTCCGGAGTTTTATAAGCAGTAAGGCTCTGCCTGCAAAACTTAATAATTTCCTCGCCGTTTAAGCTGGAACCTTCAGCTAAAATCACAAAAGCCTTAACCGCCTCGCCCGATTTGGCATCCGGCACTCCGATACAGGCAGCCTCTATAATTTCCGGATGGGTGGTTAATGCCTCTTCAATTTCATTCGGATAAACATTAAACCCGGAAACAATTATCATATCTTTTTTTCTATCGACTATTCTAACAAAGCCCTCACTATCAACCTGTGCTATGTCCCCGGTTTTAAGCCAGCCATCCTCGGTCAGAACCTTAGCCGTTTCTTTCGGGCGCTGCCAGTAACCTTGCATGATCTGCGGTCCTTTAACCCAAAGTTCTCCAGCCTCATCATAGCTTAATTCATTGCCGGCATCGTCGCGGATAGAAATATCCGTAGAGGGAACCGGAATTCCGATACTGCCATTGAATTTGGCAAGGCTTGTCGGATTAATAGTTACCGCAGGCGAGGCTTCAGTAAGCCCATAAGCCTCTAACAAAACTGTACCGGTAGTTTCATACCAGCGTTTGGCAGTAGTGCTCTGCACCGCCATGCCACCACCTAAGGTTAATAGCAGATTGGAAAAATCCAGATCGGCGAATTTCGGGTTGTTTAATAGCGCATTAAATAAAGTATTGACCCCGGTAATAAAACTGAATTTATAGTTCTTAAGCTCGTTGATAAATCCCGGGATGTCCCGTGGGTTAGTTATAAGAATATTCTGCGCCCCAAAATAGGTAAAAGTAAGGCAGTTAGCTGTCAGGGAAAAAATATGATACAGGGGCAATGCGGTGATAATAATCTCCTGCCTGTCATCCCTGGCCAGGGTTTTGACAAACTCTACTGCCTGTAGCATATTAGCCAGCATGTTACGATTAGTCAAAGCCGCACCTTTAGCCAGACCGGTAGTGCCGCCGGTATATTGCAAAAATGCAACATCCTCTCCGGTAATTTCCGGTTTAATAAAATTATTTGAGTTAGTCGAGTCCACCACCTCTTTAAAATCAAGCGCTCCTTGTAATTTAAAAGGCGGCACAAGTTTTTTAAGGTATTTTATTACCAGATTTACAACTATTGATTTAGGAAAATCAAGATAATCTCCAATAGCAGTGATCAAAATCTTCTTGATACCGGTATTGGCAACTATCTTTTCCAAAGTAGCGGCACATGTATTAGTCAGAATTATGGCCTGGGCTTCAGAATCTTTTAACTGATGCTCCAGTTCTCGCCCGGTATATAACGGGTTGACGTTAACCACTACCATCCCGGCGCGCAAAATTCCGAAAATTGCCACCGGATATTGCAGCACATTCGGCATCATAACTGCAATTTTTTCCCCGGGCTTGAAGTGCTGCTGCAGCCAGGAGGCAAACTTTAGAGATCTTGCGTCCAGTTCACTATAGCTAAGATCAGACCCCATACATGAGTAGGCAATTCTATCCGCATATATTTTTAATTTTTTATCAATTAATTCTGGTAAGGATTTATAAATATCAGGATTAATTTCTGCCTGCATGGAACCGGCATAGTGTTTAAGCCATATTTTTTCCATCTTTTAACCTCCCATTTAAAATATTATGTTTTTAGCATTATAACGCCTCGAATATACCTGCTGCTCCCATGCCTACCCCGACACACATAGTCACCATGCCATATTTCATCTTATTGCGTTGCATACCGTTTAATAAGGTAGCGGCGCGAATACTGCCAGTGGCGCCTAATGGGTGCCCTAAAGATATTGCTCCACCCAGAGGGTTTACTTTATCAGGATCCAGGTTCAGCTCCTGAATTACCGCGACACTCTGTGCGGCAAAAGCTTCATTAAGCTCAATCCATTCAAGATCATCTTGTTTTAAACCCGCTAATTTAAGAGCCTTAGGTATGGCTTTTACAGGGCCAATCCCCATAAATTCGGGTTTAACTCCAGCAGCGCTAAAACTTATAAATCTGGCCATTGGCTGCAAGTTATATTTTTTAAGGGCCTTTTCACTACAAATAATTAAGGCCGCCGCCCCATCACTCATCTGTGAACTGTTACCGGCAGTAACGCTGCCATCTTTTGCAAATACTGTTCGCAATTTACCAAGTAATTCCAAGCTGCTGTCTTTTCTTGGTCCCTCGTCAGTATCAACAGTTATGGTTGTGGTAAATGCTTTATCTTCATTTAAATTAAAACCGGATTTAACTGCATTAAAATTGATAATTTCATCGTGAAACTTGCCCTGTTCAATGGCCGCTACAGAACGTTTATGGCTTTCAAGGGCAAATTTGTCCTGCATCTGTCGGTCAACCCGCCATTTTTGCGCAACTTTTTCTGCTGTCATACCCATACCGAAGGCGATTGCCCGATTTTCATCATCAAAAATACCAGGGTTTAATGCCGGTTTATTGCCCGCTATCGGTATCATGCTCATACTCTCGGTACCACCTGCAATAATCACATCGCTAACACCAGTCTTAATCTTGTCAGCTGCCAAAGCGATACTTTGCAGCCCTGAGGAACATAAACGGTTAACAGTAAAACCCGGCACTGATTCCGGCAGACCAGCTAAAAGCGCAGCGATTCGCCCGACATTCCAACCCTGCTCTGCTTCCGGCATGGCGCAGCCGATAATCACATCATCAATTTCAGCAGGAGGCAAATCAGGAATCTCGGACAGTATAGTTTTAATTACATGCGCTAACATGTCATCCGGCCGGGTTTGGCTGAATACTCCCCTTGCTTTGCCAACTGCGGTTCTTTTAGCTTTTACTATATACGCTTCCTGTAATTGCATAACAATTCCTTATTCAATTTCGTAATGGTTTATTATTTTTAAGCATGTATTCAATTCGATCCTGGGTTTTGGTTGTTTTTAATAATTCAAGAAAGTTTTCAAGCTCAAGCTTTAACAAATACTCAGCGCTTACTTTAGTATCGGCATAAACCTCAAGCCCGGTCATTATTTTGGCTATCCTAAGCGCGATATCATAATCATGTTCCGAGATAAAACCGCCCTCCAGCAAATTTACTAATTGTCCCTGTATATTAGCGCGCAAACCGCTGCCGCCGACCCGTATCGGCTCTGACCATGGATGATTATAATTACTGGCCAAAGCCTCAGCCTCACTGTGAGCTATAAATAAAACCTCATCCTGATTCATGACTATTCTATCAGCCGGGCGCAGATAGCCCATATCGCGGGCCTCATAGGCGCTGGCGGCAACCTTGGCCATGGCAATATTTTCAAAGTATTTTGAAATAAAAGGCAATAAATCAGCACCTTTGGCATCTTCAGCTGCGCGTAGAGTCATTTCTTTTAAACCGCCACCGGCCGGTAAAACTCCAACCCCAATTTCCACCAAACCAATATAACTTTCTAAAGCTGCCACTACCCTGTTACAGTGTAATAAAAGTTCGCAACCGCCGCCTAGCGCCAGTCCATTTACTGCAGCAACGGTCGGTACCGGACCATGCTTCAGTCGCATAAAAGTTATTTGCAGCAGGCTTATAACTTCCCTGACCGAAGGCATATCTTCGGCAAGTTTTGGCAAACCGCTCACCGTCTCCACTACTTTCTTTTTAAGTTTGCCCGCCAGACCAACCCTGGAATCAACTCCACCATACTTGGTGCCCATCAGAATTTCATACAGATTGACTCCAGCACAAAATGGCGCCTTATCCTGCCAGATGATAAGCGCCCTGTGCCGGCCTTCGGCCACATCCAAAGCCTCGTTAATAGCATTTATTACTTCATAGCTTAAAACATGCATTTTGGTTTTAAAGCTTAAAATGCCAACGTCGTCCTTGATAGTCCAATATTTGGCAACATCATTTTCAAAAATGACATTGTGCCCAGGAACCGACTCACCTATTAACTTAGATGGATACAGCTGCCTTTCATACACAGAATGTGAAAATCCCAAATATTTTCTTATATTTGCCGCATCCCAGGACCCGGCATCATCGTGCACACCCTGGCGTTTTTCGTCTAATGCCCATGGCGGTATTTGTATAGTGGCTAATAGCCTATTCTCGGTTTGCGCTTTTTTTAGATAATTCGCCACAGTCTGCCAGCCAAATCTCTGCCAGATTTCAAATGGCCCAAAATCCCAGCCATAACCCCAGCGAATTGCCAGATCCAGCTCCTTGGCACTGTGAGCGATATCACCTAAATGATAGCTGCAATAATGAAAAAGATCAGCATAAACACTTACAAGAAATTCCGCTTGCTTGCTGCCCGATTGATTTATAGCATCAAATTGCTCTCCTGGTTCGCGTTTTTTTAAGATCTGTTTTAGGTCTTTGTCCACATTACCTTTGGTTGTCAGGCGGTAAGTGTCTTTTTCCGGGTCATAAACATAAATGTCTTGTGCACGTTTTTCATATACGCCTTTTTTGACCTTGGAGCCGATGGCGCCATCATCTATAAGATTTTGAATCCACTCAGGTATTTTAAACATATCATGCCACGGGTCATCTTTGAGGCTCTCTGCAAGCTCATTTACCACCATACCAAATACGTCCAGCCCTACAAGATCCAAAGTGCGATACGTGGCAGTTTTCGGGCGATTTATCAAACGCCCGGTTAACTCGTCCACCAAATCCGGCGCAAGTTTAAGGCGCCGTGCATGATAATCTACCAGCAGCATAGCAAACACACCGATACGGTTACCGACAAAACCTGGCCTGTCTTTAGCTTTTATTACACCTTTGCCGATTTTGCTAACAAAAAAGCCTTCTAACAAATCCACGATTTTTTCATCCGTCTTGGCATGAGCTATAACTTCTAATAGATGCATATATCGCGGCGGATTGAAAAAGTGTAAGCCTAAAAATCTGGATTTAAGCCAGCCGGGCAAGTCTTTAGCCAAATCGCGCAAAGGAATAGCCGAAGTATTAGATGCCAGAATCACCGAAGGTTTTAAATGTGGCAGAACTTTCTGGTAAAGCTCCTGCTTCCATTTAATATTTTCAGATATAGCCTCAATAATAAGATCGCACTCGCTGATGAACCCAAGGTGTTCATCATAATTGGCTTTGACTATCCTGCCGGCAAATGCTTTATGAGCAAACGCCGCAGGTTTGGCCTTTAACATGGTGTTTATGGCATTGTCGGCTTCGGTATTTTTATTATGCTCATCACCTGTCAGGCCAAACAAATAAACTCTAAACCCGGCATTGGCAAAATGAGCGGCAATTTGCGCGCCCATAACTCCAGTACCTAAAACTGCAATATTCCTGATTGATCTTAAATATTTATCTTTTTGCATATCCTCAAAACTCATTTGGAGCAAAGTCATTTACCGCAATCACCTTGGCTATTAATTTGCGCGCCTTGGCGTACTTATCTTTTTCCTCTTCATTCATAATTCCGGCTTCGGTAATTCCGCTTAACCATTCATCCTCGCTTTGCAGTAGGCTCTTGGTAAGACCTGCCTTTTTAATTCTCTTTTCAATTTCATCCACCAGCGGCATCTGTTGGTAAGCTTCCAGCAAGTCTTTCACCACATCATCCCTGGCATTTGGAATATAACACCAGGCAGTCAAACGACGTTTACTGTCTGTATCACTCAACAACAACCTGCTTACCTTGTTGCTTAATTTGTGTGACGGTGGTTTAGGCACAGAAAATTTTGGCAAATAGAATATATGAATTAATTTTCCCAGCCAGGGCAGAGGCAGATTACTCACTACGTTGCATAAAGCCCTATAGCTTTGATAAAGCATCCTCTGACAAATCCAGTCCAGTAACGGCCGATCTTCTTTATTATCACCTTCGTCCCGGTATTTCTTTAACGCTGCCGAAGCTACGCATAAACCGGTCCAGGCATCGGCAAACTGTCCGGTAAGCATTTCCTTGCGCTTTAATTTCCCGCCCAAAAAGCTAAATGCCACGTCCGCCAACATAGCCAGAGAAGCGCTCAGCATGTTTATTTGCCGGATATATTTTTTACCGTAACTAAATCCTGTATCGAATTTTGATAGCCAGCCACCCGAATAACCAAAAAGAAATGCTCTGGCTTTGTTAGTAATAAAAAATCCCAGATGTTCTATAAGTGCCGCATCAAAAGCATCAAGCTCGTCTTCCTGCATGCTGAGCATCTCTTTTTGTAAATACGGGTGGCAACGAATTGCGCCCTGACCGAATATCATCAAAGTCCTAGTTAGTATATTCGCGCCTTCTACCGTAATAGACACCGGCATAGCTTTGTGCCCTTCTGCCAGGTAATTAAGCGGGCCTTTGATGATGGCTTTACCGGCATGAATGTCCATATTTGCATCAGTCACCATGCGCGCGCTTTCGGTATTAAAGTATTTAATCATTGCCGATAAAACTGCAGGTTTTTCGCCTTTTAACAAAGTTGCGGCAATCAACTTACTGCAAGCATCCATCGCATAAGCGTAACCACCGATAAACGCCAGTTTTTCGGCAATACCTTCAAAATTGCCGATAGAGGTATTGAACTGCTTGCGCACTCTGGAGTAAGCAGAGGCGGTCAGGCTCGCATACTGACCTGCAGCATTGCCAAGCGCCGGCAAAGAAATGCCGCGCCCAACTGCTAATGATTCCATAAGCATTTTCCAGCCCCGACTGATTTGCTCCGGTCCACCGATAATAAACTCCAGCGGAATAAAAACGTCCTTACCCTGAGTTGGACCATTTTGAAATGGTGTATCCAAAGGATTATGCCGCCGTCCGCTTATAACCCCAGGGGTGTCAGCTGGCACCAGGGCACAGGTAAGACCTAGGTATTCTTTATCTCCTAATAGTTTATCCGGATCCAGAGCATGAAATGCCAAACCGATAAGGGTTGCCACCGGAGCCAATGTTATATAACGTTTGTCCCAGTTTAGCCTTAGTCCTATGACTTCTTTGCCTTTAAATTCTCCTTTGGCAATTACTCCGGTATCCGGAATTGAGGCCGCATCCGAACCTGCACTTGGAGCGGTCAGGGCAAAACAGGGAACATCTTCTCCACTTGCAAGACGTGGCAGATAATAATCCTTCTGCTCCTGAGTGCCGTAGTTTTTAATAAGCTTGCCCGGGCCTAAGGAGTTCGGCACCATGACCGTTACCGCCGCAGTTACACTACGAGTGGAAATCCGGGTCACAATCGCCGCATGCGCCTGCTCGGAAAAGCCCAATCCGCCATATTGTTTTGGTATTACCAGACCGAAAAACTTATGCTTTTTAATATAATCCCAGGACTCAGGGCTTAAATCTTTCCGGTATCGGTTTACCTGCCAATCGTCTATAGTCGCACACAAGACATTGGTTTGATTATCCAGAAAATCCTGCTCTTCTTTACTTAGCATCGGGTTGGGATAAGTGACAAATTCCTGCCAGTCAGGGCTGCCTTTAAAAATCTCGGCCTCCCAGGATACAGTGCCAGCCTCAATTGCCTCGCGTTCGGTATCACTCATGGCCGGCAAATGATTTTTTAATAGATTAAAAACTTTAGCCGTGAACAAACTCTTGCGTAAGTCCGGCAGCAACACCATAAAAACCATGCTAGATGCCAGCAAAAATAAAACAAGGTGAGTAAACCAGCCGCCGCCAAAAAATATATGTAGCAAAAATAAACCCGAAGCGGCAAATGCCCAGGTTTTAGCCGGCACCTTAAATCTTGCAATGATAAATATAATTACTATAAATATAGCGAGGTGCAGCAATAAATTCATGCCATTTGCTCCTTGTTTAAGGTTTCTGTCTCATCTTCAGTGAATACCCTGAAACATTCGTTATTATCGTTACAATATATGTTATTTTTGTCCTCCCAGGGCAAATTATGATATGCCCCCTGGGTTTTGAGAAAATTGAACTTAGATTGCGGCAGCTCGACAAACGGTACTTTAATTATTTCAAAGTACGGCGAATAGTCAAAATCCCGTGGTACAAATAATTTAGGATTACGTTTTCTAAGCCGTATGCTGCCATCCGGTTTTCTAATCACTATCGGCAGAATGGGGAAATGCACACTCATAAAAGCCTCAGCCACTGCAGTTGAACAAACCGCTTTGGTAGCTCCACCGGCCTGGTGCCTAAATAACGAGGAACGCCAACGCCTGGGTAAAATGCCATAAAACGGGAACATAAAACGTGCCAGATCAAGCAGTTGACGCACATCATACGGCCGGCCTAACTGCCTTAGCACATGCTTCACCACCCGTTTATTATCTTCTTCGGTAAGACCTTTGGCGCGGCAGATTCTTATATTATCATCAGCATAGCTGGCAACCGGAGTCAAAATCATACCGTAACCAAGCAGACTCTCAACCACATACTTCTCCTTTGGTTCAGCGCCGTTTTTTTGTAGCAGCTTCCTGATTTTTTTGTCTTTGGTTTCAGCCATGGAACCTACATATAACGCCGAGTGACTCCACTGAGTCTGGGTTATAAAGCGAATGACATCGCTTACTCTGGACCTGCCTTCTATTAATACCACATCCGCCGGCTTGATCTTCCTAAGCAAGGATGAATAGTTGTTGATGGGAAAATCAGGCGGCGGATATTCCTTAGTTAAAAGCGAACTTATTTTAGCTTCCAGCCAGTCAAACCCACCCGAAAGTATTTTGATACTCCTGATACTTTTTTCCAGCCAAAGCAGAAATTTTGAAATCATTCTATATTCTATCTGTCTTGCGATTAAATACTTTCATGCCTAAATAATATTATTTTATAAAGTTAATTGTAAAGCAGTTTAGTAAGAAAGTACGTATTTGAAATTTATATAGTTTCAAAACCAGCGTGAGCTTATGCTGATTCAAGTAAGCAAATTCTGGCAAATATAAAGCTAAAAGTAATCCAAAATACCAAAATCGCTAGTGCATTGGATTTATTGATTTTAAGATTGGCTTACAGCCTAAAGACAAATTAACCTCTACCTAACGCTGTTAGTATTATAAACAGATAAATGATTTCGCCCTTTGGACTTGTAATTTTGTATTTATATTATTTGTTGACTAGAGATAACCTTATCTTTTAAGTATATTGAGACCTTTGCATAACTCCCCCTCCAAATATGGACAAATGTTAAAATTACCCGCAAGTTAACCAAAGTGTAGGAACAATATGTCCTGGAAGAATCAATCCCAATATAGCTTAGCTGATGCCCTGTTA
>Ga0209790_1000091_pt1 | contig 16597 bp, 16 predicted proteins | sample WorMetG1aBELIZE2_FD_187420 | JGI IMG/M metagenome (GOLD analysis project Ga0209790, IMG submission 187420) | Marine gutless worms symbiont microbial communities from Max Planck institute for Marine Microbiology, Germany - Inanidrilus... ... | reverse complement strand
ATTTTAGGATGAATGGGTGTTAATATTGAAAATATGGCAATTATTGAACAGATTTTTGTGGATTTTGCCAAAAAAATTGAAGGCTCCGTTTGGCCGGCAAATTTTTTAGGTGTTATGCAAAAGTCTCAACCGGTTAATAAATGTTTAAGTTCATAGATAATATTCCACTTGCAGGTTTGGTAATTGTTGCAGTATTTTTAGGGCTGGCTCCTTTTACCCCGGAACCACATCTGGTGGAAAAGACTAGAATGCTGATAAATGGCAATTTACATAAGCCAATTGATATTTTTGATTTTTTAATGCATGGCACGCCGTTGGTGCTGTTAGTGATTAAGTTACTTAGATTAGGTAAAGCCAAGAATGAATGAGTGGTTGATTGACAATGAAAGTGTAATTCGCCTTGGTTTTTTCATTGTCGTTTTACTTTTGGTAATGGCGGCGGAGTTTATCTTCCCCAGAAGACTGCATGATATGTTAAGGCCATTACGCTGGAAAAATAATTTGCTTTTGGTGGCGCTTAACGCTTTGGTATTAAGAATTCTGCTTCCGGGTCTGGTAATTGCCAGCGCGTATTATGCGGCAAAGCACAACATTGGTATTTTTAATTATTTTAAGCCTGGTCCGATTTTAAGTGCTGTGTTGTCAGTGCTGCTGCTAGATATGGCAATTTACTGGCAGCACCGGATCTTTCATAGGGTGCCGATATTCTGGCGACTGCACAGGCTGCATCACTCCGATATTGAGTATGACGTTACCACCGGAGTCAGGTTTCACCCCATAGAAATAGTGTTATCGTTTTTATTAAAATCTTTGCTGGTCGTGGTGATTGGAGTGCCGGTAATCGGGGTTATTATTTTTGAGATTATTCTAAATGCTTGTGCAATGTTCAATCACGGTAATATTAATCTGCCAAAGAAGATAGATTTTTACCTGCGGAAAGTGATTGTAACTCCAGATATGCACCGGGTGCATCATTCGGTAAAAGCAAACGAGATGCACCGTAATTTTGGCTTTAATATTTCGATCTGGGATCGTATTTTCGGCTCTTATAAGGATCAGCCACAGGCTGAGCATACGGATATGCAAATTGGCCTAAAAGAGTTTCGCAGCTTACAGGAACAGTCTTTATTAAATCTCTTAAAACAACCTTTTGTATATAACAGGCAAAATAAAACCGCAGTGAAAAATTAGTGTGTTATTAAGAGGTTATGATTTTTTATGAAGCTTGCAGCTACAATTTTTATAAGTCTGATTTTGCTATCCTGTGTCTCTCAGCAGATTGCTGCAGATAATACAAAAGCAGTTGTAAAATTTCATGGAATGGAAGTCGAGCCATATATGGTTGATGGCAAACGAATTTTGAATAATCAACATATAATAGAGGTAAAACCTGGCAGGCATACAGTTGAAGTTTATTTGTCTTGGAGCGGTTATAGCAGATCCAATGCCACAAAGTCTGCCTGTTTTATTGCCGAGGGCGGACACAAATACCTAGTTGGCGCTGATACCGGTATAGAAAATGATAAATGGTATAACTCCGACTGGACACCGTATATTGAAAGAATATCTAGCAGCAGTTTATTTATAAGATTTATAAGCCTGGGTTTTATCAGAGATTTGCAAAATTGTGAATAGTTTAGCTAATAATCGCATTTAGAGTATAAATAAGGTAGAATTTCCGGCTTTATTTTAAGGACAAACAAATGGACTTTATATCCACTGCAATGGCGGAAAATGGAGCCTCTGCTGGCGCCGCCGGCGGCTTGATGCAGTTTTTGCCGCTAATACTTATTTTCGTGGTTTTTTATTTTTTACTTATCCGTCCACAACAAAAGCGCGCCAAGGAACATAAGTCCATGCTGGAAGCTTTGCAAAAAGGCGATGAAGTGGTAACTGCCGGTGGTCTTTTAGGTAAGGTAAAAAAAGTTGGTGAAAATTTTGTTGAGGTAGAAGTGGCGGCAAATCTTACGGTTAAAGTTCAAAAACCGCAAATTACCCAGTTGATGCCAAAAGGCACGGTAAAAGAAGCATAAATAACTAAATGCTAAATCGCTATCCTTTCTGGAAAAACCTGCTTATTCTGTTTGTGCTTCTGGTCGGCGGTTTATACGCTTTGCCCAATTTATTTGGTGAGGATCCAGCAATACAGATAACCGGTGAGCGTGGTAATACGGTGGACACAGGGGTTTTAAAGAAAGTTGAAAATATACTTAAAGCAAAAGACTACCCGCTTAACGGTATCAACCTGGATAATAAAACCCTTTTGGTCAGGTTTAAATCACAGGATGACCAGCTAAAAGCCCTGGAAGAGTTAAAAACTGGCTTAGGCGAGGATTTCCTTCCGGCTTTAAATCTTGCCTCCCGTACTCCCAACTGGTTAAAAACCCTCGGCGGGGACTCAATGAATTTGGGTCTGGATTTAAGAGGCGGGGTGCATTTCTTAATGGAAGTTGACATGGACGAGGCAATTACCAAAGCCGAAGAAAGATATGTCAGTGATCTGCGTAGTATGTTAAGAAAGAAAAAAATTCGTTATAAAACCATCAGCCGCAAAGCTCAAGGCGGGGTTAATCTGGAATTTCGGAAAGAGTCAGAAAGGGATAAAGCATATGATGAAATAAAAGATGAGTATCCTGGAATAATTTTAGCGGATAGCGAGGCCGGTGGTCTATTTAACCTAAGCCTTAGTATGAGTGAAACTGAACAGCGTGATACTAAAAGTTTTGCGATCCAGCAGAACATAACCACCTTGCGCAACCGGGTCAATGAATTAGGAGTGGCGGAACCGGTAATCCAGCAACAGGGGGATAACCGTATAGTTGTACAATTGCCGGGCGTGCAGGATACCGCGCGGGCTAAAGATATTTTGGGAGCTACTGCTACCTTGGAGTTCCGCCTGGTAGATGAGAAAAATGATCCGGTTTTGGCCATGCAAACCGGCAAAGTCCCGGCGCTTAGCCTTTTACGCAAGACTCGTGAAGGCCAGCCGGTGCTGATGAAAAAACAGGTGTTACTGACCGGCGAATCTATAATTGATGCTGCATCAGGTTTTGATCAGCAGTCAAACACTCCGGCGGTATTTATTACTCTGGACGGCAAAGGCGCTAGAAGGATGTCCAGCGGTACCCGGGACAATATAGGCAAGCGCATGGCAGTATTGTTTATAGAAAACAAGGTTGTAAGTAAAATTATCGATGGCAAACGGGTGAAAAATACCAAGCGCAGCGAAGATGTGATTAACGTTGCGGTCATTCGCGATCAGTTAAGCAAGCGTTTTCAGGTAACCGGGCTGGACAATACGGAAGAGGCCACAAATCTTGCCTTGTTGTTGCGGGCCGGAGCCCTGGCGGTGCCGATGGAGATTGTCGAAGAGCGTACAGTAGGTCCAAGTCTGGGGCAGGATAATATTAATAAAGGCATGCTGTCGATTATTGTTGGGCTGATTGCTGTGCTATTTTTTATGGCTTTGTACTATAGGATATTTGGCCTGGTGGCTAATATTGCATTGGTGCTCAATATAGTTTTAGTAGTAGCACTTTTGTCATTGATTCAGGCAACATTAACTCTGCCCGGTATTGCCGGTATCGTACTGACAGTAGGTATGGCAGTGGATGCTAATGTGCTTATTTTTGAAAGGATACGTGAGGAAATAAGAAACGGTAATTCACCGCAGGCCAGTATCTATTCCGGTTATGAAAAAGCTTTTTCTACCATTGCTGATGCTAATATAACCACTCTGATAGCAGCGGTGGTATTGTTTGCTTTCGGTACAGGTCCGATTAAAGGTTTTGCAGTTACCTTATCCTTAGGCATTATCACCTCGATGTTTACTGCCATTATGGGAACTCGCGCCGTAATTAATATGATCTACGGCAGACGTAAAGTTAAAAAGTTATCAATTTAATTATGCGATTGTTAAAGGGAGAAACTTCAATCAAGTTCATGGCTAAACGTAAGATTGCCATGTTCATTTCCTTGGTACTTATGCTGACTGCTATAGGTTCTCTGGCAGTTAACAGACTCAACTTCGGGATTGATTTTACCGGAGGCACCTTGATTGAAGTTGGTTTTGCTAAAAGTGCAGATCTTAATCATGTGCGAGATGTGCTGTCGGACAATGAGCTAGGCGAGTCCACGGTACAAAATTTTGGCAGCACCAGGGATATACTTATAAGGATTGCCCCGCAAGAGGGTATAAATTCCGCTGATCTCAGCTCCAGGGTTTTGGATGCTTTACGTGCAGTTGATGCTAATGTTGATATGCGCCGGGTAGAATTTGTCGGGCCGCAGGTTGGGGACGAACTTACCGAAGATGGAGGGCTGGCAGTATTGTTTTCTTTATTTGCAATCTTAATCTACGTCTGGTTTAGGTTTGAATGGCGTTTCTCACTGGGGGCGATTGCAGCCTTGGTGCATGATGTTGTCATAACTTTGGGAATTTTTTCTATTTTGCAGCTAGATTTCGATTTGCCGGTATTGGCAGCAATTTTAGCGGTAATCGGCTACTCGCTTAACGATACCATTGTAGTGTTTGACCGGATACGCGAGAATTTCCGCAAATTAAGAAAAGGCGACTCGGAGCATATAATCGACACATCCTTGAATAATACGCTGTCTCGGACCTTAATGACATCTCTTACAACCCTGTTGGTATTATTAGCGCTGTTTATACTTGGTGGTGAGATTATTCATGGGTTTGCTTTGGCTTTGATAATCGGGGTCCTGGTTGGAACATACTCCTCGATTTATGTTGCAAGCAGTACAATATTGGGACTTGGCATCAGCCGTGCTGATCTGGCCTTGCCGCAGAAAGATAAAACCGACTTTGTTGATGCCGAGCCATAAACTTATTTTGCATCTCCCCGTAGCTCAGCTGGATAGAGCAGCCGCCTCCTAAGCGGCAGGTCGGACGTTCGAATCGTCTCGGGGAGGCCATATGTACGATTAAAACATATATAAGTAATTAATAATTCTCTGATATAATCCCGGGCTTTTTGCAGGTTCCTATGTTTAGCCTTGCTTGTCCCGGACGTAAATGCGTACAAAATGAAATTCTTTCTGGCCTGACCGTTGCGCTGGCCCTAGTGCCAGAGGCTGTGGCCTTCGCCTTTGTTGCCGGGGTTGAACCATTGGTGGGTTTATATGCCGCTTTCATGATGGGTATTATTACCGCCATAATCGGCGGGCGTCCGGGAATGATATCCGGAGCCACTGGCGCGATGGCGGTGGTGATGGTAGCCCTGGTGGCTGAGCACGGAGTGCAATACCTGTTTGCTGCGGTAATCTTGACCGGTATATTTCAGATTTTAGCCGGGGTCTTTAGGCTGGGTAAATTTATTCGACTGGTGCCGTACCCGGTAATGTTAGGTTTTGTTAATGGCTTGGCGATTGTAATATTTTTGGCGCAGTTAAAACAGTTTCAAACAATTGATGTGGCCGGTGGCGCGGCCTGGCTTAGCGGCATGCCCTTATATACAATGCTGGCCCTGGTGGTCTTAACTATGTTGATTATTTATTTCCTGCCTAAACTGACCTCAGCAGTGCCGGCATCATTGGCGGCAATTATTGTGGTGACCTTAATGGTTACTGGTCTGGAGCTTGATACCAGAACAGTGCAGGATGTGTTACGCGAGATGACCAACAATCCTTCTGCAACTATAGCCGGCGGCTTGCCGAGTTTTAACCTGCCTGCAGTGCCCTGGTCATTAGAAACTTTAAAAATTATTCTGCCTTATTCGGTTATCCTCGCTGCAGTAGGGCTGATAGAGTCCTTGCTTACTTTAAGCCTGATTGACGAAATCACCGAAACCCGAGGCCGCGGCAATAAGGAATGCATTGGTCAGGGTGTGGCCAACAGTGTTAATGGTTTTTTTGGCGGAATGGGTGGCTGTGCCATGATTGGTCAGTCTTTAATAAACATAAATTCCGGCGGCAGGGGCAGGTTATCCGGAATCGCCGCTGCATTGTTTTTACTGATATTTATCATATTTGCCTCCGGCCTGATTGAGGTTATTCCGGTAGCCGCTCTTATAGGTGTAATGTTTATTGTGGTAATTGCTACTTTTGAATGGACTAGTCTGCGCTTGGTTGGCAAAGTGCCACTGGCTGATTTATTAACAGTGGCTCTGGTGGCAACTATCACGGTAATTTTTGACCTGGCAATTGCAGTAGTGGTTGGGGTTATTTTCTCAGCTTTAGTATTTGCCTGGGAACATGCCAAGCAAATGCGCGCCCATGCTTTTATCAACGATGAAGGAACAAAGGTTTATGAACTATCCGGGCCTTTGTTTTTTGGATCGGCGCAGAATTTCAGCGAGATTTTCACTCCTAAAGATGATCCGGATAATATAGTGGTGGACTTTTATGATTCCAGAGTTGCTGACCATTCCGGAATAGAGGCGATTGAGAACCTGGCTGAACGTTATCGGCGACACGGTAAGAATTTGCGTCTAAAGCATCTAAGCCCGGAATGCAAACTTTTGTTGCAAAAGGCTGGTAAGCTGGTTGAGGAAAACGCTGAGGAAGATCCTGCTTATCATGTGGCAGTGAATAATCTGGCTTGAATTAATCAGACAAATAGGGTTGAGCAAAATTGATAGGAAGATTTTGTTTTAAAACGTATGGTATGTTTTTGAAAAAAAACCTTTATACAACCATGGTTTACCGCTTATTTTATTATCCAGGTAGAGATCAGGTTATATCGAGGTTAGGCGGTATAAGTTAATGCGCAATGTGAATGATTTGGGTGTATAATTCACCACTTTCTATTTCAGACTGCTTTATTGTTGATAACTATTTGAGCTATATAGAAGTTTAAAATTTTATATAAATTTATAATAAATGAGAATTAAGTTTTTGTTTTCCTTGCTGTTGCTAGGCTTCATAAGTGGCTGCTCTCTTGCGCCAGGCATGCATTTTGCTGAGAGCGATAAGCCGGTGGATGGCGCTCTTGTTAGACAGGTTAATGTACAAGGCTTGCAATATAGATTAAGAATCGTTCCAATAAGTAAAAAGCTTTTGTATCTGCAGAACTATTCCAGGAATAAGGCAAATCTGACTACTAAGACAATAAATTCTAGTCGAGGAATTTTCAGCTCAGGTTATGCATACAGAGTACAACCTAATGATATTTTGGGAATCACTTTATGGGAAAGCACTGATGCAGTTTTGCCTAGTGTTAGTAATCTGGATCTTGAGGCAAGACCTAATGCAGGCAATGCTCGAGCAGCACAAAGAAACACTTCAGAAAACAGCGTAACAGTAGATAGCGATGGTTATATATACTTTCCATTTGCCGGTGAAGTGCATGTTAAGGGGTTGACAGCATCCGCTATACGACGGGAAATGCAAAATAAGATGAAAGAGTATTTTGACGATCCAAAAATTTCAGTTAGAGTACTGGAACATAATAGTCAATTTGCCATGGTAACCGGTAAGGTTGGCACCCCAGGAAGAATTCCCATCACCTCGCGCTCTATCACCGTGGTTGATGCCATACATAGTACTGGCGGCTTGCAAGATGATGGTTCCTGGAAACATGCAACTTTAACCAGATTAAATGGTCAGAAAATCACAATAGATTTACATAAAATATACACTGGCGGTAATTTATCCCAGAATTATCGTTTGCGCCATGGCGATATATTGCATGTGCCTTTTGTTGAGGGGCAAACTGCGTATTTATATTCAGATAGCGGCGCAAAACCCATGTTATTGCAAAACAATACTGTTAGTTTAACTGAAGCTATCGGTGATGCTGGCGGTATAACGGGTGAAGCTGCAAATTCCAGAGAAATTTTTATTTTAAGAAAAGAAAATGGCAGGCCATTTGATGAAATAACCGCTTATCATATTAATCTTCGCTCGCCGGCAGCTTTGGTGATGGCCAATAGTTTTTTCCTAAAACCTAAAGATATAGTATATATAGAGACCTCTAATATTATTCGCTGGAATCGGGCAGTATCTTTGCTGTTATCCTTACAGTCTGCACCAGTAGAGCTGCAAAACTTAGCGACAAATTAAATAATGATCGATAAGAACCTGCAAGAAGATTTATTAAATTTTCGCGATCTTATATTTGAATTAATTATTAGGAACTGGTGGCTTTTCCTGTTGTTTATGGTTTTTGGTTTTTATGTTGCCAAGACTTACATGCAGGTAAGCCCTCGAACCTACGAAACTAGCGCGTTATTACAATTTATAAATAAAGGAGGAGCAAGACTCGGTGCGGTAAGGTTGAGTGGGAGTAACCAGGAAGCGGCCAAGGTAATAATGCGTTCCAGGAGCGTGGCAGGAGAGGTAGTAAAAAATCTTAAGCTTGATATTGCTATTTCGCCAGTTTTATTTCCGGTAATTGGCAAGTATTTTTATTCCTATCATCTAAATAAGGGTAGTGATTTGGTACCTTTAGGTTTTTGGCAAAGCTCAAAATATGCCTGGGGCGGTGAAAAATTAAAGCTAGATATTTTTGAAGTGCCGGAGGAATTTATAAATAAAGCTTTTACCTTAAGCGTGATAGATAATAATCAGATTTCATTGTCGTATGGCGGGAAGGAGATTGACAAATTTGCAGTCGGTAAAATAGTTGGAAATTCCGGGTTTAAGATTAGAGTTAAAGAACTTAAAGCCAGGCCGGGCAACAGGTTTATCATCAAAAAACTAAGTTTAACTCGCAGTGTGAAGGCTGTAATTAATAACTTAAAGGTCTATCAAGAAGGTGGAAGAAATTCTGGAATAGCTAGAATTAAATTTGAGTATGGCAATCAGGATTTGATGGTTAGCATATTAAACAACCTTGTGGTAGAGCTAATAAAAAAAATGGAAAACCAGAAAACAGGTAAAATCGAAGAAGATATTCAGATAATCGAAAATCAATTACCTATAATAGAAGAACGGGTACAAAGGGCTGAGAGTGAGTACAGAGAATTTCTAACTTCAAGTGATTTTGCCGCAGAAGGCACTGAAGTGCCTTTAGTAGTGAACAAACTTTCTAAACTGGAAGAGAACCTAACAGAAACAAAAAATAAAAAAAGGGAATTAGAACGGGTTTATACTGAAAAACACCCGGTGGTTACAGGACTTGATATTCAAATTCAAAAATATGAAAAGGAGCTAAAAGAATTAAAAAAATCTGCCCAGGAATTACCGGAGTTGCAGCTTAAACAATATCAATTAAAAAGAGAGATAGAAACCGCAAGAAAATTACGTAGTGATTTAACCGACCAGCTTCAATCGTACAAAGTGCTTAAAGGCGCCCAAACCAGAGATATTGATGTTGTAGATTATGCAATTAACCCTGAATCTTTTATTGCGCCGTCTAACAAAAAAGTAGTTGCTATATCTTTGTTAGGGGCGCTAATGATAGCTTTTGCCCTGGCATATTTAAGGTATCTTAAATCTTCGGTCCTGGTTGAGGAACCAAAAGATTTAGCGAGTGTAACAGAAACCCCGGTTTGGGCCGATGTGCCATATTCAGTAGAGCAAAAAACCTTACTTAAAACCGGTAAGATAATATCGGAAGTAGATGTATATGGCGGGGTGGCAGAAAGTATGCGCAGCTTGCGGGCGGTTATAAATTTACATTTATTGCAGGCAAACAACAGATTTGTTTCAGTTACCAGCCCCATGCCTAAGTCAGGTAAATCTTTTGTGTCGATGAACCTGGGGTATTTAATGGCCAAGCAACATAAAAAGGTTTTATTGATTGATGCTGATATGCGAAAAGGCCACACTACTACCGAAATGTTATTTAGCGGCAAAAAAGGTTTAAGAGAGTATTTGGAGTCAACCGAAGAGCAGATTGAAAATATTATTCATGAGACGAAATTTGATAATCTGTTTATTATCCCTTCAGGTAGCCGCAGCAATATATCCTCTGACATATTAACCTCTAATAAATTTAAGGAATTGATTCAAAATGTTGGGGAAAACTTTGATGTGGTTATTTTCGATACCCCGCCATTACTGGTTCTGACTGATGCATCTACGATAGGCAGGGAGGTAGGCTGTAATATTATGGTATTGCCGCAAGGTCAGGTTAATAAGATGGAAGTTAAAACTGCATTAAAGAGAGCCGAGCTTTCGGGCGTTACTTTTGATGGAATAATACTTAACAAAAATTCCGTTTCAGTGGTTAGCAAGTATTATCATAAATATCTGCCGTATAAATACTCATATTATAAATATCGTGGTTACGGTTATACGTATGGCGGGTATAAACAAAAGTATTATAAATACGACCAGGCATATGGATATGATGCTGAAGAACCTACAGAAAGAAAAAAAGCATCGTAATAAATATAATTTATTACTTAGGCTTGTCAAATGATTCCATATGGTAAACAAAATATATCTCAGGCTGATGTTGAGAGTGTTATTGAGGCATTAAAATCTGATTGGCTTACCCAGGGGCCAGCTGTTCCTGCGTTTGAAGAAAGTCTTTGTGGGCTAACTGGGGCAAAATATGCGCAGGCAGTAAATAGTGGGACTTCAGCCTTACATTTAGCTTGCCAGGCCCTGGGTCTATCAAAAGGCGATACACTTTGGACATCACCCAACACTTTTGTTGCCTCAGCTAATTGCGCGCGTTATTGCGGTGCCGATATTGATTTTGTAGATATAGATATTTCCACAGGAAATATGTCTTTATCAGAACTTGAAAAGAAACTGGATCTTGCGGCTAAAACAAAATCTTTACCAAAAATATTGGTTGCAGTGCATTTTGCCGGTCAGTCCTGTGATATGCAAGAAATAAAACAACTATCTGACAAATACGGATTTAAAATTATCGAAGATGCAGCACATGCCATAGGTGGCACGTATAAAAACAGACCAATAGGAGCTGGTGTATATTCAGATGCTACCACTTATAGTTTTCATCCCGTGAAAGTGATAACAACCGGTGAGGGAGGGGCTGTTTTAACTAATGATAAAAAAGTTAAGGAGAATGTTGCCAGGCTACGGTCGCATGGAATTACTAAAGACAAAGAAATGTTAAGCCGGGAAGCGGATGGTGACTGGTATTATGAGCAAATAGAACTGGGTTTTAATTACAGGATGACTGAATTCCAAGCAGCATTGGGAAAATCTCAGTTAACAAAATTAGAGGAATTTGTAAAAGAGCGAGACGGGCTGGCAAGAAACTATGATGAGTTGTTAAAGGATCTGCCGCTATTACCACTGCAACAAAGACCTGAAAGGCAATCAGCCTGGCATCTGTATGTGGTACGTTTACAGGAAAACATAGAAAACAAGAAAAAGATATTCGATAACTTAAAGGCAAAAGGACTTGGAGTGCAAATACACTACATCCCGGTTCATCTGCAGCCTTATTACCGTAATTTAGGATTCAAGTCAGGTGATTTTCCTGGTGCTGAGGAATATTACAGGCAAGCGCTTACTATTCCGCTTTATCCTGGATTAAAGTCTGAACAGCAGCAATATGTAGTACAGACCCTTCAGAATGTTTTGCTATGAATGTTGCAATAATTCCTGCACGCGCTGGCAGTAAAAGAATACCTAAAAAAAATATTAAAGAATTTCTGGGTAAGCCCATGATTGCTTATCCGATACAGATTGCTTTGAAATCTGCTTTATTTGATAAAGTGATAGTATCTACCGATAGTAATGAGATAGCTAAAATAGCTGAAACACTAGGGGCCGAAGCCCCCTTTTTAAGACCAACTGAACTGGCAGATGACTATATTGGCACTACTTCGGTTATTAAGCATGCTTTGGAAATGCTTTTAGATTCAGGATACGAACCGGAGCTGATTTGCTGTATTTATGCAACAACTCCTTTACTGGATACAAAATACCTTAAAAAGGGCTATGAAAAAATCAAAGATTCAAATTTGGATTATGTTTTTTCTGCTACTACCTTTCCTTTTCCGGTGCAGCGTGCCATTAAAATAGATGCACATGGATTGGTTAGTCCGTTATATCCGCAGCATGTTACTTCACGCTCACAGGATCTTGAAGAGCTTTACCATGATGCAGCTCAGTTTTACTGGGGGACTAAGAAAGCATGGTTAAGTAATTCTCATACTTACTTAAGTAAAACATCTTGTGTAATTCTACCCAGGTATGCAGTGCAAGATATAGATACTTTGGAAGACTGGCAAAGAGCGGAAATTTTATACCAACTGGTGAAAAATACTAATTAATTTATCTGATATACATTGAAGATTTTAAAATAAAATAAACACCAGTTGTTGGTTGCATGTTTACCATAAAACCTGTAGTGTACAGCAATTTTTTAGTTTTATAAGGCGGCAATAATATGAGTAAAGTTTTAGTCACTGGCGGTAGCGGTTTTGTTGGACAGGCCGTTATAAAAAACCTTTTAGAAAAAGGATTTGAAGTAAATGCACTGGACATATATGAAATAAATATTCCTGGTACAAATTTCATTCAAGGCTCGGTTTTAAGTTTTGATGATATAAACAAGGCTATTGCAGGCTGTGAATATGTGGTGCACCTGGCTGCCGTTTTAGGGGTTTCCAAATCTACCTATATGCCGATGGAATGCCTTGATGTTAATATAATGGGAACCAGGAATATTCTTAAGGCATGTGTTGATAACAAGGTAAAAAAAATAATTTTTTCTTCGTCCTCTGAAGTATATGGTGAACCGCAAAAAATTCCTATAAGCGAGGATGATCCCCTGCAACCTAAATCAGAATATGGGCATAGTAAAGTGGTAGGTGAGGAATACGTCAAAGCTTGCAAAAAACAATATGGACTAGATTATACGATTGTCAGGTTTTTCAATGTTTATGGGCCGGACCAGGCCAACCCCTGGGTAATGTCCAAGTTTACTAATAATGCGGTGCTTGGTAGAAAACTTAATATCTTTGGTGACGGCAATCAGGTTCGGGCTTTTTGTCATGTGGATGACTCGGCAGAAGGCCTGGTTCAAGGGATTACCAATCCAAAGTCTGATAATCAAATATATAATATCGGCAATTCTAAAGAGCAGATATCAATGAAAGACTTGGCACAAAAAATCGTGGATATTGTTGACCGGCCGGATTTATTAAGTTTTATCCCAATGGAAGACTCTGATAGAACCGCAGAACGGGAGATTTATAAAAGGGTTCCAGATACTTCAAAAGCTAAAGAACTTCTAGGTTTTGAAGCTAAAATTACTTTAGATCAAGGATTAAAAGAGATAATTACATATAAGCAAGAACACATTGAGGAAATTGAAGATCAAGTAAGAAGAACTGAAGAGTTTGAAGCCAGTTTAAAAAAATAATTGAATATTAGCGGGACAAAAATCCAGAGAATATTAAGTTATATAATAATAAATGAAATTCCACATAGGTCCAAAAACTGTTGGGAAAGACTTTAGCTGTTTTGTTATAGCCGAGGCCGGAGTTAATCACAATGGTGACATTAAAGTTGCCAAACAGTTAATAGATGCTGCAGTATATGCTAAGGCTGATGCCATTAAGTTTCAAATAGTCAAGGCTGATTCACTATATGTCAAAGATGCTGGCAAATTTAAGACGGACTATGGGGATGAATTTGATATTCATGAAGTCTGGAAAAATGTTGAAGTTAATGAGCAATGGCTTCAGGAATTAAGTAAATATTGCCATGAAAAAAATATAATTTTCCTCTCTAGCGTTTTTGATGAAGAGGGTGCTGACAAGGCAGATTTGTATATGGATGCGTACAAGGTTGCATCTTCTGAATTAACTCATATACCCTTGTTAAAACATATTGCAAAAAAAGCCAAACCAATAATCATATCAACCGGTGGAGCTACCCTGGATGAAATTATAGAGGCGGTTAATTGTATTTATTCTACGGGGAATAAAAATCTGGCGATATTGTACTGTGTTGTAAAATATCCGACACCACTGGCAGAAGCTAATATTTTGGCATTAGATTCATTAAAAAAACAATTTCCAAATGTAGTTATTGGTTATTCAGACCACAGCTTGAATCCGGTTAAGGTGCCAGCAGCTGCTGTAGCAAATGGAGCGAAAATTATCGAAAAGCATTTTACTATAAGCAGAAATTTATCAGGAATTGACCATAAAATGTCACTTGAACCTGATGAACTTAAGCAGATGGTTGATGCAATCAGAAATGCAGAGAAAAGTAGTCTGAATATAGATAAAAAACTACTGGGTGATGGAAAAATTGATAGATTCGATTCTGCTGAGGTGATGAAATTTGTCAGAAGGAAACTCTTTGTTGTAAAGCCATTGGTACATGGACAAGAGTTTACCAGGGAAAATCTAAAAGTTCTAAGACCCGGCAACCGCAATGAATTACCAGGAGTACATCCTAGGGAGTACGAAAACATTATTGGTATGAAAGCGACTAAAAGCCTGCCGGCAAATCATATGTTGGATTTGGAAGATGTTGCGTGATTAGTATTATAATCAGGACGTACAATAATCAGGATACAATTGCCAGATCAGTTAACAGCGCCTTGTCACAAAAGGGGGATGTGGATTTTGAGGTTATAGTTGTAAATGATGGATCTACTGACAACACGGAAAAAATAGTCCAAGGTTTTGATAGTAGGGTGAAGCTTATTAACCAGAGAAATCAGGGAATAATTGAAGCTGCCTATACTGGCCTTAATAATTCATCAGGAGAATATTTAACTTTTCTGGATGCGGATGATGAATTGAAGCCTGATTTATTAGATAAATTATTGAAGTCCCTGGTAAAAAGTTCTGCTGCTTTTTCTTATTGTGATTATTACGAAGTTAGTGATGAAAAAAAGAAAGTAGTGTCGCTATCAAATATTTTTAACAGTGTGGCCTGTGGGATTTTATTTAAAAGGAGTGTAATTGATGATGTTGGTTTTTGGGATCGGAAATTTTTACTGCCAGAATATGATTTGTTAATTAGAATCATGAGAAAATATAAAGGAGTGCATGTGCCAGAGCCATTGTACGTATATAACAGACACAATGAATCATATACCGCCGATAAGGCAAGAGTAAGTGAAGCCAAGGCCCAACTTTTTAATAAGTATGGTGAAATAAAGGGCTTAAGAGATTATTGAGTAAGGTTCTCTTGTCGACTATCTGGTTTGAGTTTAAGTGAAAGTGAAAAAAATAAAGTATTAATTAAAGATGAATTTTAAAAAAAACTTTAAGTTATCTGAGGTCGAGTTTATTCATTTTACAAACCTTATTTCTAAAGAAAAAGAGTTGGTTTTAAAATTAAGGAATTCGGAAGTGATACGCAAAGGTATGTTTGGTGACAATATAATATCACTAGATGAGCACTTAGGTTTCATAGAAACATTACGGCAGGATATGAATAGTGCATATTGGATGGTGAAAGATAAGGCAGGAAGCTTTATAGGAGTTTTTGACCTTACCAGAATCGATTTACCACATAAACATGCGTATTTGGGGATTTATGCAAATATAAAGTCAGGGAGGAGGGGGCAAGGAAGTTTGATAATGTCAGCGGGTAAAGAGTTGGTATTTCAGCATGCGAAATTTCATACATTAAAGCTTGAAGTGTTAAAAGAAAACTTACCGGCAATCAGGTTTTACGAAAAACATGGATTTAAATTGGAGGGAGTTTTAAGTGATTTAGTTTATAAAGATAATAAATGGCATGATGTTGTTGTTATGGGTGCTTTAGGATGAACGTTAGCAGGATGGTATATATAATGCGTGGCAATCTTTATCTGTAAATTTACTAGTAAGTGTAGAAAATTTAAATGGTAAGAAATTATATTAAAGCAATAATAAATTATGTTTTGCCCCACAAAGGTATACTTTACTTAAAACAAATTGAGGTGGTTATTAGATGTTACTGGGGGAAAATGTATTATGAACCCGAAGAAAAAATTATTTTGGAAATATTAAAAAATCATAATTCTGGCTGCGTCATAGATGTTGGGTTAAATTTGGGGCAATATTCATTACCTTTTTCAAAACTTAATAACGTAAAGTCAATAATAGCTTTGGAGCCACAAAAAACCGTATCTCAGATTATTAAATCAACACTAAGAATTTTAAGAATAAAAAAAGTGAAAGTATATGAAACATTTGCTGGAAAAGAGCAGGGCTTTGCTAAAATCAATCTTAAAAATGATGACAACTCTCCACGCGGACAGGAGTCATTTATGGATTTTACTGATATTAATGAATTAAATAAAGTAGAGGTATACAAACTGGATAATCTTGTCGAAATGCATAAAGATTGTTCTAATGTTGTATTTATCAAAGCCGATGTTGAAGGGGCGGAGATGCAGGTGCTTTTAGGGGCAGAAAAAATAATTGACACCTATAAACCACTTTTAATGTTGGAATTGCAGGATAAATTTCTTGCAAGATTTGAGAACTCCATAAAGGAAGTGATGAGCTGGATGCAAAGCAAAAATTATACGGCTTTTTATCTGCAAGGTTTCGGTTTGGTTGAATGGGATAAGCAATCGGAGCCTGAAACTGTGAACTACTTTTTTATTCCAGATAATATTAAGAGACCTTTGCATAACTCCCCCTCCAAATATGGACAAATGTTAAAATTACCCGCAAGTTAACCAAAGTGTAGGAACAATATGTCCTGGAAGAATCAATCCCAATATAGCTTAGCTGATGCCCTGTTA
>Ga0209790_1000088_pt1 | contig 16752 bp, 19 predicted proteins | sample WorMetG1aBELIZE2_FD_187420 | JGI IMG/M metagenome (GOLD analysis project Ga0209790, IMG submission 187420) | Marine gutless worms symbiont microbial communities from Max Planck institute for Marine Microbiology, Germany - Inanidrilus... ... | reverse complement strand
TCCCTCAGCACACCTTCCACCTGCACCTCAAGGAAACCGAATGGCGATACAACCACCGACACACCGACAAATACCAAGCCCTGCTACGATACCTTCGCAAAAACCCACTCAGCTAAGCATGACCCTATAAATTATCCAGCACCGCCCGGACTTGACCTTCGGTTGTGGCCGCTGCGGGCGTGGCGCTTTTTTATACTGACATATTTGCTTTGGTGAAGCGTCCTTCTGAAGAGACGTTCGAACGTGTGCCAAGTTATGGGAAAACAACAATACTCTGTATTACGCTCGGAGCTTTCTCGGAAAAGATATACGATATCGTACCGTTTCGGTTGCCATCTGGGGGTCAAAAAGGCGAGGGGAGTGGAGGAGGTGGTGGCGGTGAAGAGGGCTCGAAACAGGATGGCCAATAGGGGGCAAAGAGTAGATAAGGGTTTGACGTTCGGATACGATCTTCGGTTTCTAAGGGTCACTATCTAGGGTTTGCCTTGGCCATCTGTTTCGTTCAGTTGAGTTCTTAGGTCCTAAGGTCGACGACCGTCTGAGGTCAGGCACGAAATCGGTTGCCGTGGCGGACGCAGCGTTCGAGATCGGCTGTACTGTGGATCCGCGGTGAGACGTGAGCGGTCAACGCCACTGAATTGTGACTACGTTGGTAAGAATCGGATTTTTTTGAGCGACGTTCGCTCAAGGTTCTCCGAGTGAGTATCGTTGACAGTTAGTGCAATGTAGTCAGGCCACGCGAAATCGCACTTGGTGACGCTTTTTGAAGCCCAGGCACCGAGGCCGCTCGCCGACCGGTTGCGGCCCGCGACCCTCGACGCCGTCGTCGGCCAGGATCATCTGCTCGCGCCCGATGCGCCCCTCGGCCGCATGGCGGCGGCAGGGCGCGTCACCTCGATGGTGCTGTGGGGTCCGCCGGGGACCGGCAAGACGACCATTGCTCGGTTGCTGGCCGACGTCACCGACCTCGCCTTCGAACCGCTGTCGGCGGTGTTCTCGGGCGTTGCCGATCTGCGCCGGGTGTTCGACGGTGCCCGCGCGCGGCGCGCCGACGGCCGTGGAACACTGCTGTTCGTCGACGAGATCCACCGCTTCAACCGCGCCCAGCAGGACGGGTTTCTGCCCTATGTCGAGGACGGCACGGTCTTGCTCGTCGGCGCCACCACGGAGAACCCGTCGTTCGAGCTGAACGCGCCGCTCCTCTCCCGATGCCAGGTTCTAGTGCTCAACCGGCTCGACGACGCGGCCCTGGAAGAACTGCTCTCCCGCGCCGAGGCTGACGTCGGCCGGCCGCTACCTCTCGATACCGACGCCCGCGCGGCGCTCCGTGCCATGGCCGACGGCGACGGCCGCTACCTGTTGAACATGGCCGAGGCCTTGTTCGGGATTCCCGAGGACGAAACCCTCGATCCCGCAGGGTTGGCGGCGGCGGTGCAGCGGCGCATGCCGGTCTACGACAAGCACCAGGAAAGCCACTTCAACCTCATCAGCGCCTTGCACAAGAGCCTTCGCGGTTCCGATACCGACGCGGCGCTCTACTGGTTCGCGCGAATGATCGTCGGCGGCGAGGATCCGGAATACATCGCCCGGCGGCTGGTGCGGTTCGCCGTCGAGGACATCGGCCTCGCCGATCCGCAGGCACTTCAACAGGCCCTCGCCGCGTGGGAGGCCTACGAACGTCTGGGCTCTCCCGAGGGCGAACTGGCCCTCGTTCAATGTGTCGTCTATCTCGGCACGGCGCCCAAGTCCAACGCCGCCTACCGGGCCGAAAAGGCGGCAACGCGGGCGGCGCGCGAGAGCGGATCGGTGATGCCGCCGAAACACATCCTCAACGCGCCGACGCGGATGATGCGCGACCTCGGTTACGGAGAGGGGTACGACTACGACCACGACGCCCCCGACGCGTTTTCGGGCCAGGACTACTTCCCAGAGGGCATGGCCCGGCAGCGCTTCTACGCGCCTGCCGATCGCGGCTTCGAGAGAGAAATCGCCAAGCGGCTCGCCTACTGGGACAAGCTGCGGGCCGAGCGCAAAGGGTGAACGCCCCGGCCTTCGGGCTGGAAGTCGGCCACCGTTTGCCATACACGTGTCGGGGGAACCGGGTTCGGGGGACGGCGCCCGCATGGTAACGACTTACGCTTGGATCGCCTTTGGCAGCGCGATTGGTGGCGTTGCGCGCTATTGGCTGTCAGGGGCGGTGGCTCATCCGCTCGGCGAGACGTTTCCGTTCGGCACCGTGATCGTCAACGTCGTCGGTTCGTTGATCATCGGCTTCATCGCGACGCTCACCGCGCCGGACGGCCGGGTGTTCATGGGGTCCGATGCGCGCCAGTTCATCATGTTCGGGATCTGCGGCGGCTTTACCACGTTCTCGTCGTTCAGCCTTCAGACCCTCACCCTGATGCAGTCCGGCGAATGGTGGCGGGCGACGGGCAACGTCGTGCTGTCGGTGGTTCTCTGCCTGACCGCGGTTTGGATCGGTCACGTGTTCGCCGCCAACATCAACCAGCTGAAAGGGTAGGCGATGAAGCTCTCCGGCGAGGCGGTGCTGCTCAGGATGTTTTTCGGCGAAGCCGACCGCTACAAGCGTCAGCCGCTCTACCAGGCCATCGTCGAGAAGGCGCGCGAGATGCATATGGCCGGTGCGACCGTGCTTCGCGGTCCGTTGAGTTTCGGCCGGTCGAGCCGGCTGCACACGGCGAAGATCCTCCGGCTCTCCGAGGACCTGCCGGTGGTCATCGAGATCGTCGATACCGCCGAGAAGGTCGACGCCTTTCTGCCCGAGCTGGAAGAGATGATGGGCAGCGGCCTCGTCACCATGGAAAAGGTTCAGGTCATCCAGTATGGCGGTCGAAACTGACCCGCCGCGGCGGCGGGGAGACGACACACCTGGGGTGGTGGTGGTTGAGGTCGAGGACGACGAGAACGGCCTTCGGCTCGACCGCTGGTTCCGCCGCCGCTACCCGCATCTGACCCAGGGCCGGTTGCAGAAGCTGTTGCGCTCGGGGCAGGTGCGTCTCGACGGGCGGCGGGCGAAGGCCGGGGCCCGTGTCGAGACAGGTCAAAAGGTCCGTGTTCCGCCGCTTGGGTCCGCGCCGACCGGACCGAGGACGTCGCCGCGACCGAAGATCGATGCCGCCATGGCGGACGATCTGCGTGCGCGGGTTCTCCATCGCGACGACGCGGTCGTCGTCCTCGACAAGCCGCCGGGGTTGGCGGTGCAGGGCGGTACCGGAACCCGCCGGCACCTTGACGCCATGATGGACGCGCTGCGGTTCGGAGGCGAGCGGCCGCGTCTCGTCCACCGTCTCGACAAGGACACGTCGGGGGTGCTCGTGCTGGCGCGGACGGCGTCTGCGGCGGCGGCGCTGGCCCAATCCTTTCGGACGCGCGACGCGCAGAAGCTCTATTGGGCGCTGGTCGTCGGCGTGCCCGATGCCGACGAAGGTTCGATCGATTTGGCGCTCGCCAAGCTCTCCGGTCCGCGGGGCGAACGCGTTGCCGCCGGTGCCGAGGACGGCCGTTCCGCAGTCACCGGGTTCCGCGTGGTCGACCGGGCCGGCCGGCGCGCCGCCTGGCTGGCGCTGGAGCCGGAAACGGGACGGACCCACCAGTTGCGGGCCCATTGCGCGGCGCTGGGCACGCCGATCCAGGGCGATGGCAAATACGGTGGCGCCGCGGCGTTCATTGACGGCGTTGATCGGCGCCTGCACCTGCATGCCCGGGCGATCGCCGTTCCTCATCCCCGTGGCGGCCTGCTGACCGCCGAGGCGCCGGTGCCACCGCACATGGCCGAGACGTGGCGGTTCCTCGGCTTCGCCACAGAGGGCGCGGACACCTGCGCCGCCGCTCCCCGGGCCGGAAGAACCGGCGAACTTAGTTGTTGAGCTGGATCTCGACCCGGCGATTGAGCGCCTTGCGATCGTTCTCGCCGCTCGAAACAGCGGGCTTCTTCTCGCCGAAGGAGCGGGCGCTGATCATTGCACTCGGGACCCCGGCCTTGGCGAGCGCCTTGGTCACGGCCATTGCCCGGGCATTCGAAAGGATCTGATTGTAGCCGATGTCACCGGCCTGATCGGCGTGGCCGGAGACGGTAATCGTCTTCGATCCTTGCATGCCGTACTCCTTGGCGGCGGTGCCGATCATCTTCATCGCCTCGGCATTGATCGCAGTGCTGTCGAAGTCGAAGTAGACGGTAAACAGCGTTGCCCGCCGCTGGGGCTTCAGCATGGATTCGGCCTTCTTAGGCATCTCCGCCATCGGTTCCGCCAGCGCCAGCGCCGAGATGCCGCTCTGGAACATCTCCTTGCAGGCCTTGATGTCCTTGGGCTCGATGTTTTCTTCCTGCTCCTGCATCCAGCAGTCGAAACCGGCTTGCGCGAAGGCAGCGCTTCGCGGCGTCGCTGGCGAGTGCCGACACCAGCTGTCCGCGGGCCGCGGTCAGCTCATCGACCGTGTCCGACGGCAGGTCGCGCATCGAGATTTCCTCGGGCGTCACGGACTCGCCCATGGCCGACATCTTCGCGCGCTCGACGAAGTAGGCGGCGTCTTCCCAGTCACCTTCGCCCTTCTCCATCATCGCAAGCTTGGTGTACTCGCGGTGGAGAGTCTGCTGGAACTTGTCTCCCGACGACGACATCATCTCGACGCCCTTGGTGTCCCAGCGGTCCGCGCAGGCGGCCAGAAGCGGCGCGGCCAGAAGGATTCCGACAAAGAATTTCACTGGCTTCATTTAGTTCGACTCCTGTTTGTCAAGGAACTCAATTAAGAACCGAGTTGACTCCCGGTTTTCCCTCCTAGCACGCGATGCGGTATTCCATTGGCGCCCGACGTCCCGAGCCGAAACGGCCGTCCGGGTCCGGGCCATGTCAATTGGCCCATGTGAACGATCGATCATTTCCGAGAGGGCTGAGATTCTGTGTCGGCGTTGATTCGCCAACGACCAGCTCGGCCCAAGGACACCCCTTACCCCGCACGTTTCTTCCCACCGACCCAACCAACGAGTGGGGGCGCGAGTTTACCAGAAACTCTCTCGTTGCAAAGGCTTTGCAGATGTCGTCGGCAGCGACGGCTCAACGGCGGAGGCGTGCCCGTGACGCCGGGGTTGATGGCACCGGCGAGGCGTGCATGTATCGTCTCCTTCCGATGGTTCGGGCGTGGGTCGGCTGCCGATGATCAGACTCTGTCTTCTCGATTGCGACGGGACGCTCGTCGACAGCCAGAGCGCCATCGTCTCGTCGATGGCAAAGGCGTTCTCGGCGCACGGCTGTCCGGAGCCCGACGCCGAAGCCGTGCGCCGGGTCGTAGGGTTGCCGCTACGGGCGGCCATCGCGCAACTCCTTCCGGAGTCCGAGGCCGCCGCCAGCGGTCCGATCGCCGAAAGCTACAGTGCCGCATTTGCCGGTCTGCGCCGCGATGGCGCCGTGAACGAGCCGCTCTACCCGGGAGCGCGCGAAGCGCTGGCGGCGCTGGATGCCGACGGCTGGCTTCTGGGCATTGCCACGGGCAAGTCGCATCGCGGGCTTGTCACGACCCTTGCCGGCCATGGCCTCGAAAGCCGCTTCGTTACGCTGCAGACGTCGGACCGCGCGGCTGGAAAACCGAACCCCGACATGGTCCTCTGTGCCCTCGCCGAAACCGGTGCCGACGCGGCATCGACGGTCGTCGTCGGCGACACGACGTTCGATATGATGATGGCCCGAAATGCGGGCGCGTTGGCGGTGGGCGTGACCTGGGGATATCATCGCGCCGACGAATTGCGGGCGTCGGGCGCCCATGCCATCGTCAGCTCGTTCGAGGACGTCGCCCCCACCTTGGCGCGTCTCCTCGATGGCGAGGCCGAGTGAACGCGTCGGCCCTCCAATCCGAACGCCGCGGTGCTGGTACGGAGATCCTTCGGGCGATGAAGCCGACAGCGAAACGGGTTTACCGGACGGTTGCCGTGTCGGCGAGCGGAGGCGGCTTCCTCGTTACCCTCGACGGGCGACCGGTCAAGACCCCGGCGCAAGCGACGCTCGCCGTTCCAACCCTCGCCCTGGCTGAGGCCCTGGCGGAAGAGTGGGACGCACAGGACACAGAAATCCGCCCGGCGGAGATGCCGCTGACCCGGCTCTGCGCCACGACGATCGACCGGGTCGTTCCGCAGCGCCGGGCGGTGGTCGACAATCTCGTCGCTTACGGTGCCATGGATCTGGTCTGCTACCGCGCCGACCAGCCGGCCGATTTGCGCGCCTGCCAGGAAAAACAGTGGCAACCTCTGCTCGCCTGGCTCGAAGACCAGTTCGGGGCGCGGCTCGCCGTGACCGACGGCGTTGTTCCCATCGACCAGGATGGACACGCCCTGGACATCCTGCGCCGGACCATCGACGCGCGTGCGGACTTTTCCCTGACGGCCTTGGCCGGCGCCGTCGAGGCGCTCGGCTCGTTGGTGATCGGTCTCGCACTCGTATCCGACCGACTGGGGCCGGAGGAGGCCTTTGCCGCGTCGCAGGTGGACGAGGACTATCAGATCGAGCGGTGGGGCGAGGACGCCGAGGCCGCCGAACGGCGCCGGCGGCTGTTGGAGGACGTCCACCAGGCCGTGCGCCTGGACCATCTGACCCGCGCCCCCTCCGGTGGTGCGCCATGATCGCCGATGATCCGGTTCTTCGAGCCCGGCGGCGGTTGCGGGCGTTCCTGCTTCACCTGGCGCTGTTCGCCGTGGTCATGGTGATCAATGTGCTGTTCAGTCCGGGCGGATCGTGGGGAATCATGGCGATCGTCGGCTGGGGCGGGGTCCTTGCCATTCACGCCGCCTATGTCATGGGCTTGTTCGATATCTTCAGTCAGACGCCGCCAAAAGACCCCGACGAGGGAGACGAGGGGTGAGCGAAGCGGCTGAACCCGCCAAGGCAGTGCAGGTGCGGATCGAAGGCCGCGTTCAGGGCGTGTGGTATCGGGGCTGGACCGCCGACGAAGCGATCCGGCGCGGCCTGAGAGGTTGGGTCCGCAACCGCCGGGATGGCAGTGTCGAGGCGGTGTTCGCCGGTCCCAAATCCGCCGTCGATGCCATGCTGGATGTGTGCTGGCAGGGACCGCCCGCGGCGCGGGTCACCGCCGTTCTGCCGCGACCGGCCGATCATCCCGGCGACTCGACGTTCCGGATGTTGCCGACGGAATAAGCACGGGCTGCTGGCGCGCGAGCACTATCCGTCGACGGCCGGATCGGCGTCGAACAGCCAGCTGCAGACGCGGTTGCGGCCTAGTGCCTTGGCCCTGTAGAGGGCCCGGTCGGCGCGCTGGATGGTTTCGTCGAGGGAGCAGTCCGCATCCACCTCGGCGAAACCGAACGACGCGGTGATGGCGAGAGCGTCGCCGCGATCCGTCGGTACGGGGTGTTCCTCGAGCTTGCGGCGGACGCGTTCGAGGATGCCTTGCGCGTCGGTCGCGGTCGTGTCGGGAAGGCAAAACAGGAACTCCTCGCCACCGTAGCGATAGATCGAGTCGTAGGGCCGCAGCGCCGCGAGGAACCGCTCGGCGGCGGCGACCAGGACCCGGTCGCCAGCGCCATGACCGTGGGCGTCGTTGATGGCCTTGAACCGGTCCAGGTCGGCGAGCGCAAAGCAGCACGGCCGGTCCGAACGCAACGCCCGCGTGCGCTCCCTTTCGAGATCGCGCTCCATGGCCTGGCGGTTGTGAACGCCGGTCAGCGGGTCGAGATCGGACGACGCCGTGGCGAAGGCTCGTTCGAGCCGGCGGGCCTGGGCAATGAAGGCGGCCGACGTATCCATGAACGCGTCGTAGGACTCCCTGGAAAGCGGCAGTCCGGCACGGGCATCGCGGGCGAGGCCGCGGGCCTGATCGTGCATCTCGCGGTACACACCGGCGAGATTGCGGACAGCCGGCTGGTCGACCAGGCCGCGATGCTGGTTCTTCACGTACCAGGTGCCGAAGCGGCCCAGATCCTGCGGGTCGTATGCGAGATCCTCTGGAAACGGCGCCTCGGCGCAGAGCAGTGACCGATGCCACGCCTTCAGCCAGCGCATGTGCTCGGCGATCGCCAGGTCGAGCTGTTCGAGGATCTCGTGCGTGGACACCGCGGCGGTGGTGGAGGGCGGGTTCATGGAGCCCGGCCTCCGCGGGCCGTGCGGATCACGTGCGGCACCGGATCATGGGTTCAGGCGGTCTGCGCGCTCCAGACGTGAACGCAGTTCCGGCCGTTACGCTTGGCGGTGTAGAGGGCGGCGTCGGCACGATCAAGCGCCGTTTCGACACTGTCTGTGGCGGTCATCGGCGCCACGCCGACCGAGATACTGACCTGAAGCTGGATGCCGCCCTTGATCGGCACCGACCAGTTGGACACCTTGAGCCGAAGGCGTTCGACGATGGCCCATGCCGCCCGAGGATCGGTGTTCGGCAGGCACATGAGGAACTCCTCCCCGCCGTAGCGATAGACCCGGTCATAGGGCCGGATGCTGGCGGCCAGCAGGGAGGCGACGCTGCGCAGCACGGTGTCGCCGGCAACGTGGCCGTGGGTGTCATTGATGGCCTTGAAGAAATCCAGATCGAACATGGCGACGCAGCAGGGCTGTTCGCTGCGGCTGTGACGGTCGTGCTCGACGTTGAGGTTCGCGAACATCGCCTGCCGGTTGCCGATGCCGGTCAGCGGGTCGATGTTGGCCAGCCGGTTCCAGGTGTCGTTCTCAAGCTTCCGCACATCGGTGTTGAACGCCAGGACCGTTTCCATGAAGGCGCCGTAGTCCTCGGTCGGAACGGTGCCGGTTTCGCGTACGGTGGAGGCGACGGTCTCTCCCTCGCTGACCATGTGCTGAAGCCGGTCGCCGACGCGGTCGAACACCGGATTTTCGGTGAGAACGCGGTGATGCGGCCCGTCATACCACGCCGCGAAATCGGGTCCCCGCATGGTGTCGCGCCGCTCGGCATCGGGGTCGAGCCGCGAAAGGAGGTTGACGTGCCAATCCTTCAGCCACTCGGCATGAGACGCCATGGCCTCTTCGAGGCCCTTCAGCGCCTGAAGGATTGCCTCTGGACGTTCGGTGCCCGCCAGCGCCGCCGGGAGATCGCTTGCCGGAGCGGCAACGGAACTCCAATCGGCGGACGCCATCTCCGAAGGCGACTCGTTGTCTTGTTCCTGTGCTTTCAATACCCGACTTCCCAAGCTGGCAACGCCAAAAACCCGGACACCGCCGTAGCAAATTCCCTCCGCCCACGACGCCAAAGCTTCGACCGCACCAGATAAAAAAATCGACGTTCCGATGGGGAACGCTTCTTTGTTTGCTTGTTTAACGAGTATACGGGATCGTTAACCATAAGAAAAGTCCGGAGGTTCACGTTCCAACCGTGCTGGCGAAGGTCTCGCGCAAAGCATCATCGACATCATCCATACTCGCGGTCACGTTAAGATTCTCAAGCGACGTCACACCGTATCCGTCGATCCCGCAGGGGACGATACCGTCGAAATGTGTCAGATCCGGGGCCACGTTTATGGAGATGCCGTGGTAGGTGACCCAGCGGCGGACGCGAACGCCGATGGCGGCGATCTTCGCCTCGGGTCCGTCGTCCGGTATCACCCAGATGCCGATCCGTCCCGGCCGGCGCATACCGGCCACGCCAAAGGCCGAAAGGGTGTCGATGATCCACGATTCCAGGGCGTGGACGAAGGCGCGGACGTCGCCGCCGCGGCGTTTCAGGTCGACCATGACGTAACCGACCCGCTGGCCGGGGCCGTGATAGGTGTACCGCCCGCCACGCCCAGTGGCGTAGACCGGGAAGCGGCCGGGCTCGCGGAGTTCGCTGGAATCGGCGCTGGTGCCGGCGGTATAGAGTGGCGGGTGCTCGAGCAGCCAAATCGCCTCGGCGGCGGTTCCCGCCCGAATCCGGGCGACGCGGTCTTCCATGAAGGCGACGGCGCTGTCGTATTCGACCAGGGACGGGCTCTCCAGCCACTCGACCGCGCCGTCCCGGCCAGCAATCGTCACAGGGGCGGTTTCGGCCGGTTGGGCGAGGGCTGACGCAGGTTCCGTCACGTCCTCGGAACTCCTCGAATATGGCCGCATCTTGATCGTGCGACCGTGTTTTGCTATGTCCGGCGCAGTGTAACGGCAACGTTTCCCGTTGCCTCAATGGAATTCGCGGTCGTGGCGGAACTGGTAGACGCGCAGCGTTGAGGTCGCTGTGGGGGCAACCCCGTGGAAGTTCGAGTCTTCTCGACCGCACCAATTCCGAGGCCCGCCGCAAGGACGGGCCTCGTTGTTCCTCCGGCCGCGTACATGAGCGGCCAAGCTGCACCAGACCTGGCGGGCGATGGTCGCGCACCGTGCCCGTGGCGAGGGAGGCCGGCGCGATGACCGCTCCCGCAACCGAAGCGGAACGGCACACGGAGGACGCGCTTCCCGAGAGCGCGGACTATGCGCTCAGTCCGGCGACCGTCGAACTGGTGGAGGATGCCCTCGACATCGGCGATGCGGCGCGCGTCCGCGAACTCATCGAACCGCTCCACGACGCCGACATTGCCGACCTGCTGCAGCATCTGACGACCGAGGAGCGGCGCGAACTCGTCCAGGTCATCCGCACCGATTTCCACCCGGAAATCCTTGCCGAACTCGATGACGCCGTTCGCGACCAGATCATCGACGAGCTCGGCATCGCCGATACCGCCCTTGCCGTCGCGGCGCTGGAAACCGACGACGCTGTTCACGTCATCGAGGAACTGGACGAGGACGAGCAGCAGCAGGTGTTGGAGGCGATCCCGGCCGAAGACCGGACGCTCATCGAGCAGGCACTGACCTACCCCGAGGACAGCGCCGGGCGCCTGATGCGCCGCGAGCTCGTCGCCGTGCCCAACTACTGGACGGTGGGCGAGACCATCGACCACATGCGCCAGCTGGCCGACGACGAGGACGACGCCCTGCCGGCCGATTTCTATGACATTTTCGTGGTCGACCCCAGCCACAAGCCGCTGGGTGCGGTTCCGCTGAGCCACCTGCTGCGCACCCGCCGCCCGGTGTCCGTCACCGACATCATGCAAACGGAGATGCGGGTCGTCGCCGCCACCGTCGACCAGGAGGACGTGGCCTACCTGTTCCGCCAGCGCGACCTGACCTCGGCGCCGGTGGTCGACGAGGGCGGTCGGCTGGTCGGCGCGATCACCATTGACGACATCGTCGACGTTATTGACGAGGAGCATGAAGAGGACATCATGCGCCTCGGCGGCGTGGTCGAGGACGACCTCTACAGCGATGCCATCGGCACGGCGAAGGCGCGGTTCACCTGGCTGCTGGTCAATCTCGGCACGGCGGTCGCGGCGTCCATCGTCATCGGCCTGTTCGAAGCGACCATCGAGCAGATGGTGGCGCTCGCCGTGCTGATGCCCATCGTCGCGTCGATGGGCGGCAACGCCGGCACTCAGACCCTGACCGTCGCCGTGCGTGCGTTGGCGACCAAGGAGCTGACGCCGGCCAACGCGCTCCGGGTTATCGGCAAGGAGCTGATCGTCGGCGTCGTCAACGGGATGCTGTTCGCGGTCATCGCCGGCGGCGTCGCCTGGCTTTGGTTCGGCAACCCGTCGATCGCCGTGATCATCGGTGCGGCGATGGTGTTCAACCTGTTGGTCGCGGCGCTGGCCGGCACGACCATCCCGTTGATGCTCGAACGCGCCAACGTCGACCCGGCGATCGCGTCGAGCGTGTTCCTGACGACGGTGACCGACGTCGTCGGGTTCTTCGTCTTCCTCGGCCTCGCCGCGGCGTTCCTGCTTTAGGGGGGCGGGATATGAGCGAGGAGAGCGCGTTCAACAGGGTCAAGCGGTGCCGTCACGGCTACATGATCTACAACCGCAACGACCGCTTCCTCGGCCGGTCGCTGGAGGTCTACGGCGAGTATTCCGAGGGCGAGATCGACCTGCTGCGCCAGATCGTCAAACCGGGAGACACGGTCCTCGATATCGGCGCGAACATCGGTGCCCTGACCGTATTCCTCTCCCAGGCCGTGGGGCCGGAGGGCGTCGTCGTTGCCTTCGAGCCGCAGCGGCTGATCTTTCAGACGCTGTGCGGCAACATCGCCATCAACAGCCTGACCAACGTGGTGTGCCTGAACAACGCGGTCGGCCGCGAGCCCGGCTTCGTGCACGTGCCGGTGCTCAATCCGTACATGGTGCAGAACTTCGGCGGGCTCGGGCTCAAGGACCGGAACGCCGGCGAACGGGTCGCCGCGCTGACGGTGGATGCGCTGAACCTGCAGCGATGCAAGCTGATCAAGATCGATGTCGAAGGCATGGAACTGGACGTCATCGAGGGGGCGGCGCGCACCATCGAGGAGCGGGAGCCGGTTCTCTACCTGGAGAACAACCGCAAGGAACTCGCCGACGACCTGGTGCGCAGGATCGCCTCGTTCGGCTAGCGCCTGTACTGGCACCGGCCGCCGCTCTACAACGCCGACAACTTCGCCGGTCATCCCGAGAACATCTTCGGCAACATCATCTCGCGCAACATGGTGTGCCTGCCGCCGAGCAGCACGACCACCGTGTCGCGGTTGGAACCGGTCGACATCCCCTGAGGCGCCGATGGCCGAAGGCATCCGTGAAGCTCGCGATTCGGACGCCGACGGCCTGATCCGGCTCGTCGGCGCCTGCTGGGCGGAATACCCCGGCTGCGTGCTCGACGTCGACGGCGAGGTGCCGGAGCTTCGCGCCATCGCCAGCCACTTCCGCGACCGGGGCGGCCAATTCTGGGTGGTCGACGCGGTGGAGGAGGTGGCAGCCGGCATCGTCGGCTGCGTCGGCGCCGCGCCGGCAAATGATGCAGGCGGCTGGGAACTGCTCAAGCTCTACGTCGACCCGCGTACCCGGCGCCGCGGCCTCGGGGCGCTGCTGACCGGTCTCGTCGAAGACCTGGCCTAGGCTTCGGCGGGCCGGTTCGTCGAGCTGTGGTCCGACACCCGGTTCACTGCGGCGCACCGGCTCTACGAACGTCTCGGCTATGCGCGGCTGGCCGAGACCCGCGAACTGCACGATCTGAGCAACACCGTCGAATACCACTACGTTAAGTCGTTGGTGCGATGAGAGGTGTGCCGCAGAACGCTTGCGCGGCGACGGACGCGCAAACCTGCTTTACCTTTACGTAAACGTTACGTACCCTCTCCCCGATGACGCGGACCTTCTCCATCGCGGATCTCGCCCGCGAGTTCGAGATCACCACCCGGACGATCCGGTTCTACGAGGATCGCGGCTTGATCAGCCCGATCCGCGAAGGCCAGCGCCGCATATACCGTCCACGCGATCGGGTGCGGCTGCAGCTGATCCTCCGTGGCAAGCGGCTGGGATTCTCCCTCGAGGAGATCCGCGAGATGATCGATCTCTATGACGTCGATCGGTCCGAAGTGGCGCAACTCCGCCACGTCCTCGACAAGGTCGCCGAACGCCAGCACGCGCTGGCCGAGCAGCAGCGGGACATCGCGGCGCTGCAAGAGGAGATGGCGGAACTGGAACGGCGCTGGTCGGCGATGCTGGCCGAGAGGGAGGCACCGCCGCGGGCACGCGCGCGTGGATGACCAGCGGCCGGCTTCCTCCCCTTTAACATTCGTATACGAATGAAATCAGGGCGCACTTTCCGGGAGTGTGCGCTTGCGAAAAGCATTGTCTTTCTACCGATAAAAATGTATGTATACAAATGATATCATCGGCGGAAAACGGTCGATGAGTCGTCGCCGGTGATGGCGCCGGCGCGGCACTCGGGACGGGGAGGAAAGACGATGCCGCAGTTGGCCGGGCCAAAGGACCATTACGGAACCCTGGACCTCTTCATTGGCGGTGATTGGGTGAAGTCGGGGTCGACCACCGCCGACGAGAACACCGATCCGACGACCGGCGCGGTCATTTCCGAGACGCCACTCGCCACCGAGGCCGAAGCGCGCGCGGCGGTCGAGGCGGCGCAGCGCGGGTTCGAAAAACGGCGCCAGGTCGGCGTCCGCGAGCGCGGCCGCAAGCTGTTCGACCTCCGTCATCGGCTGGAAGAGTCGTACGACGTCCTGTGCCGGGTGCTGACCCAGGACCACGGCCGCACCCTCGACGAATCGGAGGGCTCGGTCCGCCGGGTGATCGAGAACGTCGAAAGCGCGTGCTCGGCGCTTTACGCCATGCCAAAGCTGAACGAATACGTCGACCAGCTGACCGCCGGCATCGACGGCTGGATGACCTACGAGCCCCGGGGCGTGTTCCTGATCATCACGCCGGGCAACATCCCCATGCACGCGTGGAGCTCGTTCGTGCCGTATGCGCTGGCCGCCGGCTGCTCGGTGGTGGTCAGTCCGAGCCGCCAGGACCCGGTCGCCGCCGAATACATCTGCCGCGTCACCCAGGATCTGGGTCTCCCCGAGGGGACCATCAATCTCGTGCACGGCGGGCGCCACATCAACGAGTTCATCCTCCGCCAGCCCGAGGTCATGGGCGTCGGCTTCATCGGCTCCACTGCCGTCGGCCAGAGCCTGTTCCGGCTCTGCGGCGAGCTGGGCAAGGATTCGTCGCTCAACGGCAACGGCAAGAACTGCGTCGTGATCATGCCCGACGCCGACCTCGACCAGGCCGCCGACCTTCTCTTGCGCGCCTGCTATGGCATGGGCGGGCAGCGGTGCCTCGGCTCCGACACCGTCGTCGTCATCGGCGACGTCTACGACGCGTTCAAGGAGAAGTTCGCCGCCGCGTCGCGGTCGATGACCCTCGGCAGCGGCCTCGACCGTTCCGTCGATCTCGGGCCGATGTGCACCGCCAATGGCAAGACCTCGGTGCTCGACTGGATCGATCGGTCCCTCGGCGACGGCTGCAAGATCGTCGTCGACGGACGCTCGGCGACGGTCGCCGGCATGGAAGGCGGTTACTGGCTGGCGCCGACGCTGCTCGAAGGTGCCGAGCCCGGCATGCCGACGACCCGCGACGAGGCCTTCGGACCGGTCGCCGCGCTGATGCGCATGGACAGCCTCGACGAGGTCATCCGCTGGCACAACGACTCCAACAACGACCAGGGTCATTCCGCCTGCATCATGACCGCCTCGGGCTCGAACGCGCGCAAGTTCATCCGCGAGATCGACACCGGCAACGTCGGCGTCAACGTCGCCGTGCCGCAGCCCTACGCCTTCTTCCCGCTGGGCTCGAAGAAGCAGTCGTTCCTCGGCACGTCCAAGTCGCGGTATGCGTCGATGCGCATGTTCCTCGACGAAAAAACCGTTACCACGCGCTGGTGAGCGGGGCTCGCGCTAAGCGACAGCCGAAGTCGAGGTGCCTGGGGCCTGCCTCGTCCTACGACACGGCTCTCCGGGCCTGCTCAGGATGAGGCAAGCTGCTGGCATAATTGACCTCATGCTGAGGAGCGCAGCGTTTCGAAGTAAGAGGTCAATCACCCAGGTTCGATTTGTCCCGGCGGTTAACGTCCGATCTGTTCGTAGACGGCGTGGGCGAGGTCGAGGAGGGTCTGGCGGTCGACGTCGCCGATGATCGCGTAGCCGACCGGGCCGTCGAGCCAGTAGAACGCTCCGGTGTTTCCCGCCGCCTGATACTGGAAGGCGGTCTCGCGGTTGTCGGCGTTGCGCGCCGCATAGAGAGTGATCCGCCGTCCGCCCGCATCCTCGAACATGAACTGTGCCGCGGCGTCACCGTCCGACGGCAACAGCCTCCCGCCAACCAGCCGGAAGCCGGCCGCGCCCAGGTCGGGAACGCGTAGTGGATGGTCAAGCCGCTTCGACAGCCACTTGACCAGATGGGCTTCCTGCGCGGCATCGACTTCGACCGGGTGGCGGACCTCGACGGCGTAGACCCGGTGCGCCGAGATGGCGTCCGCGGCCAGGGTCGTTCCGCCGCCCACCGCCGTCGTCTCCACGCGGTCGCGGGCCAGCCAGCCGCCGCCGAAGCCGACCGCGACCAGCACCAGCGCCGCGGCGATGCGCATCCACGGCGCACGGCGGTTGCGGGCCATGGTCTTCGGGCACAGCCGCGCCGGCACCGGCTCGTCGGCGAACGGGCCATAGGCGGCGGCGATGGCGGCGTTCTGCACCTGCCAGTCCCGGACCCGCTGCGCCGCCGCCGGATCGTCGGCGAGCACGCGTTCGATGGCCTCGCGGCGTTCGGCCTCGAGCCGCCCGTCGGCGTAGGCGTGCAAATCACCGTCGTCGATACGGTCGGGCCCGGTGGTCACTTCACCCTCCTCAGGCTCGGGATCGGGTCGGGGCCGGTCAGCGCCCGCAGCCGGTCGCGCCCCCGCGACAGCCGTGACATCACCGTGCCGATGGGGATGCCGAGCACGTCGGCGACCTCGCGGTAGGCGAGGCCCTCCAGGGCGACCAGCAGGATCACCTGGCGGTGGCCGTCGTCGAGGCTGTCCAGCGCCCGAATCACGTCGAGCGCCGCCAGCCGTCCATCCTGATCGGCCGGCTGCGCCAGGGCTCCGTCGGCGGCTTCCGCCGCCACCTCGGTGCCGCGCCCGGCGCGGCTGCGCGCCTGGTTGGCGTGGATGTTGTGGAGGATGGTGAACAGCCACGCCCGCACGCTGCCGGTCGGTCGCCACAGGTGGCGCCGGCCAAGCGCCCGCTCCAGGCAATCCTGCACCAGGTCGTCGGCGGCGTCGGCATCGCGCACCAGCGCCCGCGCATACCGCCGAAGCGCCGGCACGCACCGCTCCATCTCGTCGAGGAACCCATCCATCGCCGACAGTCTAGCCGTTTCCGCTGCAGACGCCCGCTGTCGAATGAACACGGGGAGGGCGGCAAATA
>Ga0209790_1000084_pt1 | contig 16867 bp, 14 predicted proteins | sample WorMetG1aBELIZE2_FD_187420 | JGI IMG/M metagenome (GOLD analysis project Ga0209790, IMG submission 187420) | Marine gutless worms symbiont microbial communities from Max Planck institute for Marine Microbiology, Germany - Inanidrilus... ... | reverse complement strand
CGACACAGGAGGTGGCCGCCGAAAGGTTGCGCAAGGGACGACAACGTGTGATGGCAAACAGGTCAGACCGCGATCCGCCAAGCCTGCATGATGTGAAGGGCGACAAGCCCACCGGAGAAATGAGGCGCGGATCGGCAGATCCCATCAGGGCCAGCGGGCATAATGCCCCCCATCGACAGGCCGGATACAAAACTGCAATCTGCCTGACCGTCATACTGAAATCGGTCCTTGCGTTCCGGGAGGCGTCCATACAAACCGTCATGATCACTCCATTCACGACCCATATGTGGGGCCTGCCGGCACCGCTGAGGCCTTGGAGGCGACGGGACGCCGAGCCCGCGACCTCGGCATCGTTCTCGATGAGGATCTGGTGCGGAACGCCGAGAAGGCGCGCGACGAACTCGACACGCTGGGCAAGGTGATCTCGGCCAACCTGACCCGCGCCGTGCTCGATCTGGCGCCGGCCATCGCCGACGCGTCTTCCGAGCTCGCCGATCTCGCGAATAGCGCCGGCGTGGCCTATGAGCAGCTCAAGCTTCTGGCCCAGGGGGATTTCAGCTTCGAGGGCCTGAGCCTGCGGGGCACCAAGGCGATCGTCGAAGATCTACGCGAGGACGTTCGCGCCTTGCGGGCCGAGCGAGACGCCCTGGACGACGGGGTGCTCGACGACCTCCGCCGCCGCTACGTCGAATGGCAGCTCGAGCGCAAGGAACGCGCACTCCAGCAGTGGCAGGTCAAGCTCGCCTGGATGCAGCGGGACCAGGGAGATGGGCGAACGCCGCCGGCGACGAATGCCGGCACGACGTTCGATGCCATCGAGGCCGACATTCGCGCGGTCCAGGAGCGGGCCCGGCGCATCGCCCAGATCGAAAAGGACCTGCAGAAGCAGTTGTTCGACGCCACCCACGAAGGGGCCGATCGCATTCGGGCGGAATACGAACGCCTGGTCGCCGAGATGCAGACCCTGATCGCGCCGGATGCCAGCAATCTGGAGAAGGTCGGTGAGATCATGGCGCAGGCCGCCGCCGTTCGCGATGCGCGGTTCGCCCAACTGGCGGCGCAAGAGCAGGAGGCGGCGCGACGCCGCGCCGAGGCCAATCGCAAGATCGTCGATGGCTTGCGAGCGGAACGCGACGAATTGGCGATGACTGATCGCGCGCGCTTCGTCTCCCAGGCCTTGCGGCGTCTGTCGGCGGACGCGACCGATGAGCAACGTCGCCAGGTCCGCGACCTGGCCGGCGCCCTGTTCGACGAGCAGCAGGCCATCGAAGCTCGCAACAAGGCCGAGCAGGAGGCGATCACGCTCAGGGAGAAGGGAAAGGCTCTCACCGACAGCCTGCGCACGGCGGAAGAAGCCCACAAGGCCGAGCTCGTGGAGCTGAACGAACTCTGGCCTGCCCCCGATTGGTGGTCCACCACTTAAGTTTGAGGTGGCATCATAGTCCGTGATGATGCGATGAACTCGGTAAGGTGCCAGAAACCCGTCGGCAATGCCTTGCGCCAGACTGTATTGGTAGAGCGGGTCACCGAAATAGGCGTAGGTGTCCGCGTTCTCCTGGCGTCGCGGCGTCGCAGTCATCGCGATCTGGGTCGCGGGTTCGAACCACTCCAGAATTTCGCGCCAGACGCTGTCGTCACGCGCGCTGCCCCGGTGGCGCTCGTCCACCAGGATAAGGTCGAAGAACTTCCGGGCATACTCGCGATAGAGGCCGGGCCGGCTCTCGTCTCCGGCCATCGTCTGGTAGGTCGCAAAATACATCTCGCGGCTCTTCACCGCGAGACCGCCCGCGATTCTGTGCCTCGCCTCGCCGAAGGGGAGGAAGTCCTTGGCTATGGGATCGTCGATGAGAACGTTCCTGTCAGCCAGGAACAGAACCTTCGGCCTGCGGCTGTCGCCTCTGGCGTTCCAACGGGCCTGCCAGAGCTTCCAGCATATCTGAAAGGCGATCGCAGTCTTACCTGAGCCGGTGCAGAGGGTCAGCAGCGCCCGCCTGTGTCCTTGCAGGACCGCCTGGGCCGCACGGTTGACAGCGATCTCCTGGTAGTATCGCAGCGGCTTCGCACGGTCCGGGAATGTCGGCGTAAGAAGGCGCTCGGCGGCAAGGTCGTCTGCTGGACCATCGGTGTGCCGAAGACGGGTTCACAGATCATCCGGTGTCGGAAAATCCGCGACCGCGCGTTCGATACCCGTGGTGAGTCGAACTCCACGATGCCGTCGCCGTTGGTGGCGTAGGCGAAGCGCAGACCGAGGATTTCGGCACAGTTCTTGGCCTGCTGAAGCCCTTCCGCGGCATGCCTGTAGTGCGCTTTCGCCTCGACGACGGCGATCGGGAAGTCAGGACGGTATCGGAGAAGGGAGTCCGCCCGCTTCTGTCTACCGTGCTGCGCTTTGCCGCCGACGAACAAGACCCTGCCGTCGGTAAAGGTTCTCTGCTCGCTGATGGCATGCGGCGGCTCGTCCCAGCCCGCCGCCCGAAGCTTGGGCACGACGTACTTCCGGCAGGTATCGGCCTCGTTCATTCGGGTTATCGTCCAGGCACCGTTATCTGTCGCTACTCTTGTGCGCGTCGCCGATGTGGAGGCACCAATCGTTCGTGCGAAACCGTCATGTGTGAATAGCACAGGTTCGCCAAGGATACCGGTGGGGGAATTGACGGAACTGGCACATGAATTCCGTGTTGCGGAGCGACCGAGCGACGGCCATCGGCAATCCAATGAAGCCGGGCCTCGCGGCCCGGAAGCATGCGCGAATGGTGCGCACGGACAACCCTACCAACATAACGCTTCAATGCGGCCTGCTTCCTCCGATTCGCGTCGAAATAGGATTTGTTTTTGTTATCTTGGTTGGGTTCCAGGGGTTGACATACCGCCTTCACTTCCCGTATAGCATCTCCAGCCCCATTCACCAAGAGGTGAGCCACGCCGGAATACCGACCGGTCCAGGATTTCCGATGGTCCCAAGCCGATAAGGAAGCGTTCGATCGGAGCGGCCGGCCTGTCGGAATGATCGAGTGGAGAAAAAAACGATGACAATCGATCTGAATTCCCTGAAACGTGCAGTCTGCGAGGATGCTGCAATTCGCCGCCTCCGGCGCCTTCAGCCGATTGGGGGGCCAGGGGACAAGATTTTCCCGCCGACCTATCCGCCCGCACGCCGCGAGGTGCCGCGCGGGGCGCCGCCACGTCACGTGTTCGAACGGCGGCGCGTTGATCGCGAAGAGATCTGGTGTGTGCTGATCGACAGCGTTCAGAGCCAGGCAAACCGGATGGAAGAAGCGCTACTGGCTGCCGCTGAGGAAGGTGGTAGCGACGCGCCGATACCGCTGCCGTATATCACGGTGGATTTTCGCGGCAAGGGCCTGGAGCCGCTGGAGCGTATCACTTCGCTGGATGCGCCGCATCGTGTCTATGACGCGATCCTTCGCGACAGTTTCCTGCAAAGCACCCCCTTCATGCAGAGCGAAGAGGGCCAACGCCTTGCAGCGGCAAAGCCCGCCGATGCGACGGCGTTGCTGGAACTGTCCCCGGCTGCATTGCTGTTCGGAGCCTGGCACAGCCAGGGAGAAGGCGGCGGCCTGGGGGCCAAATTCTCGCGTGCACTCGTCTCCGAAATCATGGGCATCGACACCCCGGTTGAGGTTGGCCCCACCGATCCGCGTACCGGCGAAGTCGAAGCTCGAACAGCGGGCCGGCGAACGGGGAGCCGGATCGATCCGCTGGGCATCCTTCGGAGTGTGAAAGTATTTAAGGGCGCGTCTGTCTCCGATTGGAACACAGACAAGAACGCGGCGGGAAAAGGCGCCAAGTTGGTTTACCCTTCCGAGATAAACCACAGCAACATAGCACCCAAAGTCGAGCCCCTCGGTGTGACCTGCGATCACGCGGAACATCGGGCTACTATCACTCTGGCCGGACTGAGAAGGCTGCGTTTCGGCGGCGGCGAACGAGACGCCACGGGGCGAGCGCTGATTGCGGCTCTCGGCCTGGTGGCATTGGCCGAGCAGGATGCACGCGGCTACGCCCTACGCTCGCGTTGCGATCTGGTCTGTGATGGGGCCGGGCCGCTTGCACTGGTGCGCGCTGACGGCTCGTCGGAAGAGTTCGAACTCGACCGTACGGCAGTGCGAGCATTGTATCGGGACGCTCATGGGGAAGCCGAGGCGGCGGGCTTCAGGTTTCGGTCGCTGACTCTCCGGCCCCAGGACAAGCTTGTCGAGATCGTCCGCAGCAGCCGTCAACTGGCATTGGGAGGCCAGAGTAGCGAAGACGAGGATGGAGAATGAGCCTCATCTTCGAAATCGAGTTCCTGACCGGCGTCTGCCGCGCGGCGCGAGAACCGGGAGACGACACACCAGACTGGCCTCCACAGCCGGACCGGGTTTTCTCCGCACTGGTATCCGCCTGGGCGGCCCGAGGTGAAAAGTCGGAGGAACGGACCGCGCTGAAATGGCTGGAAGAGCAGCCCGCTCCAGCCATTCACGCGAGCGATCACACCTCCCGGACAACGCCCGACGTATACGTGCCGCCGAACGATCCCAAGGCGTCGAGAGCGGCGGACACGTACATCAAGGTGATGCCTGAGCGGCGTCCGCGCCAACCGCGCCGCTTTCCCGTCGCGCGTCCGGACGATCCGCTGGTGATGCTTGTCTGGCCTGAAGAACCCGAGCCCGTTGTGTTCGATGCGCTGGACGCGATGGCGCGAGATGTCGGCTACGTCGGACATTCAGCGAGTCTGATTCGGTGCCGGTTCCTCTCCGGCAGCACCGTGACGTTCAGGCATCCGGCCGGACTCGCCCGCCGACGCGTCTATCCCGGACGATTGCGCGAACTGGAGGCGGCGCATCGCGCGAACCCTGTCCGCCCGTCGATCCGTCCCGGTGCGCCCATTTTCGCTGAGCGATCCTCGACTTCTGAATTGTCCAGCGAATGGCTGGTGCTGGAGGCGGTCGAGGGCGCGGTTCCCGATATCCGGGCAGCCTCCCTCGTTTGCCGCTTGCTGCGGCAAACCCTGATGAGCGGTTATCGCAAGGCTGGTCGGGGAGACTCCATACCGGAGGAGATTTCGGGTCACACGTCGGAAGGCGCGCCTACCCGGCACCCCCATCTTGCGATCGCGCCGATGGCATTTGCCGGCTTTCCCCATGCCGATGGGCGTGTCTTCGGTTTCGCCCTGATCCCCCCGCGCGGGACGGCCCTCGATAACATCGAGGGATTTCGTGCGGCGTTCGAGAGAGTCGCGCCATATCGTCAGGACACGGAACGGCGCGTTCTGACATTGGAAGGACCGCCCCTGAACGAGCCACTGCGCTTGGCGCCTGCCCCGGACGAAGGTGCACGAAGGCGGTCCCTTTCGTCCGCACCCTATCTGGAGTCGTCGCGTGTCTGGGCCAGCACCACGCCGATCGTGCTGGAACGACATCTCAAGCGAAAAGGTGAAGCTGAGAAACGGGAGCTTGTCGCGAGCGCCTGCGAGCACGCAGGATTGCCGCGGCCCGACACAGATCGAATCCAGGTCGGCAAGCATTCGGCAGTCGATGGGATGCCGCCGGCGCGCCCCTTGGCGGGAGAGCCTCCATGGGCCCAATGGAAGACTCCGAAATCGCTCTCGAGTCGGTCGGTTGTTCATGCCGTGATTGACTTCGAGCAGGAAGTACGCGGCCCCGTCCTCCTTGGCGCCGGCCGGTTCACCGGCCTCGGCCTCTGCCGCGGTCTGGTAGCCTGACCCATGGATCTGCGTCCGGCCGACTTCGACGGTTTCTTTCGCGCCATACATGGTCATCGCCCGTTTCCGTGGCAGCAGGCATTGGTGGAGCGCCTCGCCGAGTGTGACGCATGGCCGGATGTGCTGGACCTGCCGACCGGCGTCGGAAAGACCGCAGCCCTGGACGCGGCGGTCTTCCATTTGGCGTTACGCGCGGATACGCCAAGTAAGGCCGCGTTGCGGATCGCCTTTGTAGTGGATCGGCGTCTCGTGGTGGACGATGCGTTCACACGCGCGCAGAAGATCGCCAAGAAGATCGCCAAAGCGCTTTGCGACCCGCTGAGCAAAGTTGCCGATGGGCGTGACCTTGTTGGAGAAGTTGCAAGCCGCCTACAAAAGTTGGCGGGCGATGGCGCGCGACCGCTGGTCGCCCGACGGCTTCGCGGCGGTGTGCCGTTAGAGAACGATTGGGCGCGGACGCCAACGCAGCCGACGATTCTCTGCTCCACAGTCGATCAGATCGGCTCGCGGCTTTTGTTTCGCGGATACGGCGTATCTGACCGCATGAAGTCTGTCCATGCCGGCCTGCTCGGTGTCGATAGCCTGATCCTTCTGGACGAGGCACATCTCTCACAACCGTTCCGGCAGACGCTCGACGCCGTGCGGTCGATTGGTGGAGCCAGAGTGCAGAGAGTGCTCCTGTCAGCAACGCCTGGCGAAACGGCGGCACGACACTTCTCACTCCTACCGGAAGATCGGGATCATCCCGAACTGAAGAAGCGGATTGAAGCGCGCAAGCCAGCTTCGCTACGGGTCGTGCGCGGCGCGTCTGTCGCGGACGACTTCGCAACGACCGCTTGCGAAACGATGAAGCGGCTGAAAGAGCAAGACATGTCGCCGCCTGCTGTTGGGATCGTCGTCAACCGCGTGGCCCTAGCGCGAGATGCTTTCGAGAGAATCAGGGAAAGGTCGAGAGAGAACGACGATGGCGGTGCCGACGTCATTCTGATGACCGGGCGCTCGCGAGACGTGGACCGGGATCGGATCGTTGAGGCGCTTGCTCCCTTTCGCACCGGCGCAAGATCTCGCGGGAAAGCGAAACCGCTGTTCGTAGTCGCAACCCAATGCCTGGAAGTCGGCGTCGATCTCGATCTCGACGGTCTCGTAACCCAGGCTGCGCCATTGGAGGCGCTCCGTCAGCGGTTCGGCAGGCTGAATCGGGCCGGACGGCGCGGTTGTGCAAAAGGTGTAATCCTGGCCTGTCCCGAGGATATCGGCAAGAAGGCCGACGATCCGGTGTACGGCGACCGCATCCGCAAGACATGGGAAGCGCTTCAAGCGGTCATCCGGGACGGCACCGTCGTGGATTTCGGCGTCGAGACTCTGCCGAAGCGCCTGGTGGAAGCAGGCATCGATCCGAACGATCTCTCGACGGAACGGCCGGACGCTCCCGTGGTGATGCCGGCCTATCTCGACCTGTGGTCATGGACATCGCCGCGACCGGCAGCGGATCCGGAAGTCGCACTGTTCCTGCACGGAGCGGACCGGACTGCCGCCGGGGTATCCATCGTCTGGCGGGGCGATGTTGAGGAAGACGATCTCGAGGACGTTAAACAACAAGACTCACTTGGCGAACTGATCCGGCTGGTTTCGCCGCGCGCCGCCGAAGCGGTCGAAGTCCCCCTCTGGACCGCCCGGGCTTGGCTGCGCCGGGAAGGAGAGAATCTTGCCAACATATCCGATGCACCCGAACGTGAGGCTTCGGGAGCAATCCGAACGCGACAGGATGGACGACGCGCCTTCCGCTGGGCCGGAACCGGCGACCCGCGCACTCGTGTGGTCGGGCCGGAGGATTTGCGCGCAGGGGATGTCCTGATTGTACCCGCCAAGTACGGCGGTTGCGACGAGTTCGGTTGGGCGCCGAATTCTGAAGAGATCGTCAAGGATGTGGCTGATGATGCGGCCGAACCCTATTGGGGGCGGCGATGCGCGGTTCGAATTGCGCGAGATACTGTGCGAACGGGCGCCCAATGGGACCGGCTGTCCGCGGTGCTTGCGGACGAGAGTATTGACAGCTCTGATCTGGTGGAACGGCTCATTGAGGCGCTGCCTTCCACCGTGGCGGTGGAAGAAGGCGATGAGGAAGACAATAACCCTCGGCCCCGCCATACGATCCGATCCTTGACGGAGATGCGAGGCGCCAAGGGGCGGATCGACATATATTTTCCTTATGGCGCGGGACGGAAAAACGGCGCGATCCTTGTCGCGGAGCGAGGAATTGACGGTAAGAGCGCGACGGCTTCCGCTCTGCCGGCGACCGAAGACGACAACGCCTCCCACACGTCCAGCGAACGAGTGCCGCTTGACGACCACAGCCACCATGTCGCTAGCCTCGCCAAGTGCTTTGCCCAGAAGCTCGGCCTCGGTGATGTCGCGGACGATCTACGCCTGGCGGCTTTCCTGCACGACGCTGGCAAGGCCGACCATCGCTTCCAGACCATGCTATCAGGCGGCGATCCGTGGAACCGCCCTGACGGCCCGCCGCTGGCAAAGAGTGGTCGCTCATGGTCGCCGGATGCGTGGACACGCGCTGGACTGCCAAAGGGCTGGCGGCACGAAGCCTTGTCCGTACGCATGGCCCGGACGCATCCCCATTTCGCGGACGCGAGCGATCCCGCGCTCGTCCTCTGGCTGGTCGGGACCCATCACGGTCTGGGCCGGCCGTTCTTCGATTTCCTCGACCCGGAGGCGGAAGGGGACTTGCCGCCATGTCTTGACGTTCCCGCGTGGCAACTGGAGGCGGAAGAGCCGGGTCCGCAGTCCCTGGCCTTCGAATTCCACGGCGCCGATTGGCCAGCGTTGTTCGAGGCCCTCAAGCACAGATACGGGATATGGGGTTTGGCCCATCTGGAAGCGGTGCTGCGTCTCGCCGACCACAGGGCGTCGGAAGCGGAAAGGGAGCGCGCGTCGTGACTGGCCGCACAACACATCGCCTTGACGGGCTGGAACCCGACAATCTGCTGGCCTTTATGGCGTTGTTGGGCCTGCTGCGCGTTCTCGAAGAGACGCGGTCGGACTGGCGTCCGCGAGCCTTCTGGACGTTTGATGAACCGCCCCTCCGGCCCGTTCTTCGGGTGCCGGAAACCGCGGACGAAACCGCCATTGTCGAGGCTGCCTCGGAAGGGCTGCGCAGTTTGTCGGCGTGTCACGATTTCGATGGGCTTCGGGACTTGACGCTATCCCCGCAAGAGGCGGCCTGGAGACTCGGGCAAGCCGCGGCCGAAGCTGATGAAGCTCCCTACACGGCCGATTTGTGGTCGGCTCTCGTCAGCGATGCGGCCCTGTCCTCCGACCGCAAGAAGGCCGAGCCGACGCCGCTTTGCCTCATGTTCGGTCAGGGGCATCAGCGCTTTCTGGCGCGTCTCGCTTCGGTTCCCCGGAAAGTGGCCCCACCGGATCGCGGCACGGGTCGCAGGAAAGTCGAGGTGTCCGAAGGGGATTGCCTTCGCGAAGCCCTGTTCGCGCCGTGGACACGCCCAGACGCAACCCAGTCGTTTCGCTGGGATCCCAACGAAGACGTTCGTTACGCGCTACGCGCGCGGGATCCGACGGACGCCAAAACCAAGGAAACCACGCAACACGGAGCCAACAGGCTCGCCGCCATCGGTATCTCCGTTCTGACCGTTGTTCCGACGCAACGCGCCGGCGAAGTGAAGTTGGCGATTGTCGGTGGCCTCCGGGAGGCCGGTGGCCGATTTGCCGTCGAGTGGCCAATATGGCGAGAGCCCATCAGCCTCGCATGTATCCGTGCGCTGCTTAGTCATCCACATCTGGATCGGTCTGAGACGCGCGCGGCATTTGGTGTCGTCGAGCGTCGCCGGGCGCGGTGCATCTCGTCCGGCAAGTTCATGAACTTCACGAGAGCCAACACGGTGTCCGAACAGGATTAGGTTGGGTGCCTCCCTCCCAATTGGAACTCCATCTTCCCGCGCCGTCGGCAACAGGCGAGCATCCGCTGGTCCCGGCAAGGATGGTGAACGAGTTCGTCTATTGCCCGCGCCTCGCGTATCTCATGTGGGGCCAGGCCGAATGGGCGGAGACCGGCGACACGGTGGACGGGCGGCGGGTGCATACTCGGGTCGACCGTCCCAACAAGCCGTTGCCCGATCCCGAAGCTCTGGAAACCGACGATAACAAGGTTGCCAGCCGCTCCCTGACGCTTTCGTCTGAGAAGCTCGGTGTGATCGCGAAGATCGACATCGCCGAGGCCGAGGACGGCGCGGTTACGCCGGTCGACTACAAACGCGGCAAGCGGCCCCATGTGGCGAAGGGCGCTTACGAGCCGGAGCGTGTCCAGGTCTGCCTTCAGGCGCTGCTGCTCGAAGAGCGCGGCTACAAGGTCGAGGAAGGCGCCATCTGGTATGCCGAAAGCCGCGAACGCGCCCGGGTCGCCCTGGACGACGAGCTCCGCCTCGCCGCGCGGGAGGCGGTGAGCCGGTTGCGCCTGACGGTCGCCCACGGCCGTATTCCGCCGCCCTTGAGGGACAGCCCGAAATGCCCGCGCTGTGCGCTCGTGTCCATTTGCCTGCCGGACGAGATGCGCGCGCTCGGGGGCTCCGACCTTGCGCCCCGCCCCATCGCCATCGGGGCGGACGAGGCCCTGCCGTTGATCGTCCAGTCGCAGAGGGCGCGGGTCTCGAAGGACGGCGAGACCCTCAAGATCGCCGACGAGGAGCAAGGCGATTCCACCGTGCGGCTGAACGACGTGTCCGACGTGGCACTGTTCGGGAACGTTTCGATCACAACGCCCGCGCTTGCCGCGCTTATGGACCGCGAAATCCCAGTCGCCTTCCACAGCCACGGCGGCTGGTTTCGCGGCATCGCTCAGGGAGTCGGCCACCGCAATGTAGAAGTCCGCACGGCGCAGTATCAGCGCAGCTTCGACCCGAGCTACTGCTTGGCCTTCGCCCGCAATCTGGTTGCCGCCAAGATCGTGAACCAGCGGACCATTGTGCGCCGAAATTGGCGCGGTGATCGGGACCAGCGCAGGGCCGTGCTGGACTGGCTCAACGCCGCCCGGAGGTCGACGAAGCGCGCAACTGCGGTGAGCGCGTTGCTCGGACTGGAAGGGGACGCGGCAGCGACATACTTCCGTGCATTTTCCGATCTGCTGGCGCCGCCGGGCGCCAAGGAATCGGCGGAAGCTGGGAATGGATTGGCGCCGTTCCGTTTCGACGCCCGCAACCGGCGTCCTCCGACCGATCCCGTAAATGCCATGCTGTCGCTCGCATACGCCATGCTGACGCGCCACCTGACCGTCGCGCTCGCCACAGTCGGCCTCGATCCCTATCGGGGCTTCTTCCATGCGCCGCGATACGGAAAGCCCGCGCTTGCCCTCGACGTGATGGAGCCGTTTCGGCCGATCATCGCGGACTCGGTGGTCCTGTCGGCGGTCAATACCGGCCAAGTCTCGCCGGGGGACTTCGTGAGCGCTCCGACCGGCACATCTCTGACACCAGCAGGGCGCCGCCGTTTCGTCGGCGCGTTCGAGCGACGGCTCTCTCAGGAAACCACCCACCCGCTGTTCGGCTACCGGCTCAGCGTGCGACGGCTTCTGCTGCTCCAGGCGCGCCTGCTGTGCCGCCATCTGCTGGGCGAACTGCCCGACTATCCGCACTACCTTCCCCGATGACAGGTGGTCACCATGAGCGATGAGCGCACCTACATCGTGACATACGACATCTCAGATACGCGACGCTGGCGGCGTGTTTTCAAGACCATGCACGGATTTGGAGAATGGCTCCAGCTATCGGTGTTCCAGTGCCGCCTGTCGCGTCGGCGCCGCGCCGAGCTTGAAACGAAGATGCGCGAACTCATCAAGGCGGGCGAGGACCACGTTCTGGTGATCGACATCGGTCCAGCGGACAAAACCGATATTGCCGTCATGAGCATCGGCAAGACCTTTTCGGCGATCGAGCGTCAGGCGGTTGTTGTATGATGGTGTACCCGCTTCAAGGGATTGCCAATCCGATGCCTGACGCCGAAATCAGCCGTTGCGAGTTCCGCCGAGTCGGTTCGAGCGGCGAGGCAACGCAGAATTACCGGGAATCGCTCGAAACCGTGCAACATGTTGATTCCTGGGAGATTCGGGGCGCTCGCCAGGACACCCGAGGTACCGAAGAAGTGCCTGCGGCAAGGAAATTCCCGAACCGCTCGAAATCGACTGGAATTTGTCATGGCCGCCAACAGGTTGTATGGTGCCCATATCCGGGGCGCGTGCGCCCCGGCCTCATTGAAGCTCGCTGAATCTAGTCTCAGAAAGCGCCCGCTCTCGGCGGATATCCGGGGCGCGTGCGCCCCGGCCTCATTGAAGCCCCGATCTTGTGCCAGCCGACTGAGTTTTTGCGCTCATATCCGGGGCGCGTGCGCCCCGGCCTCATTGAAGCTCGTCCACCACTCTATCCTTTATTGACCCAAGATAGGAATATCCGGGGCGCGTGCGCCCCGGCCTCATTGAAGCGTGTTGATCGCGTCTCCGTCGTTCACGTCGTCGCTACATATCCGGGGCGCGTGCGCCCCGGCCTCATTGAAGCCCGTAAAGACCCGGGCGTTGCCGTGCTGTTTGTCCGTGATATCCGGGGCGCGTGCGCCCCGGCCTCATTGAAGCTTCGGTTGGTCCCCCCGAAGTTCAGATTGGAACAAATATCCGGGGCGCGTGCGCCCCGGCCTCATTGAAGCCCGGTTGGAAGGCGCCAACAAGATTTTCGGGACGACATATCCGGGGCGCGTGCGCCCCGGCCTCATTGAAGCTTGACAACCTCGACAACCTCGCCCACCGGTCCGGCGGCATATCCGGGGCGCGTGCGCCCCGGCCTCATTGAAGCGGAATAAGTATGGCAAGGTCCTCGCGGCGCGAGGGCAATATCCGGGGCGCGTGCGCCCCGGCCTCATTGAAGCTTCGTCCGGCGGGGAAGCGGAAAATTCATCGCGCAGCCAATATCCGGGGCGCGTGCGCCCCGGCCTCATTGAAGCGCTCTTACCCTCACCACGTAGACACCAGAACTCGTCATATCCGGGGCGCGTGCGCCCCGGCCTCATTGAAGCATGCGCTGAAATGGGTCACCCTACGCTGGTATCCAGATATCCGGGGCGCGTGCGCCCCGGCCTCATTGAAGCTACATCCAACCGTCAGAACTGTATGCCATGGACGTTGACATATCCGGGGCGCGTGCGCCCCGGCCTCATTGAAGCTCGGGGTCGTCAAAGTGCTGCTCGAACATGTGCGCATATATCCGGGGCGCGTGCGCCCCGGCCTCATTGAAGCTCTATGACGCGAAACGCATTGTGGAAGAGAGAGCCATATCCGGGGCGCGTGCGCCCCGGCCTCATTGAAGCCTCCGATATCCCCACTGAGACGTGGCCCCTCCGCGAAATATCCGGGGCGCGTGCGCCCCGGCCTCATTGAAGCAGCACTGTGTCGCCCAAAATTTTCGCTTTCTCCTCCGTATATCCGGGGCGCGTGCGCCCCGGCCTCATTGAAGCCCTGCACCATTCCCCGCCCCCAATCGTACGTACCCAGAATATCCGGGGCGCGTGCGCCCCGGCCTCATTGAAGCTTCGATGTATTCCCGAACTCGCTGTAGTGTCGTCACGATATCCGGGGCGCGTGCGCCCCGGCCTCATTGAAGCTAAGGAAGGCGGCGGCGGGATTGCCGTCGTTGCCAGATATCCGGGGCGCGTGCGCCCCGGCCTCATTGAAGCCGGCGAACGGATCGAGGACGCTGTCGCCCTCATCGGAATATCCGGGGCGCGTGCGCCCCGGCCTCATTGAAGCCCTGAATTCCGGGGAGTTATTTCGCCGACGCCCCCCTATATCCGGGGCGCGTGCGCCCCGGCCTCATTGAAGCGTGGCGAGGCGGCGACGGGCCGGACGCCGCCGCCGGGCATATCCGGGGCGCGTGCGCCCCGGCCTCATTGAAGCCGTGACAATCTCGTCCAGGACATGCCAGACCCCCGTCATATCCGGGGCGCGTGCGCCCCGGCCTCATTGAAGCATCATAACGGAGAAGGCATCTCCGCCCCCGAAGTGGGGACTGTCAGATAGTTTGTGCTTGGGCCGAGTTATCACACATTGACGAATCGTTCGCCGAAGATGATGGCGAACTGTGTTTTCGCCTCGATCCATTCACGCGGCGGTCGTTTCCATGATTGAGCCGCATGGTTGAGCACCAGATATAGCGGCTTTGTCGCCGCGTCGTCATTGGGGAAGCACCCCCTTGTTCTGACGGCGCGGCGGATTTTGGCGTTCAACGATTCGATGGCATTGGTAGCCGGTATGAAGATGTCGGCGCCGCTGTCTCCGTCGTGGTCCTTGGGGCTGTGACGTATGGTGCGACCATCCGGGACAAGAGGCGCCGGGAGCACGAAGGTGCGGGCAGGCCGGTCCACACGATGAGCTGCGAGCTCGTGTTAGCAGCTGGCCGCCTCTGCGGCTCGCCCGGTTGCGCCGAGAGCGCGGATCCGTAGGTGTCGTGTTGCCCGCCGCTCCCGTCACGCAAACGACAGGAGGCGGGGAATGCGACGTGTCATCGGTATCGACCTCCACCGGACCTTCGGGGAGGTGGTGATCTGGGAGACCGGGGCTTTGCAGCACGCCGGTCGGGTCGACATGACCCGCGCAGGGCTGGAGGGCTTTGGCAAGAGCCTGCGGGCGACGGACGAGGTGGTGATCGAGGCGACGGGGAACTGCATGGCAGTCTGGCGTGTGCTGTCGCCCTTCGTGAAGCGGGTGGCGATCGCCAATCCGTTGCAGGTGAAGGCGATCGCGCATGCTCATGTGAAGACCGACAAGGTCGGCGCGGGGACGCTGGCGAGCTTGTACGCGGCGGGGTATCTGCCCGAGATCTGGACGCCCGATGCAGCCACCGAGCGGCTGCGCCGGCTGGTGGCGCGGCGCTACCAGGTGGTGCGCCACAGGACGCGGCTCAAGAACGAGGTGCATTCAATCCTGCATGCCCATCTGATCCCCAAGTGCCCGCACGCGGATCTGTTCAACCGGCCCGGTAGGACGTGGCTGTCGCGCCAGCCCCTTGCCCGACGACGAGCGTGCCGCGATCGAGCGGCACATCCGCGAGCTTGATCGTCTCGCAGAGGACCTCGACCTGCTCGACCGCGAGATTGCGCAGAGCGCGCTGGACGATGTGGCGATCAAGCGGCCGATGACGATCACCGGCGTCAATCTCACCGTCGCGGCGGGGCTCATGGCGGCGATCGGCGACATCAACCGCTTCGAGAACCCCCAGAAGCTGGTGAGCTACTTCGGTCTCAATCCGCGCGTGCGTCAGTCTGGTCTCGGCGCCGCCCATCACGGGCGGATCAGCAAGATCGGGCGCAGCCACGCCAGGGCGATGCTGGTGGAGGCCGCCTGGGCGGCGGCGAAGGCCCCGGGGCCATTGCACGCCTTCTTCGTCCGCATCCGCGCCCGCCGCGGCCACCAGGTCCGCCGCCGTCGCCGTCGCGCGCAAGCTGGCTGTCTTGTGCTGGCATATGCTCACCAAGGAAGAGGACTACCTCTGGGCCCGCCGGCACTTGTGGCCAACAAGCTGCGCGCCATGGAGCTGCAGGCCGCAGCAGAAGGGGAACCGGCGCGGGCCTGCCTACGCCTACAACATCAAGGCCTTGCGCAACCAGGAGATGAACCTCGCCCGCCAGGCCGAGAAGAGCTATCAGCGCTTCGTCGGCGCATGGCGCCCGCGGCGGCCAAAGGAAGGGGCGCGCGGACGCCTCAAGCCGGCAAGGCCTGGGTGAGGCAGCCCGGCGGCGCTTTCAGCCGCGGCGTCGCCCTTCGCCACGAGGTCGCCCGCGCAACTGCGATCCTGACACGGCGCTGGAGAAAACGCTTGTCCATCTCATCCGTCGTATAGATCATTCAACGCACTGCTTCGGGGAAGGCGAAGAAGGGAATGATGTGCTTCCAGTTGCGCCGCCAGCTCCTCGCGATGGCGGGATGTTTTTCTCCCCACGGTCCGGCTTCGAAGAATGACGGATCGGATGCACGATGCAGGTCTGCACGACGGTTTCCGGGAAGACGGCGTTGATCGCTTCGGGGAAGCCCTTGAGGCCATCGACGACGGCGATCAGGATATCCTGGATACCCCGGTTCTTCAGTTCGTTCATCACCCGGAGCCAGAACCTGGCGCCTTCCGTCTGTTCGATCCACAGTCCGAGAATCTCACGGGCGCCGTCCGGCAGGACCGCTAGGGCGATGTAGACGGCCTTGTTGCGAACGAAGCCTTCGTCACGGATTTTCACCCGGATGGTGTCGAAGAAGACGATGGCGTCGCACGCTTCCAACGCCCGGTTCCGCCATGCGCCAACTTCCTCGAGAACGCCGTCCGTGACCGTCGAGATCAGATCGGGCGAGACGTCGATGCCGTAGTATCCGTGTCGGTCAAGTGGCATTTGGGCTCCATTTCCTGTTGTCGCGAATGAGCGCGTTGGTCAGCACGATCAGCTTTCGCATGATGGCGGCGATGGCGACCTTCGAGGGCTTTCCTACTTCCTTGAGGGCCAAGTATTTGCGCCGCAGGTCCGGGTTAATGCGCAGCGCGACGAGCGCCGGCATGTAGAGACCGCATCTGAGCGAGGCGCGTCCGCCCTGGATGCGGGAGCGCCCTTTCCGGCCGCCGGATTCGCGCGTGATTGGCGCCAAACCCGCCAGGCTTGCCGCCTGCTTGCCGTCCAGTTCGCCGAGCTCAGGCATCTCGACGATGATTGCCATTGCCGTGACCGGGCCGATGCCGGGAATACTGGCGAGGATTTCCCGCCGACGCGCGAGCGTTTCGTCGGCGGCGACGATCGCTGCCATGGCCTTTTCGATCTCACCCATCTGTTTCTCTATCTGCCCGAGTCGAGCTTCCAGCTGGCGACGGATGATGGCGTTCTGCGCCACCTGCTCGCGGTTGCGCGCGGCGGTCCTGTCCTTGATCAGCGCCTGTCGCGCCATGCTCAACTCTCTGAGATCGTGATGAATTTCCGAACGCCCAGGACGCGCCTGCAGGTCCAGAACCGCGGCCATCCGCGCCAGGAGCATCGCGTCAATCCGGTCGGTCTTGGCCAGTTCGCCGGTCGCTTCGGCAAAGCGGCGGGCATAGCGCGGGTTCACCT
>Ga0209790_1000082_pt1 | contig 16973 bp, 19 predicted proteins | sample WorMetG1aBELIZE2_FD_187420 | JGI IMG/M metagenome (GOLD analysis project Ga0209790, IMG submission 187420) | Marine gutless worms symbiont microbial communities from Max Planck institute for Marine Microbiology, Germany - Inanidrilus... ... | reverse complement strand
ATCCTGTTCGATGCGCGCCGTTTCCCGCACGCCGTGCGGGGACACTGGGGGGTGGAAAATCGGCTTCACTGGCGACTTGACGTGGCGTTCCGGGAAGACGCCAGCCGCATTCGCAAAGGGAATGCACCAGCCATCATGACGGCAATTGGGCACCTGTGCATGAATCTATTTGAGCGCGAACCCTCCTCCCTGCCTCTGGCACAGAAGCGACGCCAGGCTGCTTGGGACAACGACTACCGCGCTAAGATCACGTTTGGTTAGGAATTTATACGCGCTCGCCCTGGACGCAAAAGCCCGTCCGTGGGGCGTAGCATCAGGCGTCCCCGCCTGCATTGCCAGGACTATGTTTCAGCAGTGATTATTATTCGGTAGCCCTGCCAAGCCGGTTTGCAGGAGACTGCAGCCCTTAGAGATCTTGATACAGTACTCAATCAGGTCACGCAGACTGCACGGTCAACAAACGAGAGCATCTGCGAAAATCCGTGTAATCTGCGGAATTAAAACCCCATCTCTTCAAGGAAAACCGTGTCGAATCAAAACACTAAGCCCGAGTGGGCACCGAAAGATGCCGGTAAGGAGTTTGCCGGCCGGGTAATGGGCGGCGTGTCCGGCGGGCACGACGGCATGCCGGGCGCGGTGGGAAGTCGGCCCCGGCCCGTTGCGGGCGTTCCACGACGACGACGCCTCGGCGTAGACGAGTACGTGGATGGGGTACTGGCCGGCGATCGCAATGTGCTCGGCCAGGCTGTCACCCTGGTGGAGAGCAACGCCCATGCCCACCTGGAGCTGTCCCAGGATGTATTGCGCCGAGTGCTCCCCCACGCGGGCCGGTCGATTCGGGTCGGTATCACCGGCGTGCCTGGCGCGGGCAAGAGTACCTTTATCGAGACCCTGGGCCTCCACCTGTGCGAGCAGGGCTATCGGGTAGCGGTATTGGCGGTGGACCCGAGCAGCAAGGTGACCCGCGGCAGTATCCTCGGCGACAAGACCCGCATGGAGCAACTCTCCCGGCATGAGCGAGCTTTTATCCGCCCCTCCCCATCCTCGGGGACCCTAGGCGGAGTGACCCGCAAGAGCCGCGAGACCATCCTGGTGTGCGAGGCCGCGGGCTTCGACGTGATCCTCGTCGAGACGGTAGGCGTCGGACAGAGCGAGACCACCGTCCGCTCCATGGTCGATTTCTTCCTGCTGGTGATGATCGCGGGTGCGGGCGACGAGCTGCAGGGAATCAAGAAGGGTATCATGGAGCTGGCCGATGCCTTGTTAGTCAACAAGGCCGACGGTGATAACAAGCCCCGCGCCAAGGCCGCTCAACTGGAATACAACCGCGCCCTTCACTACCTGGCACCGGCTACCGACGGTTGGCAGACGCGGGTCTATGCCTGCTCCTCCTTGACCGGCGAAGGCATCCCCGAGATCTGGGCCGTAATCGATGCCTTTCGCAAACAGACTACGGAGTCGGGTGTCTTAGAAAAACGCCGACGTGCCCAGACCCTGGATTGGGTCTACTCCATGGTCGAGGAACACCTGCGTTCGAGCTTTTTCCAACACACGGGGGTTGAGCGCATCCGGGCCGAAATCGAACACCAAGTCATGTGGGGTCGCCTGCCGCCCACGGCTGCGGTCCAACGCTTGATCGCCGAGTTCAAGGGTAATGAGGGTAATTCATGATTGGAAAAGCGCGGCCTTTTCCACCCGCATTAAAGATGGGCACGGCATACCGTGCCCCTGCACATTATTTAGAGGGAGTCGGGCGTGGAGTCCGGTCACCGGAGGGTAGAAGAATAGGCAAGGTAAAGCCGGGCTGGTCACCGGTAAGGGTCTTGAGAAAGGCAACGATTTTCTCGTTCTCCTCGGCGGTGAATCTTTTGCCCAACTGGATGCGGCCCATGGTATCGACGGCCTCCTTCAGGGTGTCGGCAGCGCCATCGTGGAAATAGGGATAGGTCAGCTCCACGTTTCGCAGGGTAGGCACCTTGAACCTGAAGCGGTCCGCATCCTTGCCGGTCACGGCAACCCGCCTTTCGGCCGGTCTGGCGGCCTGGTAGGGCTCGACCACCTCCATCTTCTGATAGGAGTTCCCACCCACCACGGGACCATTGTAGCAGGCCACGCAACCGCTGGTCTTGAACAGCTCGTGACCTGCTTTGGCCTTGGTGGAGATGGCATCTTCCGCACCTAGCAGGTATTGATCGAAGGAGGCATTGGGCGTGACCAGGGTCTTCTCGAACTCGGCGATGGCCTGAGGGACTTGGTCAATATCGATTTTATCCGTGTCGAAGACCAGTTTGAATTCGTTCACATACCCCGGAATCGACTGAAGCACCTCCACCGCCAGCATATGCGTAAAAGCCATTTCGCCGGGATTAGCCATGGGCCCGCCGGCCTGTTCCTTCAAATCGGCGGCGTGTCCGTCCCAGAACTGGGCCAGGTTCATGCTGGAGTTGAGCACCGTTGGCGCGTTGATAGGGCCCTGCTGCCAGTGGTCCCCGATGGATGTACGCAGGTTGTCGGTTCCACCCATGCTCAGGTTATGGCAGGAATTGCAGGAGATAAAACCCGATTTGGAGAGACGGGGATCGAAGTAGAGTTTCTTACCCAGCTCGACCTGAGCCAGGTTGATTTCCTGGGTTGGGCGAATGGGTTGGATTGGTTCGTCGGCTTGAACAATGGTAGAAAAGCAGAGTATAGAGGCCACTGCAATACCCGGTAGCTTGGTCTTCATTCAGGGACTCCATGCATCGGTTGTAGCTTGAAGATTATCATACCCAATAAAAAGCCCGGTCAATGCCGGGCTTTTTTGTGCTGCCACAATGCGATCCATTACCCGAAGAGCTCGCTGTGTGATCCAAGCCGAGCTAGTCTCAGGGCATAGGCGTCTAACTTGCGGTAAATCAACAACAAGTTGGGCTCGATATGGCATTCACTACAATCTGCCCATTCGCTGCTTAAGTCGTGGTCATGGTAGCGAGCAGCAAGCGATTGATCAGTGTTAGCAATGCCCATAGTGATTCTCCGCACCAGTAACGTGGGGGTGATCCTTGTGATCGCCCGGTTCGTCTGCGCAAGCGCGAGGGACATTAGAAATAGGTAGTGGTGATTTTTGAAGTGATATCTAGCCAACAATTGGCAATAATTCGGTATTATATCGGTGTATGAAGAGTTTTAAACAAATCTCGTGGATTTTAACACATTTGGAAAAAGACAACGTCTTACGTACGAAGAATGCCAACTGTTGCCGTAAGGTATTATTCCAACGCTCAATATGAACCGTTTCCCCCGACCTCGTCGCGGTCGACTGTCATGTCCGCCTCGGATCGCACGAGTCAGCTGTGCGTACCATTCATGGAGCGTCCGTCATGACGCGGTTGACGTTCCGGCTCGATGCCACACCGCCGCTAGCAGCGGCTATTCGGGAAAGCATAGCCTTTCCTTGATCGACCGGGGCCTTTCCATACCCCATCACGGCTCGTCGGTCTGAGACGAAGCTTCGTTTAGTATTGTAATCAATGAAAAAATCCGATGGAGAACTAAAATCTTTTTCAACCATAAAGAATCTTCATTCAGGTTGTCCCTTTCGTGTCAGCGTGGAAAAAAGCTGCAGTCGGCCTAAAATGGTGAATGTCAACAACCCCTGATGTCTGACCAAGGAGCAGTCTCGACACGATTAGCAGCGGGCCTCGAACGGATGAAGGTTACTCTGAGCGGCGACCAGACCGACGCTATGGTCCGTTACCTCTTGCTTCTCCAACGCTGGAGCCGAGCCTACAATCTGACCGCCGTGCGCGCGCCTTTGGAGATGGTTCCTAGGCACCTGCTCGACAGCCTGTCCGTGCTCCCGTACCTAGGCGGCGATAAACTCCTCGATCTGGGAACCGGTCCCGGTCTGCCGGGTATCCCGCTTGCGATTGCCGCACCGGAGCGGGTCTTTTATCTGCTCGACAGCAACGGCAAGAAGATCCGATTTCTGCGCCAGGCGGTGATAGAGCTTGGGCTTGGGAACGCTGTTGTGATTCAGGCCCGGATGGAATCGTATCTCCGAGGAAAAGAATTCGCTACTATTGTCAGTCGGGCGGTAGCCTCGATACCCGATCTCCTAGGCCTGACGGCGCGCTTGCCCACACGTCCTGCTCGCCTGCTGGCGATGGCGGGAAAGCGGCCGGCCGGCACCGAGTTCCAAAGGCTGGAACCGGGCCCGGATACCCTGAGCATACATCCCATCAAGGTGCCTTTTCTCGCTGCCGAACGCCACCTGATCGAGGCCCGATACGACTGAGCGACTATGGTACGGACAATCGCCATCGCCAATCAGAAAGGCGGCGTGGGCAAGACCACCACCGCCGTCAATCTGACCGCTTCACTGACCTCCATGAAGTGCCAGGTGCTGCTCATGGATATGGACCCTCAGGGCAATGCCACCATGGGCTGTGGGGTGGACAAGCACAACCTGCCACGCTCCACCTGCGACCTCATGCTCGGCAACCAGGCCTTCCGGGAATGCCTCATGCGGGTCGAGGAGCCGGCACCCGGCTTCGACCTGCTGCCCGCCAACGGCGACCTGACTGCCGCCGAAGTCGGGCTCATGGGTGCGCCCCAACGTGAGCGGCGGCTGGCCCATATCCTGGCTGCCGTAGAAAAGGATTATGAATTCATCGTCATTGATTGCCCGCCGTCGCTCAACATACTGACCGTCAATGCCCTGGTGGCCGCTCACGGGGTGCTCATTCCGATCCAATGTTGAGTATTACGCCCTGGAAGGACTGTCGGCGCTCCTCGACACCATCGGTCAAATCCGCGCCAGTCGCAACAGGGGGCTGGTGATCGACGGTATCTTGCGCACCATGCACGATCCGCGCAACAACCTGGCCAACCAAGTATCGAGCCAATTGGTCACCCATTTCAACGACCAAGTTTACCGTACCATCATCCCGCGCAACGTGCGGCTTGCCGAGGCTCCGAGCCATGGCCGGCCGGCCATGCTCTACGACAAGACATCCAGCGGCGCAGTCTCCTATCTGGCCCTGGCCGGTGAGATCCTGCGCCGACAGAAAAAACACCGTCCTGCGACCGCGAAGAAACCGGCTGCGGAGCACGAACTCGGAGACGAGTAGATCATTTCATCCAATTTTGCCGGTTGTCATTTCGAGCGTAGCGAGAAATCCTTGTCCCGACGGAGGAGGGATCTTGTGTGCCGGGAGGAGCCTTTGCCGAGCCGAAGATCCCTCGCTACGCTCGGGATGACAGGGATGGTTTTAACAGAAAATTTTGATGAAACGGGGTACTAGTACAGCGTTTCACTCTATTCTTCCGGTACAAAACCACATGGGTAGTGGTGATTTTTGAAGTGATATCTAGCCAACAATCGGAAATAATTCGGTATTATAGCGGTGTATGAAGAGTTTTAAACAAATCTCATACATTTTAACACATTTGGAAAAAGAAAACGCCTTACGTAGGAAGCGTGCCAACTGTTGCCGTAAGATATTATTCCAACGCTCAATATGAGCCGTTTCCCCCGTTTCTTTACCCACAGGTCGCTGTTACTCGCTCGGAATGACGGCTCGATATGCGCTCCAATAATCACTGAAAACGATGGCTTCTTTATAAGCAGACGGTACGCGATCCCAGAGTATCCGACAGGTGTTTTCGCTGCGATCACCGCAGGCAGAGGCGACGATTTCTCGGGTCTCTCTATTCATGGCAATTCAGACCCAAACTTTGTCTTTTCCACGAAAGACAAAGGACCACAACTTATCCACATCCAGCACAGGAATCTTTTTGCACTCAACAGGTTGTAGCGTCTCTTCAAGGGGTGGGAGGTCATTCGCCTATTCTTTTAACCAGGCGCTCAATGTTCGGCGCGAGACCCAAAACGCCCGTTCAATCCCGCGCATACTGGATCTTTCTTCTTTTCTTCCGTCGCGCGTTCTTTTCCCTTAAGTATGCCATAGGCACCACAGGCTTTACAGTGATATTGCGAGCTACCGGACGCATTTGTGCCATTTTTAACGGGATCTTCGCTCTGACATTTGCGACAGCTGTATACTTTAAGTCTCGATAATCATAATTGAAAACTCTTCGGTTCGTTTTATCAATGAACGCAATCGTTCAGACCAAGCGTATTCTTCCGGAAGAGAGGGCTAAAATCTGGAATCAGGTAACGAGAAAAACGCTGGCAATCGGAATGATTACCAGTGAATCCATCTACTCTATCACTTCAAAAATCACCACTACCAGCGAAACAACGCTGAAGAACGTCATGCTCATGCTGTGAGCAGGGTACTGTCGTCATAGCGCCGGCAGTGCCTTGTGTCGACACGGTAGCTTACCCAGAGCCCGTCCCTGCTCCCGAACAGGATACCGAGCATACGGCCTGTAGCCGGGTCCCACAGGCGCAGGGTGTTATCCCCAGAGGCGGAGGCCAGCAGGTGCCTGTCGGGACTGAACGCGACGCTCCAGAGTGAATTACCATTGACCCTCCAGGGTGCGCAGGAGCTGGCCGGTGGCTGGGTCCCACAGACGCAGGGTGTTATCGGACGAACCGGAGGCGAGAAGGCGCCCGTCGGGGCTGAAGGCAATCGCATTGAAGACGGTCTAGGGTCGATCCCGGCAATGATCTGCTCTGGGTCCGAGACCGGTTCGCCCTCCGGGACCAGGGGCGGGCGCGGCGAGGGTTTGCGCCGACCACAGCAGGATTACCACCGCCCACGCCAGGAGTCGGGTAGCTCGTAGGTTGGGTTGAGGAACGAAACCCGGCACGGACGACCCCCCCATCATCTTTCAATCCGGATCAACATCAATAATAACATCCATCGCTGCTACCCGTGAGCCGGTCATCCAGGTAGTCCTCGAATTCCACGGCGCTCTTGGCGGCTGGATCCATGCGGGCGCGTTTGGCCAGGGCGCGGAAGAACTCGGTCTCGTCGGCCTCGGGATTATGCGGTGGGACCAGAGACAAGACCGGCTCCGCGCCGAAACGGAACTGCGCGCGTTCGCGCAGGGCTTCCAGTCCGGCGTGCTGCTCCCGGTCTTCCTGGGCGAGCAGGATGAGGGTAGGATAGGTGTAAAGCAGCTCGAAGATCTCGTCCAGAAAGAGGCTGTCACTCGGCGTCGGGATCTCATCGTCACCGGGGACATCTACTGGAACCGCTGTGCCTTCACTTGGCTTCTTGCCGGTGATGCCCCATTCCAGCCTGTCGATACCCTCCACATCGAGTCCCCTGCGCAGATCGACCCAGATGCGGTTAGCCAGAAACATGGGTAGCTCGGGTTTGGATAGGGCCCCCGGTAACAGGACCGGGATGATCAGGCAGCCGTCGTGGACGGCAAGGTTCAGAGTGGCCTCCATCTCCTCCTTTTCCCAGGGGCCCAGACCATCGGCGGTGACACAGACCGCCACACTGCCGGAGCCTTTGATGCCTTGCTCCCGCAGATTCTGCCCGCGAAGTCCGGGGCGTAACTGCTCCTCGTCGAGCCAGCATCTGAGTCCCCGCTTGTCAAGGGCCTGCTTGAGTGCCCGGACGGTGGGCTTGTCGCTGCTGTTGTGGGACAGGAAGACATCGAAGCCGGGCATGGGCAGTTCCTCATGGCGCTCTCTTTAAGTCCAACATTATGCCCGCCGGGAGCGGAGAGCGGAAATAGGGGGCTCAATTAAGCCAAATCCACGTAGCGCAGGCGTCCCGCCTGCCGGAACGTAAGCGTTTCGCCCACGGGTGCAGGCGAGACGCCTGCGCTACGGGAGAGAGAGCCTGCGCCGAGCGGTGCGCGGATGTTTGGGGACCTACCTGCCGCAGACGGGGAGGGGATTGAATTTGCCTCCTGCGGGTCCTGCGGGTACCTTGAAGTTTTCAGGATGCCTTGTAAGGCGGAGGGTAACAAAAAGGCTTTGGTGTGGTCTGATGTGTTGTTAGAATTTAAGCCGATACGGAGTTTGCGTTCCGGATTCCGTGTTTGGTTGGCCATGACTTATCTGCGTTCGGCAGCACTGCAAAGCGTTGGGCCGGTCGGTCGATAGGTCTCAAGCTGGAAAGGGAGATAAGGGAGAAACGACAATGTTAATACTAACCCGACGGGCTGGCGAGACTCTGATGATTGGTGATGAGGTGACTGTTACTATCCTCGGTGTTAAGGGAAATCAGGTGCGTGTCGGCGTCAATGCTCCGCGTGATGTGGCGGTGCATCGTGAAGAGATCTACGAGCGCATAAAGCGGGAGCAGGCGGAGCAGGGTGTACGGCAGGATGAATCCAAATCCGATACCTACCCTGAGTAGTCCGTCGATTTCAGGCTGATCAAACGCGATAGGAGGGGATATAATCCCCTCCAGGGGTGAGCTTCGCGATTTTCGCCTGTTCTTTCCATGCGAGGGGGTCTTGATTGGGAGGTCGCCGGGAGGTAATCCTATAATGACCTGTTCTCAGACCCCGTAGAGTCCTGGGGAAATCTGAAGTTCGGTAGTGGTGGTTTTTGAAGTGATAGGGTAGATGGATTCATCGGTAATCATTCCGATCGCCATCGTTTTTCTCGTTACCTGATTCTAGATTTTAGCCCTCTCTTCCGGAAGAATACGCCTGGTTTGAACGATTGCGTTCATTGATAAAACGAACCGAAGAGTTTTCAATTATGATTATCGACACTAAAGTATACAGCTGTCGAAAATGTCAGAGCGAAGAGCTCGTTAAAAATGGCACAAATGCGTCCGGTAGCTCGCAATATCACTGTAAAGCCTGTGGTGCCTATGGCGTACTTGAACGCAAAGAACGCGCGACGGAAGAAAAGAAGAAAGATCCAGTATGCGCGGGATTGAACGGGCGTTTGGGGTCTCGCGCCGAACATTGAGCGCCTGGTTAAAAGAACAGGCGAATGACCTCCCACCCCTTGAAGAGACGCTACAACCTGTTGAGTGCAAAAAGATTCCTGTTCTGGAGGTGGATGAGTTGCGGTCCTTTGTCTTTCGTAGAAAAGACAAAGTGTGGGTCTGGATTGCCATGAATAGAGAGACCCGAGAAATCGTCGCCTCTGCCTGCGGTGATCGCACCGAAAACACCTGTCGGATACTCTGGGATCGCGTACCGTCTGCTTATAAAGAAGCCATCGTTTTCAGTGATTATTGGAGCGCGTATCGAGCCGTCATTCCGGGCGAGCAACAGCGCCCTGTGGGTAAAGAAATGGGGGAAACGGCTCATATTGAGCGTTGGAATAATACCTTACGGCAACAGTTGGCACGTGTTAAAATGTATGAGATTTGTTTAAAACTCTTCATACACCGCTATAATACCGAATTATTGCCGATTGTTGGCTAGATATAACTTCAAAAATCACCACTACCTGAAGTTCCCTGTGGCTGATGACCGGGATGCCAGTGTACCCCTTTCTTTTGGAGAGATGGCCGAGCGGCTGAAGGCGCTCCCCTGCTAAGGGAGTATGGGTTAAAAGTCCATCGAGGGTTCGAATCCCTCTCTCTCCGCCAATTAATAATATCAAACCCTTGTTTTAAGGTTGATTTTTTCTTTTTATATAGCATTAAGTCCCCCAATTAGCCCCCTCATAAGACTCAGCCGCACCGCTATCCCGGCCAGTGAAACAGTAGGCGCAGTGTCCCAGGTTTTGAATCTTCCTCTTCTGAATCCCTATACGCGGAATCCGCAAAGTCAGAAATACCGGGCTCATCTCCCAACGCTACCCTCGTCCCAAGAACTATCATTACTGCCGTTAGATTTCTTTCGGCAGTAATGGCAGTATACTTCTTGGCGGGTACAAGCTCTCGGCGGGCATAATCGAGCCAATTCATACTGCACCATTCAGCGAGATTCCAGCTAAGAATGGCGAAAGATGAAGGAGCCCGAGAAAGGAGAATCACCACTGGCCATCAGGGATGGCAGGACGGGTCAGTCTTCCAGGAACGCAGGAGGGCTCAACTAGGTCGGAAGGGTCTTCAGAGGTCAGGCGCGGCGGGTCAAGACACCGTCGACAGAGGAAGGCCCTGCATCTTACGATGCAGGGCCTTGGATCAAAAGCCCCAGTCAATTTGCTCTCACCGACTGGGGTTTGCTACCCGGAGGTAGTCTTACAAGCCCGATTTATCGGGAACAAGCTTATTTTGGTCACTAGGCTCTGCTAGGTCAAGATGGATTGGCCATCCCGAAGGCAATCATCACCCCTCGCAAATGGCTTCCAGATCGCCGGGGGTCACTGGATCCGCGACGTAAACCTGCTTGCCGTCAGGCCTCTTCTCGACCATCACCCGGTCCAGCCGCTCCAGTGAGACGGTGGCCAGCATATCGCACTTCGCCCAAGTCTCCTTCCCGGCCAGCCTCTCCAGCAGGGAACGAGGGTCCATGCGATGGTGGAATGGTTCCACAGGATTCGGTGCCGTAGTGCTCAACGGCACAATGGTGCAAAGCTGGTTTGAGCGCCGGGGCCTGGGTGAGATCACCACCACTGGCCGCCGCTTGATCATTTCCGGGACCTTGAAGCTGGTATTGAAGTTACAGATCAATACTATGCCAGGGTGGGGATGGAAAGTCAGTGCCATAAGACCTATGCGACTTGCCCCTGATGAAATCTCAATTCAGGAAACCGTGTTCTTGGTTCGCAGCCATGGGGCCACCATCCATTCTTAATGATGATGCCAATGTTCGGCCACATGGACTGAGCGACAAACGAGATTATGCCCCGGCTGCTCACTCGACCAGCCGCCAGTCCTGCTCGCGAAGGGCGCGCGACAGTTCGCATAACAGTCACCAGGTTCCGCCCTTGTATGCGTTTTGAGATACTGCCCTCTTACCGGCCTTGGTCTTCGGCCCGGTCGATTTCTCCCACGGTCGCCATTGCCGGATCAGCTCGGCTTGGCGTGCACGCCATTAGCCTGGCGGACGTAACCCATCACCGGCGGGCTCTTAATGGTCGACAATGCCTCCCACGTGGCTCGGCACTGCGATTGCGCCCGCAGCGCCAGTTTGAGATAGCGGTCTAGATTATCCATGTATTCGGCGTTGATGGCGCGCTGATCGAGGTTGTTGAAGATGGCGTCCAGAGTGTGGGCCTGAGCCGTGAGCATGGCCTCAGCGCGCTTAAGGTTGCCGTTGTTGCTCGCACGGGTCAGTTCCCTCAGCGAATCGATCAGGCCGTCGGGGTCGACGGTTGCCGTAGGACTTACCGTACTTTTTCAGCGTGACCGCAGCCTGCACCGTCGGCTGCAGTACGGTGCGGGCGGTGGTGACGGCCTGATCCTCGTCGGGCTTGCTGGCGGCGGTGATCTGGTTCGGGTCGCGTCTCTTGGGTATCGCTGCTGGTTGCGCCCTTGCGCCAATCCTCGATGTCCTCCGGTGCCAGTTCGGCCTGCACCTCCGCAGGGGTGATATCAAGATCACGGCAGGCATCCGCTAGGTCCTCCAGTATGGGGTCTTTCTCTAGATCCTTATACTCGAACCAATCCATTACCCCCGGCACTGCCATTACTGCCGTTAGATTTCTTTCGGCAGTAATGGCAGTGTACTTCTTGGCGGGTACAACCTCTCGTCGGGCATAATCGAGCCAATTCATGCCGCACCCTTCGTTGTCGCGGTGATAGACGGGTTGATACGGTAGCGCACGGTGCGCCGACCCGTGCCTGGCCCCATGCCATCCGTAGACACGCAGCGCAGCCAGCCCTCGTCCTCTAGCCAATCCAGCGCCGCCTGAATGGCCTCGTCGGTGGTCAGGCTACGCCATTGCTTTCGGCGCACATCCCGGAGGATGAAGTCATCGGGCAGCGCTCCGTGCTCCAGCTTCGTGGCCAACTCCTGGGCAGCCCGCAGACCATCGTCCTTCAGCAACCCATAGCAGCGCCGGGCATGCGTTTCGAGGTATTCGCACCAGGCAGCAGCACGCACTGCGGCGTCTTTGCTTACCGGACCGTGAACACTCTTTGCGGCGCAGTCCACGAGATGGCAGATCAGGGCCAGAGCGGAGAAAAGCTTCTCAAATTTGGCTAGGTGCTGCCGGACGATCGGCTCCTCTTCATTGAGAATGCTGGACTGGTGCAGGTCTTCCGACCATGCAATGAAGACGGCCTGTACCTCATCGCTGAAATGAAAGAATGGGAACTTGCAGAAGTCATCAGCTGGCGCAGCGCCCCAGGTCACCGGATCGAATGTGGCAAGCTTCTCGAACACAGCGAAGGCCGTATCCCGAGCCTTCCGATTCGGCGCACGATCACGCCACTCCCATCGCATCGGATCCGGATAGACTAGCACTTGGAAACGTTGCAGCATGCCGTCGTTGGCGAGGGCATGCGTAGTCTGTTCCAGATACCGGGTGAGCTTATCAGGCTGGATGCCGCCGAAGATCGAGAGGCACAAGTTCGGAACGTGGATATGCCCCTGCTTGATGCGGTCCGTATCGAAGCTTTGATCGCCGTTCCAAGCCTCTAGGAAGAACGCGCGTGTGCCTTCACGACCTTCGCGCTCCCAGGTGTCGATCAGGCCGACCAGCTCATCGCGGACTACCAGGATGCCGTTGGGATTGTCACGGAGGAGTTCACCCAGCTTCTCTACCGTGCAGTCGTTCGTCTTATATCGGCGCAACAGCGGTATTTCCGGCTCTTGATTCTGGTATGGCCGTAGCTCGCCAGCGAGAGAGTCGAGATCATTCGATTTCCTCTTCGCGGCTTCCTTGATTCTGCTCTCGATTGCCGACTTTTTTGTATCGAAAACAACTTTATCGCTTTCGTAATCCTTGACAGACTTCTAGTTTTTCTCGACGGTTTTGGCGATCAGATGATCCATTGGTTTCAGTGCTACGCTCCAGGCTGGGGATTTCTTCGTGGATGGATCACCAACGATTCCACCCAAAAGGTTCGGGACAACCAGCCAATCGTCGTTCGATTTAGGCTTTATGGCGCAGCGCGCGCCGATGATCGAGCCCAGCGCCACTAGAACCGCCGCCGCGATGAAATCGGGAGGGCAAGGCATCCGATCCCCCTCCTCCCTGATCTAGGTGCGCAGCACCCCAGGGAGCAGGACTTCGGGGTCGAAGCTTGGGATGGATTTCAGCTCCGCGATAATCGGCTGGGGTTTCGGCCATTCTGCTTCGGTGTTCGGTTTCTCCGTGCGTGCTCTAGCGATCGCCTCCAAGTTTTCGGGATGGTCTCGACGTGCCCCACCCCACCGTTCACCCACTCGTAGGGCTGTTTGGTAGAAGGGTGGATGCTGGGCGGAAGCGTAACGGCATGCCCGTTGGATAGCAGCTCGATCGTCCAAGCCGGTTTGTTGCCGACCTTCTCCTCGGACCGACGCAGCATGATGGATTGTTCATCCGGAAGTTGCTCACGTGGGCAGCGCAAGTACAGATGTGCCCCGCCACCGCCAGTCTTTACCGTAGGCATCAGGTCACCGACCAGCTCACGCCACGCCTGCCACGCAGCTCCCCAGTGTGCGGGGTCTTCACTGCGGAAGTCCATATCGAGCACGATTACCGGGTACCCATCCAGCTGGGACTAGGCGCCGGCCCTGAAGCCGATGTCGTCGCCGTCACGGTATTCCCAGCGCAGCTCAGCGGCGTTTTTCGGCGGTGATTTCGAGCAATCCTGCTCGAAGGGACGCTTGCCGTGTTGGTAACGCACGGCCAAGCCCTTGCCCCGCACGTCCAGTTCCAGGATCGGAGAGGTCATCGCCAGGCTCCCAGCACACGAACGGCACTTTTGAAGTCCACACCAGAGTTCAGCATCTCGAAGGCAATGATGTCTCCGCCATGTGCCTCGCAAGCAAAGCAGTGAAACGCGCCGCGTTCGTGGTGAATGCGCAAACTCGGGTACCGATCGTCGTGGAGGATTCAGCGGACCGACACCCAACCGCTGGCGTTGAAGTGCAGCTCGCCAAAAATCGGCCAGTAGTAATCCTCGACGGACGGCAGCCGGTCATGATCCAGGCCATGTTTGCGTTCCAAGGGACAACCCAGGGTATCCTGGGCCTTCAGTTTGCATGATTTCATGCGGCGCCCTCCTCGAGGCGGGCGGCGATTTGTTCCGTCAGCCAGGCATCGATTTCATCTTCTACCCAGCCAACCGCACGTCCACCTAGACTTACCGGCTTGGGGAAGTGTCCCTAGGCGATGCGCAGATACAGGGTGCTGCGGGACAGGCCCGTTCGGGCCTTGACCGTGGGGAGTCTCAGGATCGTATGCGCCATGCTCGAACCTCGCTAAACGGCTTCGGAAGTATCGAGAAGCAGAGTAGGTGTACGTTTTGGGCCATGAAAGCCCAGCGCGGGGTGAGAGCTCGGAGCAGAACCCCCCCGTCAATGTCGGCGATGCGGCGTCGTGTGATCCCTGGTAGCGATTGGGTGAATTGCCCGGCAGGTAGGAGAAATTGCAGGAGGAACAAGGACCTGTGCGACCAGAAATTGGGCGAATTTTTTCCGCCCAACTTTTTTAGCGAACCAGGTTCTTACGATTGGAAAAGACCGGATATCGACGCGAGCGAGAAACAGGCACTTTGAAGAAGATGCTTGAGGAGCTCAAGGAGAGAGTTTGATGGGAGGCTGAGGCGAAGCGCCGGCGAGATGGTCTTTTAATGGGCGCTAGGTGCGAATTGCCATTACTGCCGAAAGAGTTCTAACGGCACTAATGGCAGCTTCCAAGGCGATAGATTCTCCAAACACGATGACCCCAGACGCGCAACCTTGGGTTGGGCTTTGAATGGCGTCAGCGGTTTCTGAGGGCTTTTGAGGAGCCCAAGGGATTTCAGGCGGCCGATATCCACAGCACTTGGGCGAAAATCTTTCCACCCAGCTTTTTAGCACTTCATGTGCTTACGAATGGTCTCGGTGCTGCGTCCGCGAGCGATGTCCATTTTCGCAATCTGGTTGGCGATCCAGGTATCGGGCTTGCTGGGATTTTTTTCTTCAACTCCCGGTAAGTTTTGCACCATTCCTTGTTCCTCGCGGCTGTGTCCAGCTTTCTAATTTCAAGCCGCGCGGTCGATGGCGTGTAACGAAGATCACCCGTTTTCGCGGCATCGAACAGGTCCTTCAACTGATCGGTGTCGAGGATATATTTGCCAACCTCGAAGTGGAGCATCTCGGCGGTGGGTACGGAGTTTGTTCCCACAACCAGAACAAGTTGGGGCTCATGCCCGAGGCATAGCATGCGTGCCCGCCTGCTTCCGGTCAGTATTCCGATTTCCACCAGTGCACCATTTCCCCTGATCCGGCGGTCACTGGATTTCAACGATAGGGATTCCGCAATGAAACCGGCAATCAATTCTTTACGGCATTGCCATTTCTTCAGTTTCTCGGGAGCAATAGCAATGCGGTTGGTGTCGTCACGATTTTCGCAGAACACGAAGAATTCGGTATCATTGTTTTTGCCGCGAACAACCGTATGAACAGGCATACCGCACTCCTCCTCACAGCCTGGGCATACCGCATCTTTTGCCGGCTGGGCGCGCTCGGGCAGCTTCTGGCGGTGCAGAGCCAAGACCGCATCCCGCGGCCAAGTCGCTAACTCCTCCTCCGTGAGCAGAGTTCGCGATTCCCAGGTTGCCGCGACCCGTTCCAAGAGTTCCTCTAGGACAGCATCGGGTGTCATCCAACGTCGCTATTAGACTCAGGCAGTTTAGGCTCAATGCCCGAAGCCTTCAGCATATCCCTGAGTTTCAGGTCACGCGCATCCGTACTTCAGCGGGCACGAATTCGGGTGCGTAATGCGGATTGTGATGCGTTTCGGTCGCTTATTGGGATTGTCCACGATCTCTGCAACTAGCTCGACCTGGGTTAGGTTGTACAGGTGCAACGGGATAGCCTGCTCCAACTCGTCAAGAAGATCATAGACCGCATCGGTATTGGCGATAAGGTGATTCGATTCCTTAGGATTAGCTTGGATGACAGACGGAGCTTACGGACGACAACCCTTTCAATGCCACTTCCGGGGTCGTAACTGAAGTCAAAACTTCTCTTACGCAGGGGATTCAAGTCGTAGACCCGTTTGTCCTCAGGGTCCGGCGGCAGCTCGTTTAGTTTCAGAATTGTGGTCGCGAATATGTGTTGTAGTGGTTCGATGGCCCTGTACGAACTGCGGAAGTTCAGGTCCAGTGTACCCTCCCTTTTCGAGTAGACGTAGATGACCTCGGCGGGGTTGTGTGGTCGATGCGCGAATTTTCCGTTCACCCACTCGATGGCCTGTTGCGAGTAGTCCTCGGGATACGCGAAGAAGTAGTTCAACTCACCGCAACGGAGCGGTTCTACAACACAGTTGTTGCCACGGCCCTCGGTCCGATGGAAGTGGTGGCGGATAAGCGATGCCAGCTCCGTAATACTGGCTTCATCGACCATTGCATCCCGGTGCCCCATGTGCCTGCGCTTGCGCCAGTAGGGCAGTGTGTCGGCGTGATAGAAGCGTGTCGCGTCCTTCCAGCACTCGCGGTGATCCAGGTAGGTAACCATCGCCCGATGATAGTGGTTTGGCAGCGCCGACAGCTGGTCAACGAACCGATCGAACCCTTCTGGGTCTTCGTGCAGCTGCCACTTAGCCTCGTCGAGGATGGGCTTGAACCCCTTTTCGCAGCCCATCGCGAAAATTTCCGCGAACTCAGCATCCATTGGATTGCGCTGTTCTTCTGGTAGGCCAGGCGTCGAATAAGGCATCCGGTTTGGCCTCCTTTATGGAGTCGAAGTCGATATCGGCGAACAAGCCAGATTTCGCGAAGTAGCGTGCCAGCAGTGCATTTGGCACCTGCCGAAAGAAGTCTCTGGTCGTGTAGTGTCGAGCTATTGTCGGTCTCGTCATGCAGAGTGTCCGAAGGCAGACCGCTTCTTTATCGATCAATCCACCGCTGCGTTCAACGGCGGCAGGCTTTTAACGGGTAGTGGTGATTTTTGAAGTGATATCTAGCCAACAATCGGCAATAATTCGGTATTATACCGGTGCATGAAGAGTTTTAAACAAACCTCATGCATTTTAACACATTTAGAAAAAGACAACGTCTTGCGTAGGAAGC
>Ga0209790_1000078_pt1 | contig 17162 bp, 16 predicted proteins | sample WorMetG1aBELIZE2_FD_187420 | JGI IMG/M metagenome (GOLD analysis project Ga0209790, IMG submission 187420) | Marine gutless worms symbiont microbial communities from Max Planck institute for Marine Microbiology, Germany - Inanidrilus... ... | reverse complement strand
ATTTTAGGATGAATGGGTGTTAATATTGAAAATATGGCAATTATTGAACAGATTTTTGTGGATTTTGCCAAAAAAATTGAAGGCTCCGTTTGGCCGGCAAATTTTTTAGGTGTTATGCAAAAGTCTCAAATTTTTGACCAAACTTGGGGTAATTTAGTGTAAGTGATTGATAAATAAGAATTGCAGGCGGGTCTACGAACCAGGTGGCCGGAGGTTCGACTCCTTCCGGGCGTGCCATATAAATTAACTGTATGCGCAGGAAATTATTATGCTGAGAATATTTTCCTGCCAGCCTGATATAGCTATATATATCACCAATATAAAAGTCTTTAAGTTTCTACTTTAAAGCCAGTTACAATACTCAAAATGATAAATTCTACTGTCAAAATATGAGTTGGGACCTTGAGCGGCTTAAAAAGCTATATAGGTTTATGGCGACCGCGCGAGAAATTGATGCCATAGAGCAGGAGTACACCGCTCGCGGTGAAGCCTTTTTCCATGTATCAGGTGCCGGCCATGAAAGCAGTGCGGTATTAAATGAATTTCTTATCCCGCAGGACTGGCTTAACTGCCATTACCGGGACAAGGCCCTTATGTTGAGCAGGGGCATCAAGCCGGAAATGTTCTTTATGTCCTTGTTCAATAAAGAGGCTGATCACAGCAAGGGCCGGCAGATGAATGCGCACATGAGCGCACCCGAACTAAACATAATGAGCATAGTTGGCCCTGTCGGTAATTCAGGTTTACATGCGGTCGGGGTGGCAAGTGTAATTAAATCAGCGGCAGAATCACCCATAGTCCTGTGCTCATTAGGCGACGGCATGACCCAGCAAGGAGAAATCCTGGAAGCTATCGCCCACGCTGCACGCGATGAACTGCCGGTATTGTTTCTGGTTGAAGATAATCATTTTGCTATTTCCACCATAACCAGCGGCCGAACTTTTTATGATTATCCGGCTGAAAAGCCTGATACATTTTACGGCATTCCCTTGACTCGAATTAACGGCCGCAAGCCACACGAGTGTTATACGGGCTTTAAGACTGTGGTCAGGCAAATACGCCTGGATCGCAAACCCCAGATCGTGATTATGGATGTGGAAAGACTGCATAACCATACCAACGCAGATGACCAAAGGGTTTACCGCTCACAGGAGGAAATCGCTAATGCCAGCAAAACCGGTGATCCACTGTTATATTTGGCAGAGGAGCTTAAAACTCAAGGCTTAAGTGATTCTGATATCAAAAGCATTCATGAGAAAATACGTGAAGAATTAAGGCCTTTGGCGCAAAATGCGCAACTAAGCCCTGAACCTTCTGCATTTCATGGCGCCAAAAAATCATTACCGTCATTATTGACTGATAATAATAATGAATACACCGGAAGCAAAAAACCGGACGAAGCAAAACTTAGCATGATAGATGCTATACGCAAAACGTTTGCGTCACGGATGCAGCAGGATGCAAGAATAAGCCTGTTCGGCGAAGACCTGGAAGACCCTAAAGGCGATGTATTCGGCCTGACGCGAGGTCTTAGTGAAAAGTTTCCGGGAAGAGTAACTAACAGCCCCCTGGCTGAAGCCACTATTGTCGGCGTTGCAATCGGCCAGGCTCTGGCAGGCAAACGACCGGTGGCATTTTTACAGTTTGCCGATTTTCTGCCAATTGCCTATAACCAAATTATCTCCGAGCTCGGTTCAATGTTCTGGCGTACTGACGGCGGCTGGCAGGCGCCGGTAATTTTAATGATCACCTGTGGCGGCTACCGCCCGGGTTTAGGGCCATTTCATGCTTCAAGCTATGAAGCCCTGGCGGTGCATTGTCCGGGAGTGGATGTATATATGCCATCCAGTGCCGGCGATGCTGCCGGTTTATTAAATGCAGCATTTACCAGCGAGCGCCCTACCTTGTTCTTTTATCCGAAAAATTTATTAAACGACAGAACCAAAGCCACCTCAGAGGATGTAGCTAAACAGCTGGTGATTCCAGGAATTTCCAGGAAACTTAAAACCGGTGATGACTTAACTATGGTCGCCTATGGCAACACAGTGGCCTTATGTGAAAAAGCTGTGACTGACTTGAATGACAGCGGAGTAACGGTGGATCTTATTGACCTTAGATCACTAAGCCCCTGGGATAAATCCGCAGTTATTAACTCGGTTAAAAAAACCGGGAGGCTTTTAGTGACACATGAGGACAACCAAAGCGCCGGCATGGCGGCAGAAATCATATCCACGGTTGCAGAAGCTGTTCCAACTGGTTTTAAAGCCCGCAGAGTTACCAGGGCCGATACCTATGTGCCGTGTAATTTCACTAACCAACTGGAAATACTGCCTTCCTATCAACGAATTTTAGAAACTGCAGTTGAGCTTTTAGGCGCTTCGATAAAATGGGAAAAAACCGACACCCAACAGGATGGCAGCTATGCGATTGAGGCAATGGGCTTTAGCCCTTCGGATGAAGAAGTTAGTGTAATTGAATGGCTGGTTAAACCTGGAGATAAAATAAAGCAGGGTCAGCAAATAGCCGAAGTCGAAGCCGACAAGGCAGCCTATGAGCTTATGTCACCGGTTAATGGTACGGTAGATAAAATTCTGCTGGAGACCGGCTTTGCAGCAAAAGTCGGTGAGCCGATTATGCTGGTAAATACCAAGGGGCGAAAAACCTTCAAACCACTTACCAAAGAAAATCCCGGGCTTGCCCAAATCTCCGGTATTGACTTATCGCCGGCTACGCTTACTTCCAGTGAAAAAAGCATAAATACCAAATGCGGTGATGCAGCCGGGATTGTTGCCGTAACACAAAAACGCGGCGGCAGATCCGTATCCAATGCGGAAATCGCCAAGCTATGTCCTTATTGGCAAGCGGATGAAATTTCCAGGCGTATTGGCATTGACAAACGGCCCTGGATTACAGAAGATGAAAATGTCCTGTCGCTGGCGAGCGATGCCGCATTGGAGCTATTAAACAACAACGGCCTAACCCTGGAGGATATCGATTTAATTTTATGCGCTACCGGAACTCCCGAATACACTTCACCATCTTTAGCCTCCCAGATCCAGTTTGCGATAAATCAGGCATTTGATACTAATACCAATCTTACGGCTTATGATTTTTCCGCTGCCTGTAGCGGTTATATATATGGTTTGGCCCAAGCCTATGATTATTTGGTGCAAAATCCGGCACACCGAGTTCTTTTGATTACCAGTGAAGTATTAAGCCCGAAAATTAATTTTGCCGATCATGGGACTGCAGCAATTTTTGCCGATGCCGCCAGTGCCACTTTGCTGGTAGGCAGCGCCCGCAAATCGATAATGCAGGCAAAATTTACCAGACCGGTGCTAGGTGGCTTTAGCCGGGAGAAAGAAAAGTTAGCCGTACCTGTTCCTGACTCCGGTTATATTGAAATGGACGGGCCGGATGTCTATAAACATGCGGTGAAATACATGATAAAAATGATTGAAAAAGCCTGCAATAAAAAAGGTATAGCGCCTGAGGATTTGGCCCTGGTGGTGCCGCACCAGGCCAATCAAAGAATAAATAACGCTATCCGACAAAAAATGGGGTTACCTGAAAGCAAAATATATTCCAACATTGCCTATTCTGGCAACACCTCCAGCAGTACCATCCCCTTGTGCCTTGAAGAGATTCTGCCCAATGCCAATGCCAAAGAGAACTTATGTCTGGTAGCTTTTGGCGGCGGCTATACTTACGGTGGAGTGGTGCTTGAGATTCTAGACAGGTCAGCATAGATTGCATAACTACAAATATCCAAGCGTTACATAACTGTAACCCACTGCCCTTTGAATAATCAGTTTAGGTTGATTTTTCGGTTGATGATTATTTCAGTTTGAAATGAAAGCAAATATTTTTGAGAGATTTATTATACATAATCATTGGCAAATGTTGCACTCCATAAACTATAAATAGAATTAGATATATTATATAACTCTATGATATATTAATAACTATAATCACTATTTATCTGGAAATAAGTGTTTAAAAGTGCCTAAGAAAACCCCATTAAACCAGGTAGCCATAACACTATATTAGGCAAAGCAAGCAAAGTGGCAATCGTTAATACGTCCGCAACAAAAAACGGGGTAGTGCCTCTGAATACATCCTGCACTGAACATTCTGGGCGCACTCCTGCCACCACAAAACAATTTAAACCTATAGGCGGGGTGATAAGGCATAATTCAGCCATCTTAACTACTATGATGCCAAACCAGATTGAACAACCGGTACCGGAAACCCCAAAAGCCGAATCGGCCGCAGTTACTGTCTCACCCCCATTTAAGGCTATTACTGCCGGATATACCACCGGCAAGGTCAATAGCAGCATACCGATAGCATCCATGAACATACCCAGAATTGCTTAGGCGCATAATATAAGGATAAGAGTTAACATAGGGTCTTGCTCTAAAGAAGTTATCCATTCGGCAAACGCACCTGGCAGATCGGCAAACCCTAAAAACCTTACATACAATAAAACTCCCCAAATAATGGTAAAAATCATTACCGTAAGTTTGGCGGTTTCAATTAAAGCACCTTTTAATTCCTGCATACGCATACCCTTATATAAGGCCATACATAAAATCACAAATGCGCCCAGTGAACCGGCCTCGGTTGGGGTTCCAACCCCGCCGTAGATACAAACTATGATTATTCCTACTACGAAAAATATTGGCAAAGCCTCCGGCAAAGCAGCAAAACGCTGTTGCCAGCTATAACCTTTAACCGGCGGTCCGAAATTTTTACGGGTTTTAGCCAAAAACATAACCAAGCCTGCGTATATAAGCGCCGATACCGCACCTGGTAAAAAACCTGCCATTAATAATGCCCCTACATCCTGTTCGACAATAATCGCATAAATCACCAAGATGGCCGATGGCGGAATCAACGAGGCCAAAGTGCCGCTGGCAGCCACAACTCCAGCCGCAAACTGTTTGTCATAACCAAGTTTTAGCATTTCCGGCACCGCAATTCTGGCAAATACAGCAGAAGTCGCGATAGAAGCGCCGGAGACTGCAGCAAAGCCAGCGGCGGAAAATACCGTTGCTACCCCCATGCCACCCGGCAGCCAGCCTACCCAGCGTTTGGCAGCAGTAAACAGTGATTTGGTCAGACCGGCATGATAGGCCAGGAAACCGATAAGAATAAACGTTGGAATTAATGACAAGGCCAGCGTCGATACTTTGGAGTGTGGAATAGTCCCGGCCATTTTCATCGCGGTTATAAAACCTTTTTCAAAACCCATGCGGCTGGAAAAAATCCACAACAACCCTAAGAAGCCGGCAATGGCCGCAGCAAACGCCACTCTAAGACCGATTACTACCAAAAACAGCATAACACCGGTAATCCAAAGGCCGATCGTTATACTATCCATTTCGCTAAAGTAAGCCGCAAGATTCATGGATTACCTTTAGGTTTTACTTCATCCCCTAAAATGGATTTGGCCTCGGCCGCCGCCGCAGATGCTGCATCTTCAATCAATGGCACTGCAACTGGCAATTCGGCACCTTGCTTTACTGCTCTAAAATAAGCAACTATCTGAAGAGCAAGACGTAACGCCAATACAGTAAAAGCTACCGGCACTACCAGTTTTGCCGGCCAGGTAGGCAAGTTAATATCTAGCGATGAGTCCCCAATTTGATAAGCCCTTAGAAAATGTAAAAATGAACCATAGATTAGTATCAGGGTAATTAAAAACATCAAAACCACCGAAACTAGTTCTGCAAACCATATGCCACGGCCACGCAAACGCCCGATTAAAACATCCATCCGGATGTGTCCGCCCTGGCGCTGAGTATAAGCCAGGCCTAAAAAAGCAAAAAATGCCATAGCCTGCTCTACCCAGTCTATATAACCACTTACCGGCAGACTAAAGATCCAGCGCCCTAGGACATTGGCAGTTGCCAACAAAATCAGCAGCATAATTACGATGCCGCCCATAAAAGTTAACACCGTTTCCAGCCGAAATAGAACTCTATCAACCAGACTAAGCCTGGAATTATCCGTAAGGACTACCGAGGTTTCAGCCATATTGACACATGCCGCTTGTTGCTCATATTCATTACGACCAAGGTGCTTGTAATTATTTAACCTAAGTTATTCTGAGAACAGTTTTTCTGCAAGTTCAAATAAGGTTTTAGAATCAAATTTTTCTGCATACTGCTTAACCCAATCCGAGCGCACCGATTCGGCTAGTTTATTAAGCTCAGCCACTTGTTCGGCAGTGAAAGTAACTTTAGTTAAATTAGCCTCATCTACCGCCTGCTCGTATTTGCCAATGGTATTTTCCTGGTAATTTGTTACATAATACGCAATGGCTTCATCCACTGAACCTAAAAGGGCCGATTTATGCTCTTTGCTCAAAGCATTCAGGGCATCCGTATTTACCACCACTGGACAATTCGCCGAGCCCAAATTAAGATTGGTTGTGGCCCATTTGCCAACCTTATAGGTTTTTGTCGCCAGATGCGCGTGCGGCGCAAATGATGCGGCATCAATTACCCCGGAATCCATAGACTGGCGCACCTCGGAAAACGGCACCCCAGTTTTAATCGCACCCAGTTTGCTTAATACCCCCATAATTCCTCCGGGGCCACGCACCCTAAGTCCTTTAAAATCTTCTAAAGATTTAAGGCCAGCAGTTTTACTGATAATATTGTACTGCGGCAATGGAGTTGGCATGAGTAATGTAGCATTCCAACGCGCCAGGTCCTTGACTACAATTGGATTCTGATGAATTGTCTGGTAAATTTCAGCAATGCGTGCCAGGCTTACATCTTTAGTAAAAGGAAGTTCAGTTACAGTAATCGTAGGGTTTTTATCCTTATGATAAAACGAACAAAACTGCGCCATCTCAAATGCACCGATTGCTATGCCGTCCAGGTTCTCCTTAGACTTGGATAAGCCACCATAAGAAATCTTAAGCGTAAACTCGCCGTTGGTCTTTTTATCTACTAATTCGGCAAGTTTTTCCACATTTTCGGTAAAAGCCCGGCGCTTACCCCAGAGTGAAACATTCCATTCGGTAGCTGCCATAAGTTCCGTTGATAATAAACTAATACTTATACCCAACCCAATAAATAATTTAGTAATAACTTTCATCTTAATCCTCCATTAATGTGTGCTTATCTAAATCCTTATTGATTAGATATATATTCCGGTATTCTGTCAAGTAAGGACGGGCATTTATTTTTTTAAAGACCTCCGCACTAAGATTTTTTAGGAATGTAACTGCTTTTCGGTTTTTAATAAAAAAAAGCTAGTAGTAAACCAGGCCGTTAATACTGCCGCCAGAGTCCCTGTTACAATTAATAACATGGATTCAGTAAAATCCAGTATTTGGATTTGCGGCTTTACTGCAAATTCTGCAGCAAATTCACTTACTGGCTGCTGTAGCCACAATACGGCCAGATTGGTAATAATTACCGCAGATATTGCGGCTAATAAGCCTAACCAAAGCCCTAACTGTACAAATTTACGCTTTATATAACCGTGGGTGGCACCGAGGATTAAAGTAAGGCTTATTTCTTCATAGTGTTCCTGCACCACCGTCTTGACTGCAAAAAATACGGTAAGGACAAAAGCCATAGCAAACATAATAACCAGAAACCAGAAAATTCGTCCTCCAACATCCAGCACTGCCTGCAGCTTATTTGCCCAATATAGATCCATGGTTACTAAAGCGCTTTGCGGCAGTTTGGCAAGGTGAGCCATAACCTCCTTAACTTTTTCCACTGAGCTTATATCATTAATCTCGATAAATAAAGTTGCCGGCAACGGATTATCGCCTAAAACCTCGATTTGCTCGCCAAGGCCGGATTCACGTTTGAACAATTCCAAAGCCTGGGTTTTTGCCACATAATTCACATTTTTTATTTCCGCTAAACCTCTAAGCTCATCTGCTAATGCGCTGGCTTTTTCCTCAGTAACCTCAAGCTTTAAAAACATGGTTATTTGTGAACTTTGCCTTATTTGATCTATGGGATTATTTAAGCTTTTCTTTGCCAAATATAACCAGGTCGGCAGCATCAAAGCCAGAGTCAAAACCAACATGGTAAGGATAAAAGTAACCGGATTGGCAAAAGCCTGCTTGAATCCTTCCAATTGGCTGTTAAAAAACCTGGAAAGAATTTTTCTATACTGAGTTGAGATTAATTCAGACACCATCATCCGCCACCAATCTGCCGTTTTTTAGCTCGATTATTCTATGCGGCATGGCATTTATCAGATTTATGTCATGCGTGGCAATCAATACCGTTACTCCTACCTGGTTAAATTGCTCAAAACTTTTCAGGATTTCAAAAGATAAATCGGGATCCAGATTACCGGTAGGTTCGTCCGCCAGTAAAATCGCCGGTCGATGTACCACCGCACGAGCAATTCCAACCCTTTGCTGTTCGCCGGCTGATAATACTTCCGGCATCAGGCTTAACTTACTTAATAAGCCCACCTTATCCAGAGCAGCGCGGGTACGTTTTTTTACCTCCTCATCTTTGGCTCCGAAAATTCTTAACGGTAAAGCCACGTTATCAAACACGCTACGATCAAACAATAATTTATGATCCTGAAATACGAACCCTACCCGGCGTCTGTAATACGGTAAACCACCTCTGCTTACCGTACTTAAGTTTTTGCCGTTTATCACAATCCTGCCGCCGGTCGGAGCCTCCATTCTGGCAATAAGTTTCAACAAAGTGCTTTTACCTGCTCCGGAATGTCCGGTTACAAACAACATTTGCCCGCGTGCCATATGCAGGCTGACATCACGCAAAGACTCAAAGCCGTTAGGGTAGCGTTTGTGTACGTTATGAAACTGGATCATTTAGGCTTTTTAAATATTATTCTCACTTGAAATTATCGCCTGCACAAACTCTTCTGCATTAAAATCACGCAAATCATCCACGCTCTCGCCAACTCCAATAAAACGAACCGGCAGGCGAAATTTTTTTGCCAGAGCTAACAGTATTCCGCCTTTGGCAGTGCCGTCCATCTTTGTTAAAATGATGCTGTCCACGCCTAAGGCTTCCTGAAACTCTTCAGTCTGGGCCACAGCATTCTGCCCAACTCCAGCGTCCAGCGCCAATATGGTTTCATGCGGAAATTCCGGGTCCAGCTTTTGCATAACCCGTTTTATTTTCTTAAGTTCTTCCATCAAATTAGCTTGAGTATGCAGTCGGCCCGCAGTATCGGCAATTAGTACGTCAATATTTTTAGCCTTGGCCGAAGCCAGCGCATCATAAATTACCGAAGCGCTGTCACTGCCGGTTTCCTGGGCTACTACCGGTATATTATTTCTCTCACCCCAGGACTTAAGCTGCTCAACCGCTGCTGCTCTGAATGTATCGCCAGCCGCCAGCATTACACTTTTACCTTGAGCCTGAAGCTTGTGCGCCAGTTTACCGATGGTGGTGGTCTTGCCAACACCGTTTACTCCCACCATTAGTATTACAAATGGAGGCCTGGGAGTAACCGCGCAAAAATTTTGTTCGACCGGTTTTAATATTTTCAACATCTGCGCGCCAAGCTCGTTAAGAACTTTGTCCTCGCTAATGTCGGATTTAAGCGCAGATTTAAGCCCGGACAAAATATCCTCAGCAGTTTCCAGACCCACATCGGCCATCAACAGCCTGGTTTCCAGTTCGGTCAGCACATCCTCATCCAGCTTCTTTTTGCCCAGTAAAAAATCTTTTAAACCGGATAAAAAAGAGTTACGGGTTTTGCCAAGTTTTTTATTTAACTTTTCAGGCTTAACTTTTGCCTTTCCTGCCTTTTTACCAAACCCAAGCATTACTTTATTTTCTCCAAAATCCCATCCAGTTCATCCAGCGAATTGTAACTGATTACGATTGTTCCCTTGCCTTTAGAGCCTGTTTTTAAATGTACATTGGCATTTAACTTATCGGCAAGCTCATTTTCCAGACGCACGATATCAGGATCCTTGTCTTTTGCCTTTGCTTTAACTTTAGGGTTTAACAGGGACTTTACATATTTTTCCGTAAACCGTACCGATAAGCCCCTGGCTTTAATATATTGGGCAGCCTGAATTTGCAGCGTATCCGGCAAGCTTAATATAGCCCTGGCATGACCCATTTCAATTTGTGAGTTTATTAGCATATCTTTAACCTTTAGCGGCAGACTTAAGAGCCGCAGCAGATTAGCTACTGCTGGCCGGGAACGTCCAACTGCGTCTGCCGCTTCCTTTTGCGTTAAAGAAAATTCATCAATAAGGCGCATTAAAGACTGAGCTTCCTCAATCGGATTTAAATTCTGCCTTTGAATATTTTCTATCAAGGCCATAGCAATGGCTTCTTGATCCGAGGCCTTACGGATAACAACCGGCACTTCGGCAAGATTTGCCAACTGCGCTGCCCGCCAGCGTCTCTCGCCAGCGATTATTTCATAAGTATCGTTTGCAAGAGGCCTGACAATTATCGGCTGAATAATTCCCTGTTCTACAATCGACTTACTAAGCTCTTGCAAAGATTCTTCGCCCATATCCTGCCGAGGCTGATATTTACCCCTTACCAACAGCTCGACCGGCAAGGTCTTGGCGGCGGATAATTTAGCTTCCGTATCTGAGGTTTGGGATTTAACTTCGCCTAACAGAGAACCTAAACCCCGGCCCAAACCACGTTTTTTACTACTCATGGCTCCTGCCTTTCCAAAAATTCTGCTGCCAGATCCATATAGGCGTAGGCGCCACGTGAGCTTGGGTCATAATAGGTTATCGGCAGGCCGTGACTTGGGGATTCGGCTAGGCGTACATTCCTGGGTATTATGGTCTCATATACCCTGGAACCAAAATGCTCTTTAAGCTGCTGTGAGACTTCTAGCGCCAGATTATTTCTGCCATCATACATAGTACGTAAAACTCCTTCAATTTTAAGCCCGGGGTTTAAAGTATCCGAAATACCACGTATGGTATCAAGTAAAGCGCTTATACCCTCCAAAGCATAAAATTCACACTGTAAGGGGACTATCACCCCGTTACTTGCCACAAGTGCGTTTACTGTCAAAATATTGAGCGCTGGCGGGCAATCAATAAAAATATAATCATATACCTTAATAGCTTCTGCCAGCGCGTCTTTTAACCGCTGTGACCGATCGGCATGCCGTAAAAGTTCGACCTCGGCACTGGTCAAATCACTATTAGCCGGCAAGATATCAAACTTACCCTCCTCAGAAGTCAGAACCGTATCAAGCAAATTAGTCCGGCCCAGTAAGACATCACAGGATGTTTCCTTGAGTTCAAACTTATTCATGCCACTGCCGGTTGTAGCATTACCTTGCGGATCCAGATCAATCAACAATATATTTTTACTGAACACCGCTAACGAAGCCGCCAAGTTTATAGTGGTGGTAGTTTTACCCACCCCGCCTTTTTGGTTGGCTATTGCAAATACTTTGGCTTCATTCATGTTTATAGATAATTATGTGTCTTTGCGCTTCTAAAAAAGGCACGCTAATTTTATTTACTTTTACCCGGTAATCAGGGTTTTCCGTCCACTTGCCCTTAAGCGCTACTAGTATACCGCCAGTTTTTACAAAGCTTAAGCAATTAGCGGCAAAATCATCAAAACTGGCAAAAGCTCTTGAAATAACAGAATCAAACTTAAGTTGCCGGTTAAAATCCTCGATTCTTGAATGTACCAGATTTATATTATCAAGCTCCAGTTCAATTTTACATTGACGTAAAAAGCGTACCTTTTTATTGTTACTATCAATTAAAGTAATTTTCAAACTTTTATCCAGAATTGCCAGCACAATTCCCGGCAAACCGGCGCCGGTTCCCACATCCAGCACGTTGCGGCCCTTAACAAAAGAGTAACTGGCTGCCGAATCTAAAACGTGGGACACTGCGATTTCAGTGCTCGTCCTGGCCGCAGTCAGATTATAAACCCGGTTCCATTTCAGGATTAAATTAACATAGACAGTCAATTTATCTATTAGCGGCTGTTCAGGGTTAAGCCCGAGTTTAAGAAGTCCCTCAGATATTAAACTCATATAAGGTTTATTTACCTGTAGTTTTTTTCAGATAAATTCTAAGAATGGAAATAGCTGCCGGAGTCATACCCTGAATTCTACCGGCCTGCCCCAGAGTTTCTGGCATTTGCAGGTTTAATTTTTCCTTAAGTTCAGCAGAAAGTCCGTGAATTTTCGAATAATTATCAATAGGTTTTAGGGATATGGCATCGAAGCCACGACTTTTTTCCACTTCTTTGAGCTGCCTCTCTATATATCCTGAATATTTAGCCTGAATTTCTATCTGTTCTAAAACCTTCTTATCCTTACTTAAGGCGAACGTGTCTATTCCAGTCAGTGCCTCCAGTTCTACTTCCGGGCGTTTTAAAAGATCAAATAATGAATTTTGTCTTTTAATTTCCATACCAAGCATTTCTTGTATTTGAACGTGGTTTTGTTTGTCGGGGCTAACCCAGGTGGTCTTTAATGTATGTAAACCCTGCTCTATAGCCTTACTCTTTTTAGTAAAAACTTCCCAGCATCTATCGTCAATAAGACCCAAATCACGGGCAATCGGAGTCAGGCGTAAATCGGCATTATCCTCTCTCAAAAGCAGCCTGAATTCGGCACGGCTGGTAAACATCCGGTATGGTTCACTGGTTCCCAGAGTAGTCAAATCATCTATCATTACCCCGATGTAGGAGTCAGAACGTTTTGGCGACCATTCATTAAGCCCCAATGCCAAAGCTGCGGCATTTATTCCGGCAACCAGGCCTTGGGCCGCCGCCTCTTCATAACCGGTGGTACCATTAATCTGCCCGGTAAATAAAAGCCTGGCTATGCTCTTGGTCTCAAGAGTTTGCTTAAGACCTCTGGGGTCAAAATAATCGTACTCGATTGCATAACCCGGACGGGTTATATGGGCATTTTCAAGACCAGAAATGGAATGAATAAACTCGAGTTGGGCATCAAACGGCAGACTGGTGGAAACCCCGTTTGGATACATTTCATTGGTATTTAAACCCTCGGGTTCTAAAAATATTTGATGAGAATCCTGTTCATGAAACCTTACCACTTTATCCTCAATCGACGGACAATATCTGGGGCCGACTCCCTCTATCATGCCGCCATATAAAGGTGAGCGGTCAAGCGCCGCCCGGATAATATCGTGAGTTTTTTCATTAGTATAGGTAATCCAGCAGGAAACTTGCTCCGGACGCTTTAAAGTATCTTTCCAAAAAGAAAAGGACGGCAATGGAACATCACCCGGCTGTTCACGCATTTTGTCAAAATCTACAGTTCTGGCATCGATTCTGGGCGGAGTGCCGGTTTTAAGCCGATCAACCGTAAACGGGTATTTGCGCAATTTATGGGCAAGCTTTATAGATGGCGGGTCGCCAGCCCGCCCACCGGCAAAATTAACTTCACCGATATGAATCTTGCCGTCCAAAAAAGTGCCTACGGTCAGAACTACCGCCTTAGCTTTAAATTCAAGGTCCATCTCGGTTTTAACCCCGCATACCACATCATTTTTTATGATTAAGTCGGAAGCCGCCTGCTGAAAAATTTGCAAGTTTTTGGTATTTTCTAATGTCTGGCGAATTGCCTGCTTATAAAGCATACGATCGGCCTGCGCGCGAGTGGCGCGCACTGCAGGGCCTTTTCTTGAATTTAAAATCCTTAATTGTATTCCGGCCTTATCAATCGCCCTTGCCATAAGGCCGCCCATAGCGTCAATTTCCTTTACCAGATGCCCCTTGCCGATACCGCCGATAGCCGGGTTACAGCTCATCTGACCCAGGGTTTCTATATTATGGGTAAGCAAAAGAGTCTTGGCCCCGCGCCTGGCAGAAGCAAGCGCGGCCTCAGTGCCGGCATGGCCGCCACCAATGATAATGACATCAAAACTATCAGGATAACGCATCAAGATTTACTTTCTAAGATTAGCGCAAAGACAGGCCTTAAAATTACGCCGATTCTTTTTACAAAAAGGTTTTTTTTCAGTCATTGGATAAAAAGTACGTAAGGCTCTTTTTTTAATTACTAAATTACTGTAATGCGGTTCAACCCCTGCCACTTTGGTTTCAACATAACAGGCTTCTTTGGTATTTTTACCGGCACGCTTGTTGGCCGCTTTAAATGCTCTGGTGCCAGCGATTAATAATTTTTCAGCGTCCAGCTCAAGATGATAACCGCTTAAACATTTAACATCAGTTTTGTGAAGACGCGGATTTTTAAAAATTACGCTGATATTAAAAATCCTGCCATCAGTTTTATCCTTTATGAAAAAGGCCCGGCATTTGTATTTTCTGTTGTGCAGTTTTGAGTTTAATTTTCTAAAGCCGGCCCAGCCTTTTTGCTGCGCCTCAAGATATCTTGGCGCATAGTGCAGCCCGCCCAAATCCTTACCCTTTCCCGGCTCGCCGCAAAACACATGCTTGAAGCCATCCGCTCCAAACCACACCCGGCTTAATTGGCGAATAAAATCATTTAACTCACTGGTTTTTCTAAATATTTTTCCAGCAAGAGCTGTATAAATTCTTTTAAGAACCGGCCTATGCTTTGGCTTTAAAAGCATTTTTTCAAAATCTTCAACCTTAACTATTGCCCCCCAATTACCACAAAGCTTTAAAACATCCTTATCAAGTTCGGTTAAAACCGGACTTACCGGCTGTAATCTGGTTCCTGGTTTATCATCAAAAAAAGGTTCAAATTTTGCAAAAATGCTAAAACTTAAAAAGAATCCGATCAAAAATAAGCTGATTTTCGGCATACTTTTACCAATTATTTATTTGAAAACGTATGATACAGCCATGGAGAAAATAGTAAAAGATAAAGAAGCCGCTATCGGCCAGGAAGTTTATGCTGTTATCTACAGTCCGCGTAAAAAGGGGCGCCAACGCTATCCTGAAAATTGCGTTAATATCATGCCGGACCTTGATACAGCACTTGCCAGAGCTGATGCAAACCGGCATTTATACCCAGCCAAAATTTACGGCCCATCTAAATCATCAGAAGGCCTGAAGATGTATTATCTGCTGGAATGGTTGGGTTAAAAGGTTATGCCTGCCATATGTAAGCAAGCATAATTGTTAAATAATTTTATTCGTTATTGCGGTTAATTAAATAATAACTGTAACCAGGTCCAATTAACGCCCCGGCAGGAATCGTCACCCAAAACAGGACCAGGCTTACGTATGTATAAGGCCACATGCCTGCCAGGCCAAAAAGCAAATTCATAGGCTTTTCAACAAACCCGCTATCAAAAACCCGGTATTTGAAATTAGCGGCTAACAGCCAGATATACCAGCTTGCAAAGTGAGAAAAAATCACGCTTGCAAGTCCAGCCCCGAATCCCCTGACTAAAGTTAGCTTTTTGGGCCTTTCAATAAGTAACTAACAGCCAAATTAAAAACGGCGTACAAAAGGAGGCTATAACGATATACAAGGCAAGTTCTAATTTATCTGGGGCTGCTGAAATGCTTAGTATAAACACAGCGGATACAGCTCCAACCATGCTGCAGTAAATACCAAACCGCAGTGCCGTTAAATAATTATCCCTGGACAACTTAAAACCTCAGCATATTAAATGGTCAAATCCTGGCATGCGCTGTCAAAAGTCGCTATTTCAATTCTCAATTCAAAACCTAGAATACTGCCTGCTCATCATTCATAAATTTACAAAAATTGTATTAAAAATAGAGCATGTAAGATTCGCACGTCTAATATCAGAAAGCATATGTTAGAATGGTAAAGTCATAAAATGTAAATTAGACCTATGGGTAAATTACTCTCAAAACTTGAAGATTTACATACTGATTTTATAAAAAGCCAGCACATGTTTTTTGTGGCAACTGCTGATAAGGATTCCAAAATAAACTTATCACCTAAAGGTCTTGACACCCTGCACATAGAAAATCCGAACCTGATTTACTGGCTTAATCTTACTGGCAGCGGCAATGAAACTGCGGCTCATCTTTTAAATGATGAGCGCATGACTTTAATGTTTTGCTCGTTTACTTCGAAACCCATGATTCTAAGGGTGTACGGCAAAGCACAGAATTTAGAAAAAACTGGCGGTGAATATGCCAAAGCTTTAGATAAGTTTCCTAAATATACCGGTATCAGACAGATTTTTTCCTTAAAAATAGATTCAGTTTTAACTTCCTGCGGTCATGGAGTGCCTTTGTATGAATATCAAGGACCAAGGCAAAGACCAAGTATTCCAGGCTGGGCTGACAAAAAAGGCGAAGACGGGATTTTAGAATATCAGCAGCTTAATAACGTATTATCCCTTGATGGCAAGCCCACTGATATAAATAAAATCTAATGAATTATGAATTTAATATAAGACCGAGAATATTCCCACCGGTTTATGCTATAGCCTGTGCGCTTCTTATGCTGTTTCTGGATAATTACCTGCCTTTGGTTGAGTTTATCTTCCCGCCATTTAATAAACTGGGTTTTATTTTTATCGGCACCGGACTCGGAATAGATTTATGGTCGCTGTATTTATTTTTCCGGCATAAAACAACTTTTCACCCTTTAAAACTTGAAAAAACCGAGGCGCTAGTAACTTCAGGAATGTACCGGATAAGCCGCAATCCAATGTATTTGGGATTGCTATTCTTGCTTGCCGGCTGGGCAGTTATCTTGGGAAGCCTGTCGCCTTTCTTTATGCCGTTAGTTTTTGTCTATCTGATAAACAATGTGCAGATTCGCCATGAAGAAGAACTGCTGCTTAGGAAATTTGACCAGGAATACGAGGAGTATAAAAACAAGGTAAGACGCTGGTTCTAAATTTATTTACCAATTACCTCTGCAAAGGCTAGTGAAGTTGGATTGTTTTTTAAATATTCACCTCACATGAATGGGTGGTATTGTGCTAAATTTAACTAATGCTCAATACTAGGAAATTCCTGTATCTCTTTGTAATAAAACAAAATTAAAGTAGCCACTATATTTCAAAGATTTGGTATATACAATAGGTGTCTATTGCATAAAATGAACTTACGAACATTTATCTGGTTCTACTAACAATAACAATAAAGCCAGATAATTGGAGGGCGTTCATAATTCTGTGTCATCGTAAATTTGTTTCCCATTCGCATTCTCCACAGGGTCCACCGGCTTGACTGCAAGATAGAGATTTCCGTCGCCCGTGGACTTGTGGATAATGCTCATATGTC
>Ga0209790_1000076_pt1 | contig 17532 bp, 12 predicted proteins | sample WorMetG1aBELIZE2_FD_187420 | JGI IMG/M metagenome (GOLD analysis project Ga0209790, IMG submission 187420) | Marine gutless worms symbiont microbial communities from Max Planck institute for Marine Microbiology, Germany - Inanidrilus... ... | reverse complement strand
AACGCCCAGACTCAGAACCTCGAGCAGGGCATGCCGATCCCGGTGGTGATCACGGCTTACGCCGACCGGACGTTCAGCTACATCACCAAGACGCCGCCGGCGAGCTACTTCCTGAAGAAGGCGGCGGGCGTCGACAAGGGCGCGTCGCTGGTCGGCCGGGAAACCGCCGGCAAGGTCACCAAGAAGCAGATCCGCGAGATCGCCGAGCAGAAGATGCCCGATCTCAATGCCAACGACCTGGAAAGCGCCTGCGTGATGATCGCCGGTTCGGCGCGGTCCATGGGCATCGAAGTGGTGGATTGAAGCGATGGCTAGGAAAGGCAAGCGGCTGCGGAATGCCTACGAGGGCATCGACCGCGCGACCGCGTACGAGCTCGACGATGCGATCAAGACGATCAAGGACTGCGCGTCCGCCAAGTTTGACGAGACCGTCGAGATGTCCGTCAACCTGGGCGTCGATCCGCGCCACGCCGACCAGATGGTGCGCGGCGTCGTCTCGCTGCCCCACGGCGCCGGCAAGTCGCTGCGGGTCGCGGTGTTCGCCAAGGCCGACAAGGCGGCCGAGGCCCAGGACGCGGGTGCCGACATCGTGGGCGCCGAGGACCTGATGGAGAAGGTACAGAAGGGCGAGATCGAGTTCGACCGATGTATCGCCACGCCGGACATGATGGCGGTGGTCGGGCGGCTCGGAAAGATCCTCGGGCCGCGCGGGCTGATGCCCAATCCCAAGCTCGGCACGGTGACCATGGACGTCGCCGGCGCCGTGCAGGCGGCGAAGGCCGGACAGATCGAGTTTCGGGTCGAGAAGGCCGGCATCGTCCACGCCGGCATCGGCCGCGTCAGTTTTGCGCCGGAGGCCCTGGCCGAGAACGCGCGTGCGTTCGTCGACGCGTTGATGAAGGCCAAGCCGACCGGTGCCAAGGGCGCCTACCTCAAGCGTGCGAGCCTCAGCTCGACGATGGGGCCGGGCGTGAAAGTGAACGTCGCCAACATTACCGGCTGACGCCGCGGGTTGGCCATGAATTCGCCGTGATCCCGCCGGAAGGTGGGGCCGCGGTGAAGGGGACGGCGCTCAGGCTCCGTCTCCGACATGTCCGAGACTGCAGGTGCCGGATCGGAACACGATTCGTTCCGGGACGGTTTAAGGGGGCGACCCGCCTGCATAGACGGTGACGGTCCCGTTTTCCGGCTGGGAACACCCCGCCGGCGAACGGCTCGAGCTGTTGCGCGGGACAGGCGAAGCGGCCCCTCGGGGCGCCTGTCCGGGCGGCTCAGGGGTCATCGGCCCACGGGTCCCGGTCTTCGCGCTCGTCGCGGGACCTGGGACGCAACACGGAGACGATCGGTGGATCGGGCACAAAAGGAAGCGCAGGTCGCTTCGTTGCATCGCACGTTCGACGACGCCGCCATGGTGGTCGTCACCCACTACATCGGGTTGACGGTCACCGAGATGGGGGACCTTCGGACGCAGATGCGCGAGGCCGGCGCCAGCTTCAAGGTGACCAAGAATCGGCTAACGCGTCTCGCCCTGGAAGGAACGAAGTTCGCCGGACTGAACGACATGTTTGTCGGTCCGACGGCCATCGCCTATTCGGACGACCCGGTGGCGGCGGCCAAGGTGGCGGTGAACTTCGCCAAGACCAACAGCAAGCTGGTGGTTCTGGGGGGCGGTTTCGGCGAGGAAGTCCTCGACGCCAACGGCGTCAAGGCCTTGGCAACGCTGCCGTCTCTCGACGAACTGCGCGGCAAGCTGGTCGGACTGCTGAAAGCGCCGGCGACCAAGGTCGCTGGCGTCCTGCAGGCACCGGCGGGTCAGGTGGCCCGCGTGCTTTCGGCGCGGGCCCAGCAGGGCGAGGCCGCTTGAGGCCGATCGAGAGAAACGCAACACGCACAGTTCGAGTCGAAGGAGAAACACGACATGGCTGATTTGGAGAAACTCGCCGAGGATCTGTCGGGCCTCACCGTCATAGAGGCCGCGGAACTCAGCAAGATGCTGGAAGAAAAGTGGGGCGTCAGCGCCGCGGCGCCCGTCGCGGTTGCCGCGGCGGCCCCGGGCGCGGCCGGCGCCGCCGGTGGCGAGGCCGCCGAGGAGAAGGACGAGTTCGACGTCGTCCTCGCCCAGGTCGGCGACAAGAAGATCAACGTCATCAAGGAGGTGCGGGCGATCACCGGCCTCGGCCTGAAGGAGGCCAAGGACCTGGTCGAATCCGCACCGAAGCCGGTGAAGGAGGGCGCCAAGAAGGAAGAAGCCGAAGAGCTGAAGAAGAAGCTCGAAGAGGCCGGCGCCACCGTCGAGTTGAAGTAGGGAGAGCGAGGTCGCCACGCTTGGCAATCGCGTTCGACGCGACTATATATGGGGCGATGTCCTGCGGCGGCGGCGCTATTTGCGCCGCCGCCGTTCGGCGTACCCAAGCGCCCGTATTCGCCCGTATTGGCCCTGCCGCGGCCGGGAAAGCGGATACGCCTTCCTTGCGCGCCATCGCTGCGCCGGCGGTTCCTGATGCCGGCGGACGCGCGCGCGCATTCGCAATTTGGGACGTTCCCATGCCGATGGCGGTGGTCGGCGGCGGGACGGACCGAGCGGGAAATCCTGCCGTGAGGACAGCCAATGGCTAAGACGTTTACCGGGCGCAAGCGCGTACGCAAGAATTTCGGCTGCATCGCGGCGGCCGCGCCGATGCCGAATCTCATTGAGGTGCAAAAGACCTCCTACGATCAGTTCCTGCTGCGGGATGAGACGGCGGACGCGCGCGAAGACAGCGGTTTGCAGGAGGTCTTCAAGTCGGTCTTTCCGATCAAGGATTTCTCCGAGCGCGGCACGCTCGAGTTCGTCAAGTACGAGTTCGAAGACCCGAAGTACGACGTCGAGGAGTGCCAGCAACGCGGCATGACCTTCGCCGCGCCGCTCAAGGTGACATTGCGTCTGGTGGTGTGGGACATCGACGAGGAAACCGGCGCCCGCTCCATCCGCGACATCAAGGAGCAGGACGTCTACATGGGCGACATGCCGCTGATGACCCGCAACGGCACGTTCGTCATCAACGGCACCGAGCGCGTCATTGTCTCGCAGATGCACCGATCGCCCGGCGTGTTCTTCGATCATGACAAAGGCAAGACCCATTCCTCGGGCAAGTTCCTGTTCGCCGCGCGGGTGATTCCCTACCGCGGTTCGTGGCTGGATTTCGAGTTCGACGCCAAGGACCTGGTGTTCGTGCGCATCGACCGGCGCCGCAAGCTGCCGGTGACGACCCTGCTGATGGCGCTCGACGGCGGCACTACGGAATCGCTTCGTGCCGAGCGCGCGGCCGAAGGCAAACCCCTCGAAGCCGGTGAAATCGCCGGCATGACGCCGGAGGAGGTTCTCGACTACTACTACGAGAAGATCACCTTCGTCCGGGCGAAGAACGGCTGGAACACCGAGTTCCGCGCCGACCGCATGCGCGGCGTCAAGCTGCACCGGGATCTGGTCAACGCCAAGAACGGCAAGACGGTCGCCGAGGCCGGCACCAAGCTGACGCCGCGGCTGCTGCGCAAGCTCGAATCCGATGGGCTGAGCGAGCAGGTCGTTCCCGACGAGGACCTGATCGGGCGCTATATCGCGGAGGACCTGATCAACGAGGAGACCGGCGAGATCTACGTCGAAGCCGGCGACGAGATCACCGAAACGACCATCGAGGCGCTGGGCGAGGCCGGCGTGCACGAGGTTCGCACCCTCGCCATCGATCACATCAACGTCGGCCCGTACATGCGCAACACCCTGGCAGTGGACCGCAATTCGAGCCGCGACGAGGCGCTGATCGACATCTACCGGGTGATGCGCCCGGGCGAGCCGCCGACCCTCGATACGGCGGAAGCGCTGTTCCATGGGCTGTTCTTCGATTCCGAGCGCTACGACCTCTCGGCCGTCGGCCGGGTGAAGATGAATGCCCGCCTCGGCTTCGAGACCGAGGATTCCATCCGCGTCCTGCGCAAGGAGGACATCCTCGCGGTGGTCAAGGTCCTGGTCGACCTCAAGGACGGCCGGGGCGAGATCGACGACATCGACCACCTCGGCAACCGGCGCGTCCGCTCGGTCGGCGAGTTGATGGAGAACCAGTACCGGGTCGGCCTGCTGCGCATGGAACGCGCCATCCGCGAACGCATGAGCTCGGTCGACATCGACACCGTGATGCCGCAGGACCTGATCAACGCCAAGCCTGCGGCGGCGGCGGTGCGCGAGTTCTTCGGCTCGTCCCAGCTCAGCCAGTTCATGGACCAGACGAACCCGCTCTCGGAGATCACCCACAAGCGGCGCCTGTCGGCGCTGGGTCCGGGCGGTCTGACCCGCGAGCGGGCCGGCTTCGAGGTCCGCGACGTGCATCCGACCCACTACGGACGCATCTGCCCGATCGAGACGCCGGAAGGCCCCAACATCGGCCTCATCAACTCGCTGGCGACCTTCGCCCGGGTCAACAAGTACGGCTTCATCGAGACGCCTTATAGGAAAGTCGGGGGCGGCCGGGTCACCGACGAGGCGGTCTACATGTCGGCGATGGAGGAGGGGCGGTTCACCATCGCCCAGGCCAACGCCGAGCTCGATGCCAAAGGCCGGTTCACCCACGACCTGGTGAGCTGCCGCCACGGCAACGACTTCTCGATGGTGCGGCCCGAGGACATCGAATACATCGATGTGTCCCCCAAGCAGCTCGTCTCGGTGGCGACGGCGCTCATTCCATTCCTCGAGAACGACGACGCCAACCGGGCGCTGATGGGCTCGAACATGCAGCGTCAGGCGGTGCCGCTGATCCGCACCGAGGCGCCGCTGGTCGGCACCGGCATGGAGCTGGTCGTGGCGCGGGATTCGGGCGCAACCATCACCGCGCGGCGCTCCGGCGTCGTCGACCAGGTCGACGCCACCCGCATCGTCGTCAGGGCGACGGAGGAGACGTCCCACGCCGCCGCCGGTGTCGACATCTACAACCTGTTGAAATTCCAGCGGTCGAACCAGAACACCTACATCCACCAGCGGCCGCTGGTGAATGTCGGCGACGCGGTGGAGGCCGGCGACACCATCGCCGATGGCCCGTCGACGGAGCTCGGCGAGCTGGCCCTCGGCCGCAACGTCCTCGTCGCCTTCATGCCGTGGCACGGCTACAACTTCGAGGACTCGATCCTGATCTCCGAGCGCATGGTCCGCGACGACGTGTTCACCTCCATCCACATCGAGGAATTCGAGGTGATGGCGCGGGACACCAAGCTCGGCCAGGAAGAGATCACCCGCGACATTCCCAATGTCGGCGAAGAGGCGCTGAAGAACCTGGACGAGGCGGGGATCGTTTACATCGGCGCCGAGGTGAAGCCGGGCGACATCCTTGTCGGCAAGGTCACGCCGAAGGGCGAATCGCCGATGACGCCGGAAGAGAAGCTTTTGCGTGCGATCTTCGGCGAAAAGGCGTCCGACGTCCGCGACACCTCGCTGAAACTGCCGCCGGGCGTTTCGGGAACGGTGCTCGAGGTCCGCGTGTTCTCGCGCCGCGGCGTCGACAAGGACGAGCGCGCCTTGGCCATCGAACGCGCCGAGATCGAGCGTCTTGCAAAGGACCGCGACGACGAACGGGCGATTCTGGAGCGCAGCTTCAATGCCCGTCTCAAGGGCTTGCTGATGGGCCGCAAGATCGTCGGCGGCCCGAAGGGCATCTCCGCCGGATCAAAGGTCACCGAGGACGTTCTGTCCCGCTACACGCCGGGGCAGTGGGCGCAGATCGCCGTTGCCAACGATGCGGTAATGGCCGACGTCGAGGCGCTCAAGGGCCACTTCGAGGAAAGCATCGCCCGCCTTCAGGAACGCTTCGAGAGCAAGGTCGACAAGCTGCAGCGCGGCGACGACCTGTCTCCGGGCGTGATGAAGATGATCAAGGTATTCGTCGCCGTGAAGCGCAAGCTGCAGCCCGGCGACAAGATGGCCGGACGCCACGGCAACAAGGGCGTGATCTCGAAGATCATTCCCGTCGAGGACATGCCCTACCTGGAGGACGGAACGCCCGTCGACATCGTGCTCAATCCGCTCGGCGTGCCGTCGCGGATGAACGTCGGCCAGATCCTGGAAACCCATCTCGGATGGGCATGCGCCGGACTCGGCCAGCAGATCGGCGACCTCGTGGAGTCGGCGCATTCCAGCGGCAACACCAAGCAGTTGCGCGGCCGCTTGAAGGACATTTACGGCGCCAAGAACTTCCAGGAAGAGATCTCCGATCTCGAGGACGATCAGATCGTCGAACTCAGCGACAACCTGCGCATCGGCGTTCCCGTCGCGTCGCCGGTCTTCGACGGCGCCCACGAGGGAGACATCATCGAAATGCTGGAGAAGGCGGGCCTCGATGCGTCGGGGCAGGTGACTCTCCACGACGGACGGACCGGCGAGCCGTTCCACCGCAAGGTCACGGTCGGCTACATCTACATGCTCAAGCTGCATCACCTGGTGGACGACAAGATCCACGCCCGCTCCATCGGCCCCTACAGCCTGGTCACCCAGCAGCCGCTCGGCGGCAAGGCGCAGTTCGGCGGACAGCGGTTCGGCGAGATGGAGGTGTGGGCGCTCGAGGCCTACGGCGCCGCCTACACCCTGCAAGAGATGCTGACCGTGAAATCGGACGACGTCTCGGGCCGGACCAAGGTTTATGAATCCATTGTCCGCGGCGACGACACGTTCGAAGCGGGTGTTCCCGAATCCTTCAACGTTCTGGTCAAGGAACTGCAGTCCCTCGGCCTCAACGTTGAGCTCGACTGACCCGGCGTTCGCGCGCCCGTGTACGCTTGGCCGTCGGAATAGGAGGAGACGACGACATGAATGAACTGATGAAGATTTTCGGACACGTCGGCGGCACCCAGCGCTTCGACGAAATCCGGATCTCCATCGCCAGTCCGGAACGGATCCGTTCGTGGTCGTTCGGCGAGATCAAGAAGCCGGAGACCATCAACTACCGGACCTTCAAGCCGGAGCGCGACGGCCTGTTCTGCGCCCGCATCTTCGGGCCGATCAAGGACTACGAGTGCCTCTGCGGCAAGTACAAGCGGATGAAATACAAGGGAATCATCTGCGAGAAGTGCGGCGTCGAGGTGACGTTGCAGAAGGTTCGCCGCGAGCGCATGGGCCACATCGAACTGGCCTCGCCGGTGGCGCACATCTGGTTCATGAAGTCGCTGCCGAGCCGCATCGGGCTCTTGCTCGACATGACGCTGAAGGACCTGGAGCGGGTCCTCTATTTCGAGAACTACGTGGTCGTCGAACCGGGCCTGACGCCGCTGAAGCTGCACGAGCTGCTCTCGGAAGAGCAGTACCAGCGGGCCGTCGACGAGTACGGCGAGGACGCCTTCCAGGTGGGCATCGGCGCCGAGGCCCTGCGCGACATTCTGCAGGCCATCGATGTCGAGGAGGAGCGCGCCATCCTGCGCGCCGACCTCAAGGAGACGACCTCCGAGGCCAAGCGCAAGAAGCTGGTCAAGCGGCTGAAGCTGATCGAGGCCTTCGTCGAGTCCGGCGCCCGTCCCGAATGGATGATCCTCGAGGTGATCCCGGTTATCCCGCCCGAGCTGCGTCCACTGGTGCCGCTGGACGGCGGCCGGTTCGCCACCTCGGACCTCAACGATCTCTACCGCCGGGTGATCAACCGCAACAACCGCCTCAAGCGGCTCATCGAATTGCGCGCACCGGAGATCATCGTCCGCAACGAGAAGCGGATGCTGCAGGAGGCGGTGGACGCGCTGTTCGACAACGGCCGGCGCGGCCGCGCCATAACCGGCGCCAACAAGCGGCCGTTGAAGTCGCTCTCGGACATGCTGAAGGGAAAGCAGGGCCGGTTTCGCCAGAACCTGCTCGGCAAGCGCGTCGATTACTCGGGCCGGTCGGTCATCGTCGTTGGACCGGAGCTCAAGCTGCACGAGTGCGGCTTGCCGAAGAAGATGGCGCTGGAGCTGTTCAAGCCGTTCATCTACTCGAAGCTCGAGCTCTACGGCATGGCGACGACCATCAAGGCCGCCAAGCGCATGCTGGAGAAGGAGCGTCCCGAGGTCTGGGACATCCTCGAAGAGGTGATCCGCGAGCACCCGGTGCTGTTGAACCGGGCGCCGACACTCCACCGCCTGGGCATCCAGGCCTTCGAGCCGGTACTGATCGAAGGCAAGGCGATCCAGCTCCATCCGCTGGTTTGCGCCGCCTTCAATGCCGACTTCGACGGCGACCAGATGGCGGTGCACGTGCCGCTGAGCCTGGAAGCCCAGCTCGAAGCGCGCGTGCTGATGATGTCGACCAACAACATCCTCAGCCCGGCCAACGGCAAGCCGATTATCGTGCCCAGCCAGGACATCGTCCTCGGTCTCTACTACCTGACCATGGATCAGGAGCAGGAACCCGGCGAGGGCATGGCGTTCGCCGATATTGGCGAGATCCAGCAAGCGTTGGACGCCGGCGTTATCTCGCTGCACACCAGGATCAAGGCGCGCTACCAGACCGTCGACGAGGACGGCGATCCGACGACCCTGGTGGTCGAGACCACACCGGGACGGATGCTGCTCTCGGAGACGCTGCCGCGCCATCCCAATGTCCCGTTCGATCTCATCAACCGGCTGCTGACGAAGAAGGAAATCTCGTCGGTCATGGACGCCGTCTACCGCAACTGCGGGCAGAAGGAATCGGTGATCTTCGCCGACCGGCTGATGGGCATGGGCTTCAGCTTCGCCTGCAAGGCCGGCATCTCCTTCGGCAAGGACGACCTCGTCGTGCCCGAGACCAAGGTCGGCCTCGTCCACGATACCGAAGAACGGGTCAAGGAGTACGAGCAGCAGTACCTGGACGGCCTGATCACCCAGGGCGAGAAGTACAACAAAGTGGTCGATGCCTGGTCGCACTGCACCGACCTCGTCGCCGACGAGATGATGAAAAACATCTCCTCGGCCGCACCCGGTGAACTGGTCAACTCGGTCTACATGATGGCCCACTCGGGCGCCCGCGGCTCGGCGGCGCAGATGAAGCAGCTTGCCGGCATGCGCGGGCTGATGGCCAAGCCGTCGGGCGAGATCATCGAGACGCCGATCATCTCCAACTTCAAGGAGGGGCTGACGGTGCTGGAGTACTTCAACTCCACCCACGGCGCCCGGAAGGGTCTCGCCGATACGGCGCTGAAGACGGCCAACTCGGGCTATCTGACCCGCCGGCTGGTGGACGTCGCCCAGGACTGCATCATCCTCGAAGTCGACTGCGGCACCACCCAGGGCATCACCGTGCGGCCGGTGGTCGAGGGCGGCGAGGTGGTATCCGGACTGGGCGAGCGGGTGCTCGGCCGCTCCGCCGCCGAGGACGTCCTCCATCCGGTGACCAACGAGGTTGTCGTCGAGGCCGGCGAGATCATCGACGAGGACGCGGTGGCGGACATCGAGGTCGCCGACCTGGAAGGCGTCAAGATTCGCTCGGTGCTGACCTGCGAATCGCGCACCGGCGTGTGTGCCACCTGCTACGGCCGCGACCTCGCCCGGGGCACCCGGGTGAACATCGGCGAGGCGGTCGGCGTTATCGCCGCCCAGTCCATCGGCGAGCCGGGGACCCAGCTGACCATGCGCACGTTCCACATCGGCGGCGCGGTGCAACGGGGCGCCGAGCAATCCAAGGTTGAGGCCTCGGTGGACGGCACCGTGACCGTCCGCAACTGCTCGACGGTCAAGAACAGCGCCGGCGTCTCGGTGGTGATGAGCCGCAATGCCGAAATGGTGGTCATCGACGGACAGGGGCGCGAGCGGGCGCGTCACCGCATTCCTTACGGCGCCAAGCTGCTGGTCTCCGACAAGGCCAACGTTGCACGCGGCGACCGCATCGCCGAGTGGGACCCCTACACGCTGCCGATCATCACCGAGAAGGAAGGCATCGCCCACTACGTCGACCTCGTCGAGGGCGTGTCGATGATGGAGCAGATGGACGAAGCGACGGGTATCGCGTCGAAGGTCGTCATCGACTGGAAGCAGCAGCCCAAGGGCGCCGACCTGCGTCCGCGCGTCACCCTGCGTGACGAAAACGGCGACGTGCTGACCCTCGATAACGGTCTTGAGGCCCGCTATTTCCTGTCGGTGGACGCGATCCTCTCCGTCGAGCCGGGCCAGACGGTGCACGCCGGCGACGTTCTGGCGCGCATCCCGCGCGAATCGGCGAAGACCCGCGACATCACCGGTGGTCTGCCGCGGGTGGCCGAGCTGTTCGAGGCCCGCAAGCCCAAGGATCACGCCATCATCAGCGAGATCGACGGTCGCGTCGAATTCGGCAAGGACTACAAGTCCAAGCGCCGTATCGTCGTCGTGCCCAACGAGGAGGGTGGCGAGAACCGCGAGTACCTGATCCCCAAGGGCAAGCACATCAGCGTCCAGGAAGGCGACTACGTCGAGGTCGGCGACCCGCTGATGGACGGCAATCCGGTGCCGCACGACATCCTCAGGGTGCTCGGCGTCGAGGCCCTAGCCAGCTACCTGATCAACGAAATCCAGGAAGTCTACCGGCTGCAGGGCGTGAAGATCAACGACAAGCACATCGAGGTGATCGTTCGCCAGATGCTGCAGAAGGTCGAGATCACCGACGCCGGCGACACCACCTTCCTGATCGGCGAGCTGGTTGACCGCATGGAGTTCGACGAGCTGAACGAGCGGGCCACCGCTGCCGGAGAGCAGCCGGCGGAAGGCCTGCCGGTCCTGCAGGGTATCACCAAGGCGAGCTTGCAGACGCAGTCGTTCATCTCGGCGGCGTCGTTCCAGGAGACCACGCGGGTGCTGACCGAGGCCGCGGTCTCGGGCAAGCAGGATTCGCTGTTCGGCCTCAAGGAGAACGTCATCGTCGGGCGATTGATCCCGGCCGGCACCGGCAGCGTGATGAACCGCTACCGGCAGGTCGCCGCCGAAAACGACCGCGCCATGGCCGAGTTCATGGAACAATCCGAGCCGTCGGCGGAACTGGCCATGTCGGCGGATGCCGGCGAGGCCGACGCACCGGCGCCGGAGGCCTCGTAGGCGGCGTTCCGGCGCCGCGGCGGAGACGCCGAACGCCGCGGAATACAAGCATTGCCGCTTGACGGGGCCGGGGTGCGTCCCTAGTATGCGGCCCTCTCCGAAGGGGGGCTGGTGGTGGACCATCCGGTCCAGACGCAGTCTCCCTTGAGATTTGACAAACCAAGCGACGCCCGCGGGTAACGCTTCTGAAACGCCGGAAGGCGGGAAAGTCCTTCCGGAGGGATTGTATTGTGCCGAAGGCAGGCTCCGGGCGGCGGGTCCACGGCGGACCGACGGCCGGGTTGACGATGGGAAGTGGGTAGCGAAATGCCGACGATCAACCAGTTAGTGCGCAAGCCGCGCAAGGCGCCGGTGACGCGGAACAAGGTTCCGGCCCTGCAAGCGTGCCCTCAGAAACGGGGTGTCTGCACGCGCGTCTATACGACCACCCCGAAAAAGCCGAATTCGGCGCTGCGCAAGGTCGCCCGCGTCAGGCTGACCAACGGTTTCGAAGTCACCAGCTACATTCCCGGCGAAGGGCACAATCTTCAGGAGCATTCCGTCGTGCTGATCCGCGGGGGCCGGGTCAAGGACCTTCCCGGTGTGCGCTATCACATCGTCCGCGGCACCCTCGACACCCAGGGCGTCTCCGATCGCCGTCAGCGGCGGTCGAAGTACGGCGCCAAGCGGCCGAAGTAGGGGGTCTCCGATGTCCCGCCGCCGCGCCACCGAGAAACGCGAGATTCTCCCCGATCCCAAGTACGGGGACATCGTCGTTACCAAATTCGCCAACGGCCTGATGCTGGCCGGCAAGAAGTCGGTGGCCGAGCGCCAGCTCTATGGTGCCTTCGACATCATCGAATCGAAAACCGGCCAGGACCCGCTGAAGCTGTTCCACGACGCCATCGAGAACGTCAAGCCGGCGGTCGAAGTCCGCTCCCGCCGGGTCGGCGGCGCCACCTATCAGGTCCCTGTCGAGGTCCGCCAGGCGCGGCGCCAGGCGCTTGCCATCCGCTGGATCGTCGATCTGGCGCGCAAGCGGTCCGAGAACACCATGACCGAGCGTCTTTCGGCCGAGCTTTTGGACGCCGCCAACAATCGCGGCGCCGCCGTCAAGAAGCGCGAGGACACCCACCGCATGGCAGAGGCCAACAAGGCCTTCTCCCACTACCGCTGGTAGCCGGCGAGAGATATTCCCATGCCCCGGACGACGCCTCTCGACCGTTACCGCAACATCGGCATCATGGCTCACATCGATGCCGGCAAGACGACGATGACGGAGCGCGTTCTCTACTATACCGGGCGGTCCTACAAGATCGGCGAAGTCCATGACGGCACCGCCACCATGGACTGGATGGAGCAGGAGCAGGAGCGGGGCATCACCATTACCTCCGCTGCGACGACCTGCGAGTGGCGCGACCACCAGATCAACATCATCGACACGCCCGGCCACGTTGATTTCACTATCGAGGTGGAGCGCTCGTTGCGCGTCCTCGACGGTGCCGTCGCCGTGTTCGACGCGGTGGCCGGTGTCGAGCCGCAGTCCGAGACCGTGTGGCGGCAGGCGGACAAGTACGAAGTGCCGCGAATCTGCTTCGTCAACAAGATGGACCGCGTCGGCTCCGACTTCTACCGCTGCGTGGATATGATCGAGGACCGCCTGGGCGCGACGCCGATCGTTCTCCAGCTCCCGATCGGTGCCGAAGCCGATTTCGCCGGCGTCGTCGATCTCGTACGCATGAAAGGGATCGTCTGGAAGGACGAGACGCTGGGCGCCGAGTTCGTTGTCGGCGACATTCCCGCCGAACTCGCCGACCAAGCCGCCGAGTATCACGAGAAGCTGGTAGAGAGCGCCGTCGAACAGGATGAAGCGGCGCTCGAAGCTTATCTGGAGGGCAATCATCCCGACGAGGAGACCCTTGTCCGGTGCATCCGCGCCGGCGTCCTCGCTGGCGCCTCCGTCCCCGTCATGTGTGGAACAGCGTTCAAGAACAAGGGCGTACAGCCGCTTCTGGACGCCGTGGTCGATTATATGCCTGCGCCCTCGGACGTTCCGCCGATCAAGGGCGTCAAGGCCGGCACCGACGAGGAGATCGAGCGCCACAACTCCGACGACGAGCCGTTCGCGGCGCTGGCGTTCAAGATCATGAACGACCCGTTCGTCGGCTCGCTGACCTTCGCCCGCATCTATTCGGGCGTCGTCGCCACCGGCGAAGCGATCCACAACACCATCAAGGACAAGCGCCAGCGCGTCGGCCGCATGCTTTTGATGCATGCCAACTCCCGCGAGGACATCAAGGAAGCGCGCTCGGGCGACATCGTCGCCTTTGCCGGCCTCAAGGAAACGACCACTGGCGACACCCTCTGCGATTCCAATAACCGGGTTATCCTGGAACGCATGGAGTTCCCCGATCCGGTCATCGAAGTGGCCGTTGAGCCCAAGACCAAGGGCGATCAGGAGAAGATGGGCGTGGCGCTGTCCACGCTCGCTGCCGAGGACCCGTCGTTCCGCGTCACCTCCGACGTCGAGAGCGGCCAGACGGTGATCAAGGGCATGGGCGAACTGCACCTGGAGATCATCGTCGACCGCATGAAGCGCGAGTTCAAGGTCGACGCCAACGTCGGCGCGCCGCAGGTCGCCTACCGCGAAACCATTTCCCGCCTGGCAGAAGTCGACTACACGCATAAGAAGCAGACCGGCGGCGCCGGTCAGTTTGCCCGCCTGGCGCTGCGGTTCGAACCTTTGGAGCCCGGTTCGGGCTTCCAGTTCGAGAGCGCCGTGGTCGGTGGCTCGGTGCCCCGCGAGTTCATTCCGGGAATCGAGAAGGGCCTCAACGGCGCCCGCGAATACGGCATTCTGACTGGCTTCCCGGTGATCGACTTCAAGGCGACGTTGTTCGATGGCGCCTCCCACGACGTCGATTCCAGCGTCATGGCGTTCGAGATCGCCTCCCGCGCCGCGTTCCGCGAGGGAATGGAGAAGGCCGGGCCGAAGCTGCTCGAGCCGGTGATGCGCGTCGAGGTTGAGACGCCGGAAGAATACATGGGCGACATCATCGGCGATCTGAACAGCCGGCGTGGACAAGTGAGCGGCATGGACCAGCGCGGCAACGCCCGGGTGATCTCGGCGCAGGTGCCGCTGGCGACGATGTTCGGGTACGTCAACACGCTGCGCTCGATGAGCCAGGGACGGGCCCAGTACACGATGCATTTCGAGAAGTATTCGGAAGTGCCCCAGCAGGTTTCGGAAGAGGTTAAGCAGCGTCTGGCGGGCTGACGCCGGCGGAAAACACGGAGCAGGCGACGATGGCGAAGGCGAAGTTTGAGCGGACGAAGCCGCATTGCAACGTAGGCACGATTGGTCATGTTGATCATGGCAAGACGACGTTGACGGCGGCGATCACCAAGGTATTGGCGGAGGCTGGCGGTGCGGAGTTCACGCCGTTTGATCAGATCGACAAGGCGCCGGAGGAGAAGGCCCGCGGGATCACCATCTCGACGGCGCATGTCGAGTACGAGACGGAGAACCGCCACTACGCGCACGTCGACTGCCCGGGTCACGCGGACTACGTGAAGAACATGATCACGGGTGCGGCGCAGATGGACGGCGCGATCCTGGTTGTGTCGGCGGCGGATGGCCCGATGCCGCAGACGCGCGAGCACATTCTTCTGGCCCGCCAGGTTGGTGTCCCGGCGATCGTTGTTTATCTGAACAAGGTTGATCAGGTGGACGACCCGGAGCTTCTGGAGCTTGTCGAGCTGGAGCTTCGCGAGCTTCTGTCGAGCTACGACTTCCCTGGCGACGACATCCCGATCGTCAAGGGCTCGGCGCTGTTCGCTTTGGAGGATGGCGACGCGACGATGGGCCGGGAGACGGTTCTGGAGTTGATGGCGGAGGTCGACAACTACGTTCCGCAGCCGGACCGCCCCAAAGACCAGCCGTTCCTGATGCCGATCGAGGACGTGTTCTCGATCTCGGGCCGGGGCACGGTGGTGACGGGCCGCGTCGAGCGGGGCATCGTGAAGACCGGCGAGGAGGTTGAGATCGTCGGCCTGAAGGAGACGACGAAGACGGTATGCACGGGCGTCGAGATGTTCCGCAAGATCCTCGACCAGGGCGAGGCCGGCGACAACATCGGCGTTCTCTTGCGCGGCACCAAGCGCGAGGAGGTGGAGCGGGGTCAGGTGCTGGCGCGTCCGGGGACGATCACGCCGCACACCAAGTTCTCGTGCAACGCCTACATCCTGACCAAGGAGGAGGGCGGGCGTCATACGCCATTCTTCTCGAACTACCGTCCGCAGTTTTATTTCCGCACGACGGACGTGACGGGGTCGGTGGTCCTTCCGGAAGGCACGGAGATGGTGATGCCGGGCGACAACATCGCCATGGAGGTTGACCTGATCCAGCCGATCGCCATGGACGAGGGCCTGCGCTTCGCCATCCGCGAGGGCGGCCGCACCGTCGGCGCCGGCGTCGTCTCGAAAATCATCGAGTAGCGGGTAAAGCAGGAGATGTTGGTGCCCGCGGGTACCCTGTCGAAGGTGGGTTGACGCTATGGAAGGCCAGAATATTTGCATCGGACTGAAGGCGTTCGATCACCGCGTGCTCGACCAGTCGGCGCGCGAGATTGTCAACACTGCCCGCCGGACCGGCGCCCAGGTGCGCGGACCGATCCCGCTGCCGACGCGGATCGAGCGCTACACCGTCTTGCGCTCGCCCCACATCGACAAGAAATCCCGGGAACAGTTCGAGATCCGCACGCACAAGCGGGTGCTCGACATCGTCGACCCGACGCCGCAGACCGTGGACGCGCTGATGAAGCTCGACCTCGCTGCCGGGGTCGACGTGGAGATCAAGCTGTAGGAACGCCCGAACGATGCGAACCGGACTGATCGCCCAGAAAGTCGGCATGTCGCGCCTGTTCGGCGACGACGGGAGCCACGTACCCGTCACGGTGCTGCGGGTGGAGAACTGCCAGGTCGTTGCCCAGCGGACCGCCGACCGGGACGGCTACACCGCCCTGCAGCTCGGGGTCGGCGAGGCCAAGGCCAAGAACGTCTCGAAGCCGATGCGCGGCCACTTCGCCAAGGCCAAGGTCGAGCCCAAGCGCAAGCTGGCCGAGTTCCGGGTCAGCCCGGACGCGTTGATCGATGTCGGCGCCGAGCTCGCCGCCGATCACTTCATCACCGGTCAATTCGTCGATGTCTGCGGCGTCTCCATCGGAAAGGGCTTCGCTGGCGGCATGAAGCGCCACCATTTCTCCGGCCTCCGGGCGTCCCACGGCGTCTCGATCAACCACCGCAGCCTCGGCTCCACCGGCCAGTGCCAGGATCCCGGCAAGGTGTTCAAGGGCAAGAAGATGGCCGGCCAGATGGGCAACAAGAAGGCCACGACCCTGAACCTGGAGGTGGTGCGCACCGACGTCGAGCGCGGCCTGATCCTGGTCAAGGGCGCGGTGCCCGGCTCCAAGGGTGGCTACGTGACCGTGCGCGACGCGGTCAAGCGGCCGCTGCCCGACGACCTGCCGTTCCCCGGGAGCCTGCGCGGTGCGCCAGCGGCGGACGGCGCGCCTGCGGAAGACGCCGAACCCGAGGTGACGGCGGAGCAGGAGCCGCCGGTCGAGGAGGCTACCGCTGCCGCGGAAACCGCGGCGCCCGAGGAGGGGGCCGCTCCCGAGGAAACTGCGGCCCCGGACGAGGCGCCGGCAGAGGAGGAAGCTCCGGCGGAGACCGCTCCCGAGGCTGGCGAGGCCGAGGCGGACAAGGACAAGGGCTAGGCGGGGATGAAGCAGGACGTCATCAACCTCGAGAACAAGAAGGTCGGCTCCATCGATCTCGATGAGGCCATCTTCGGCGTCGACGTGCGCCCCGACCTTCTCGCCCGCTACGTCAACTGGCAGCTGGCGAAGCGCCGCGCCGGCACCCACAAGGTCAAGCAGCGCAGCGAGATCACCGGGACGACGGCGAAGCCGTTCCGCCAGAAGGGAACCGGCCGCGCCCGCCAGGGATCGAAGAAGGCCCCGCACTTGCGCGGCGGCGGCGTCGCCTTTGGGCCGGTTGTCCGCGACCATTCCCACAAGCTGCCGAAGAAGGTTCGCCGCCTGGCGCTGAAGTCGGCGCTGTCGGCGAAGAAATCGGCCGGTGAACTGGTGGTGCTCGACAAGGCGGCGCTCAAGGAGCCGAAGACCAAGGTCCTGGTCGGTCACGCCAAGGCGCTCGGCTGGTCGTCGGTGCTGATCGTTGACGGTGCCGAGGTCGACGCCAATTTCGCCCATGCGGCCCGGAACATCGTCGGTATCGACGTGCTGCCGAGCCAGGGCGCGAACGTCTACGACATTCTTCGCCGCGACGTGCTGGTGCTGACCCAGGATGCGGTCACGCGTTTGGAGGAGCGGTTGCGATGAGCAAGCCCTATCGCTATCGGCCGACGACGATCAGTACCGAGCGGAAGTACGAGATCATCCGTGCGCCGCTGATCACCGAGAAATCGACGCTTTTGAGCGAATACAATCAGGTCACCTTCCTGGTCGCTCC
>Ga0209790_1000073_pt1 | contig 17823 bp, 18 predicted proteins | sample WorMetG1aBELIZE2_FD_187420 | JGI IMG/M metagenome (GOLD analysis project Ga0209790, IMG submission 187420) | Marine gutless worms symbiont microbial communities from Max Planck institute for Marine Microbiology, Germany - Inanidrilus... ... | reverse complement strand
ACAGGGCATCAGCTAAGCTATATTGGGATTGATTCTTCCAGGACATATTGTTCCTACACTTTGGTTAACTTGCGGGTAATTTTAACATTTGTCCATATTTGGAGGGGGAGTTATGCAAAGGTCTCTCAAAAAGTATTATTTTTCCGTAAGCCGGCAAGAACAGCTGCGGCGTTTTCATTCACGCCGGCATGATCCGTTAAAACAATGGAAATTAAGCCCGATTGACGTGGAATCGCTGGATAAGTGGGATGATTATACCGAAGCGAAAAAAACCATGTTTTTCTACACCGATACTAATGATGCGCCCTGGGCCATAATCAAATCTGATGATAAAAAACGGGCGCGGTTAAATTGCATGCGACATTTTTTGCATAATCTTAATTACCCGGGTAAAGATCCCGAGATCGCCAATGCTCCTGACAAATTAATCGTAAGTTCGGTTGAAGATTTAGATGATATGGACGTTTAATCTTTAAATTATTAACCAAGTAATATAGTCAGGTATTTGTTGGCGTGTTAAAATGCGCCAAATTTTCCCAAGGTAAAAATATGTCAGAAATTACACGTGAACAAATAGAAGACGCCATAAAGTCATACATCGATCCTTATATGGATAAAGATCTGCTGGAAGCCAAGGCACTTAAAGAGGTGAAAATAGATAATACCAAGGTAAGCATAGACATTGTACTTGGCTTTCCGGCTACAGGTTACATAGACACTTTAAAGCAGGTGTTGACAGAAAAATTAAGCTCTATTGGAGTAAATGAACCCCAAATTAATGTTAGTTTTGCAATTGAGGCCCATGAAGTTCAAAAAGGTGTGCCATCAATTAATGGGGTAAAAAATATTATTGCGGTAGCCTCAGGCAAGGGCGGGGTGGGTAAATCCACCACTTCGGTTAACCTGGCGTTGGCTCTGGCGGCCGAAGGCGCGAAAGTAGGGCTGCTGGATGCGGATATTTACGGACCAAGCCAGCCCAGAATGTTAGGCGCACAGGGTGCGAAACCTGATAGCAGTGATGGTAAAACCTTGGAGCCGGTGAATTCATACAATCTACAGACTATGTCCATAGGCTATTTGGTGGAAGAGGATACGCCTATGATATGGCGTGGACCAATGGTAACCCAGGCTCTGGAACAGCTATTAAAAGATACCAATTGGAAAGATATTGATTATCTGATTGTTGATTTGCCTCCCGGTACCGGTGATACTCAGCTTACTCTGGCACAGAAAATTCCGGTTTCGGGCGCGGTGATTGTTACTACACCGCAGGATATTGCGCTGTTAGACGCTCGCAAAGGTCTTAAGATGTTTGAAAAAGTTGAAGTACCGGTTCTGGGTATAATCGAAAATATGAGCATTCATATTTGTTCTAAGTGCGGACATGAGGAATATATATTCGCCCAGGGCGGTGGTGAAAAACTGGCCGAAGAGGAACATGTGGACTTTTTAGGTGGTCTGCCGCTAGATTTGAGCATCCGCCAAAGCACTGATGAGGGCAAACCCACGGTGGTAGCAGAACCTGATGGCAGGATTGCTGAAATCTACAGGGAAATTGCCCGCCGGGCAACCGCTAAACTTGCCCTGCAAAAGAAAAACTATCAGGATAAATTTCCGAATATTGTCATTAACTAGTATCCTGCAAAGATTTTTGTCATATACAAAGGAAAAACTTCAAATTTATGGTTATTTGCGGCTATTTGCTATATAATGCCGCGGTTTTTAAATTCTCGCATTGAGGCCTAACAGCATGAGTAACAAAATACAGGAAATTGAAGCGGCGCAGCTAAAAGATGTGCCGGATTTTGCTCCCGGAGATACGGTAGTAGTGCAGGTTAGGGTAAGAGAGGGAAATCGCGAAAGATTGCAGGCATTTGAAGGAGTCTGCATTGCCAAGCGCAATCGTGGTCTTAATTCTGCTTTTACTTTGCGTAAAATATCCTATGGTGAAGGCGTGGAAAGAGTATTTCAAACCCACAGCCCGCTGATTAAAAGTATTAAGGTTAAGCGTAAAGGTGATGTGCGACGGGCCAAGCTTTATTACATGCGTGGTCGTACCGGCAAATCAGCCCGGATTAAAGAAAAAGTCTAAAAGGCTTTTATATTTCAAAATTGAAAAAGCAGAATTTTTTCTGCTTTTTTTATGTCCGTGATATTATGGAACTATGGAAAAGGAATACATTAAAAACTCAAAGTTCGGCAAAATATATTTTAAGTTTAAGGACGATACCTTAGTTAAAATTAAATATCTGGCATCTAGCGATAAACCACTTAGCCAACAGACAAATAAAGCAGTTGAACATGTGCTTAAATACCTTAAGAGCCCAACTGTAGATTTCAGCAAGCTAAAAATAAAGCTTAAAACTACGGAATTTCAAAAGAAAGTACTAAAAGAGCTTAAAAAAATTCCAGCCGGAGAGACTATTACTTATCAAGAGCTGGCTGCCAGAATAAACAGCCATCCGCGGCCGGTGGCAGGTGCTCTTAGGCACAACCCGCTGCCTATAATCTATCCCTGTCATCGAGTGGTAACAAAAAAAGGCATAGGCGGGTTTGCCGGTAGAACTGAAGGTGAAATGCCAAGGATCAAACGCAGGCTGCTTGAGCATGAAGGCGCGCTCTAATGCTCTTTGCCAGTATGGCACAGATAGAAAACTTTATTGATGTTTTATGGATGGAGCAGGGCTTAAGTCGCCATACTCTGAGTGCTTATCGCATTGATCTTGAAAAATTTGCCACCTGGTTAGCCAGGGAAAGATTAAAAGAAATCCATCAAGCCGAGCATGCGGATCTGGAAGATTATATGGAATTTTGTAAAGACAAGATAAGCCCCAGCACCAGGTCGAGGTACCTGTCATCATTGAGAAAATATTATCAGTTTATTTTACAAGAGGGTATAAGGCAGGATAATCCAACTGCCAGGCTTGTAAGTCCTAAACTTGGCAGAAGCCTGCCGGCTGACTTAAGCGAGCAGGAGGTTGAAAAGCTGCTCTTGGCACCTGATATTACTGCCAGTACCGGCCTTAGAGATCGTGCAATGCTGGAGCTTATATATGCCTCAGGTCTTAGGGTATCTGAGCTGATAAATCTTAAATTATCAGAAATTAATTTACTGCAGGGGGTGCTAAGAGTGGTTGGCAAAGGCAAGCGTGAACGGTTGGTGCCGCTTGGTGAAATAGCCTCTGAATGGCTGGAAAAATATCTTGCAAGTGCCCGTAAGGATTTACTGCAGGGGCGATTTTGTGAGGAGATTTTTGTAAGCAACCGCGGCAAATCCTTAAGCCGTCAGGCATTTTGGTATCGGATTAAACATTATGCAACAGTCGCTGGCATTAATTCTGCCTTGTCTCCACATACAATGCGCCATGCATTTGCAACTCATTTATTGAACCATGGCGCCGATCTAAGGTCTGTACAGATGCTATTGGGGCATCAGAACCTTTCAACCACGCAAATTTATACGCATGTGGCTAAAGAACGGTTAAAATCCCTGCACCAGCAACATCACCCTCGAGGATAAAATATGTTTAAAAGATTTGTTTTTATAGTTTGTGTCTTGTTATCACTTAATGTCCAGGCCATAAGCGACAAGGAAAAAACCACATTATTAAAATATATCTCCCCGGCACTTGATGGTAAACAGCCAGACTTTATCAGACAAAGCCCGGTGCCTGATTTGTATGTGGTTGTTTATGGTTTTAATGTGTTTTATGTGTCAAAAGATGGCCGTTATGTATTTGAACAAACCTCTTTGCTGGATTTAAAAGATAACCGGGATTTAACCGAAGATTTGTTGTCAGTCGAGCGTAAAAAGGTACTGGATACCCTTGAGGATAAAAACATGGTGGTTTATGAGCCAAAAAAGACTGAACATGTGATTACAGTTTACACAGATGTTGATTGCCCTTATTGCCAGAAATTTCATAATGAACGTGAAACTTTACTGGAAAGCGGGGTTAAGCTGCGCTATATGCTATACCCGCGTTCTGGAGCGGATACCGATTCATACCATACCGCGGTTGCCGTTATGTGTTCACAGGATAAAAAGGCAGCTATGACTGAAGCCAAGGCGGTGGCGGCGCATAATTCAAAAATTTATGTCAGCAGTAAGGCTACCGGAGTTGAGCCTAAATATCTCCCGCAAATTGAAGCGCCAGACTGTGAAAATCCGATTAAGGACCATATGGAAACCTTACATGAAATGGGACTGGAAGTGGCAACACCGCAAATTATTTTGTCCGACGGTGAACTTTTGCGGGGCTATGTGCCGGCGCCAAAGCTAGTAGAAATACTACAGGCTAAGCAGAAAGAGTCTAAAAACTAGGAATTAGCGGATTAAAATAAGTTTTATTAAGGTCCGCAATCTATACTTGGATTTTATTTTAAGCTTCCAGCCTACACGCTGAATTTTTTCCTTGAAATTTTGCGGGTAAAGCTCCGTGCCATATGGATTTTTTTTTAAGACCTGCATCACATCTTGGAACATATTTTGGATTTTTCGATTTGAATTAATAAATAATCCAGGGGGTATTTTAGTTTTAAATAATTTGGCTGACAGACGGCTGGCTACAAAAAGTGTGGGTAAAGTTCCATGTGTTTTTGCATTATTTATAACTTTAGCCCAATCAATATTTTTATTTTTCATTAAAAAGTGCACATCTAGTAGCCAAAACAACCGATACCAAAAATGTCCTGCACCATGGTAACACAAATAACTAATATGCGTTAAATGGTTCAAGGTAGCAACTTTTGTATTGTGGATTTTGATGTATTCGCGGTTATGCCAGAGGTTAGTAAAATTACTTGGAATTTCTTCGCGCTTACTCCATAGATTCCAATGCAACTCCAGCAATATTCCGGTTTTCTTATGCCGAAAATCAATACTGCCCTGGCTTTTTTTATATTTCTTCTGTATCAGTTCAAACCCTAAGTTCTCAACCAGGCTTATGGTTTTAGCCACATCCTGCCAGGTGATAATAAAATCAATATCACGCGCCGGGCGCTGGTATTTTTCCATAGGATACAGCGCATTAACGCAAAGACCTTTTACAAATAAAACCTTAAGCGCGTGTTTATTAAACTCGGTCACTAACTCCTGTAAGGTTTTCATTTGCTCCATGTTATGTAAATGAGTTTTTATGGTTAAATTTCTAAGGATCCTTACAACTCTAGGTGGTGGGTTAGACACTATATTTTTAAGATTTTTATGCACCAGACTTTCGAGTTTGTGTTTTTGCACTAATTTAATAAAAAACTGCCAATCAAAATCTTGAGACAGATTAAAATCTTCAGGTTTTTGGCCCCGAACGCAATACAGGATCAGGTTTAGTTCCGGTGGGAATTGCAACAAAGTTCATATGGCTGTTTTGATAATTTAATTGTGGTATTTTACCAGTTATCGTACTTTAAAAATCTAAATGAATATTTTACTTAGCAATGATGACGGGGTTTTGGCGCCGGGCCTTAGTATATTGCAAAATAGGCTGCAAAGTCTGGGCCATATTATGGTGGTGGCACCTGATCGTAACCGCAGCGCCGCCAGCAATTCGCTGACGCTGGATGATCCTATCAGAATGCGACGCATGGATAATGGTTTTTATGCAGTAGATGGAACCCCGACCGATTGTGTGCATCTGGCAATAACCGGTATGGTGACAACTGAACCGGATATGGTGATTTCCGGGATTAATGCCGGCAGCAATCTAGGAGATGATGTAATTTATTCGGGCACCGTGGCAGCAGCAATGGAAGGCAGGTTTTTAGGACTGCCATCTATTGCCGTATCCTTGGTCGGTGAGGAGTTTAAACATTACAACTCAGCGGCGCTCGCAGTAGAAAAAATGTTGAATAACCGTGATTTCCTTAATTTAAATGTTAACAGCATTTTTAATGTCAATGTGCCAGACTTGCCATGGGATGAAATCAAGGGTTTTAGGATTACTCGCCTCGGAAGTCGACATAAATCAGAACCTGTAATCAAAAGCACTGATCCTAGAGGGCGTCCCATATACTGGGTAGGGTCGGCTGGCAAGGAGCAGGATGCGGCAGAAGATACTGACTTCTATGCAGTAAATCATGGATTTATATCGATAACTCCGTTACACGTAGATCTTACCTGTTATAAAACACTGGCTAAATTACGGGATTTTAAATTGTGAGAGAGTACGGCCATATATCACCCCGGGTAAGAGAAAACTTAGTCCAGACTTTAAAAAAACAGGGGATAAAAGATTTAAGAGTCCTGGAGGCAATAAGAAATACACCGCGACATAAATTTGTTGATGAGGCCTTACAGCATCGGGCGTACGATAATGATGCCTTGCCGATCGGCAACGGACAAACCATATCCCAACCTTATATAGTGGCGCGGATGACCGAGGCGCTGCTGGCAGGGAACAAGCCCGGGCGGGTGTTGGAAGTCGGGACCGGTTCCGGTTATCAGGCAGCGGTTTTATCCCGTCTGGTAAAAGAGGTTTACAGCATTGAAAGAATTTCCAAGATGCTGCCTTTGGTCAAAGCTAAGTTTGCTGAGATTAATATAAAAAATGTTAAGTTTAAGCATGGTGACGGCAACCAGGGCTGGGTCGAGCATGCGCCGTTTGATGCAATTATGGTAACCGCAGCTGCAGCCGGTGTTCCCACCAAATTGTACGAACAGTTAAAAATGGGCGGACGTATAATTATTCCTATTGGCATGGAAAGTGAAGTACAGGATTTGGTGGAAGTGGTTAAAACCGCCAGTGGTCATCAGTATAAATTTTTGGATAAGGTAAGATTTGTGCCAATGCGTTCTGGGAATATTTAAGTTCCGGCGCCAGAGTTAGTGGTTAAAGCTAAGGTATAATCAGACTAATGAAATTTAACAAAATAGGTGTAATCGGCAAATTCGGGGTAAGAAATATTGAATCAACCCTGATTAGTCTGCGCAGTATTCTGGAGCAGGAAAAGCTAGAAGTGTTATTTGAAGATGAAATTTCTAATCTTTATCCAGAACAGAATTTCACCGCCGCTGACCGGCTGTATTTAGCGGAATACTGCGATCTGGTAATTGTGGTCGGTGGCGATGGTTCTTTTTTAGATGCGGCCAGATTTATGGCTCCGTGGAAAAAGCCAATGCTGGGAATTAATCTGGGACGTTTGGGTTTTCTGACCGATATAGCTCCGGAGTCAATGCACGATAGCTTAAAGGCCATATTGCATGGGGAGTATAAATCGGATGTCAGATTTGTGCTGCAATGTAAGATTTTACGTGAAGGTAAAGTGGTGGGGCAGGGCCTGGCGATGAATGATGTGGTATTGCATAAATGGAAATCGGCACGTATGATCGAGTTTGAAACCATCATCGATGGTGAGTTCGTAAATACCCAGCGGGCAGACGGAGTAATAGTTTCGACCCCAACCGGTTCCACCGCTTATGCTTTATCCGGCGGTGGTCCGATTCTGGAACCTTCGCTGGAGGCTTTGACATTGGTATCAATATGTCCACATACTCTAAGTAATAGGCCACTGGTGGTACGATCGGATAAAAATATTGAGATAGTATTAATTGACAATAATTCAGAAAGCGCTCAAATAACTTGTGATGGACAAATTAACATGCCGGGTCTGGCAGGAGATGTTATTGAAATAACCAGGCCTGATTATTACGTAGAGTTAATCCATCCGAAAAAGCACGAAGTATTTGAGGTGTTGCGGGCCAAGCTTGGTTGGAGTGATTTGCCTAAACAGCTTAAAGACCGTTAAGTAGCACAGGCCGCGCAGGCCGGGTCTTTTTTAAGTTTTAAGGTTCTAAAGCTGGTGGTAAGGCCGTCAAATATCAAAAGTTTGCCTAATAGCGTATCTCCCACAGCAGTTATGATTTTAATTGCCTCCAAAGCCTGCAGTAAACCCATGGTTCCAACCACAGGGCTTAATATTCCGTTTTCCGAACAAAGGGTATCTTCAGGAAAGCCATCAGCGTACAGGCATTGATAGCAGGGGCTTGATTTATCTTGCGGGATAAAACTGGAAATTTGTCCGTCGAAGCCAACTGCCGCTGCCGATACCAGGGGGGTTTTACTCTCAATTGCGGCTTGGTTTATGGCGAATCTGGAAGTGAAGCGGTCGGTGCAATCCAGGATAATATCGTGCCCATGGCACTCTTTTAACAACTTATCACCGGTAAGGCGTCGTGTTATCGGGTTTATTTTTATAGTGTCATTTATTCTGGAGATAGCAAGCTTGGCCGATTGGGTTTTATTAAGTCCCAGAGTATCCTGATTGTGAACAATCTGTCTTGGTAAATTGGAAATTTCCACTGTATCATCATCTACCAGAGTTATTTTTTCGACCCCGGAAGCCCCAAGGTACAATGCAGCCGGCGAACCGAGGCCGCCGACCCCGATTATCAAGACTTTTGCCTGATTTAGTCTTTCCTGACCTTCGAAGCCAAACTGCGGCAGCAAGATGTGCCGACTGTAGCGTTTTAATGCTTCATCATCCACTGGATAAAGAATCGTTTATCTTATTCAAGCTTGCTATAGGATCAGCTGCCTGGGTGATAGGTCGGCCAATAACCAAATAATCACTGCCGGCTTTTAACGCTGTTGCCGGAGTCATAATGCGTTTTTGATCATCTGCCGCCGAGCCTGCAGGACGTATGCCGGGGGTTATTAGTTTAAATCCGGGGTCCAAATTGTGTCTTAAAGTTTCAATCTCCAGAGGAGAGCAGACTACCCCATCCAAGCCGGTATCTGCGCTAAGTTTGGCTAGTCTTAGAACCTGTTCGGCAGGTGTGGCGTTTATCCCGACTTCTATAATTTCTTCAGGTGAAAGACTGGTAAGTACGGTTACCGCAATTAATAATGTACTATGGTTGTTGTTGATAAGTTCTTTTTTGGCGCTTTCTAACATTTTGCGTCCGCCCTGGGCGTGAACATTTACCATCCATACCCCAAGTTCGGCTGCCGCTAATGTGGCTTTAGCTACGGTATTTGGGATATCGTGGTATTTTAAATCTAAAAATATATCATAATTTAACTTAACTAACTGCCGCACCATATCAGGCCCCTCACGGGTGAACAGCTCTTTGCCGACTTTAAGTTTGCAAAGCCTGGGATCCAAGTTTTCGACTATGTTCATGGCGGATTTGGCATCCGGATAGTCCAGGGCGACGATGATTTTGCTATCAGACATTTTATTTACGAATTAAAAACTTGTTTGGTAGTATATATCAACCTTGTTTTGCGGAAATTAAAATGCAGTTTGAGTTGATAAGTTTTAAATTGTGCCCTTTTGTACAGCGGGCAGTTATAGTGCTTAGGCATAAAAATATTGAGTTTGCCATAACCCATATTGATCTGGCAAATCCACCGGACTGGTTTAAGGAAATATCCCCCTTAGGCAAAGTTCCGATTTTAAAAGTAGATGGCGAAGTACTGTTTGAATCGGCAGTAATAAATGAGTTTCTGGATGAAGTGACACCAGGTTCGATGCTGGCTGAAGAGCCATTTGACAGGGCTAGACAGCGGGCATGGACTGAGCTTGCATCTACTTTAAATGAAAATGTATATCATCTTACCGGTGCTAAAGATTTTGCTGAATATAACAAGCAGGTTAATGAAATACAGAACAAACTGGAATCATTGGCAAAGATTATAGATGATAAAAAATGGTTTAATGGTGAAAGTCTGTCTTTAACCGATTGTGCGTTTGCGCCATTTTTTATGCGGGCGAAAATTTTAACCGAATTTTCTGTAGATTTAACTGGGCAAAATCCAAAGTTACAAAACTGGGTAGATAATCTTCTTGGTCTGGATGCAGTTAAAAGCTCGGTTGTGCCAGAGTTTAAAGACTTGTTTATCAACATGGGTAAAAAACGCAGTAAATATCTTGCAGATCAAATCTCCTAAGACCTTATGTTAGCTGGTTTTTTTAATACTTTTTACGATAACGGTGCTTAGCGGTTTTTTTGCCCGACCTTCTAATTGCAATAATTATGAAAGCAGCAACTGCGATTACTATAAGGGTGGTTAGCGGATAATGCCGGCTTATGCGCCAGATGGCGCTGTGCATGATAGAGTTAAGAACCTGATCAATCAGTTAATTCATAAATTTAAGAATTCCTTAATTATCATCACAATTTTCTGCATACCGCCTTTAAGGTTTTTATTAATTTCTGCCATGGTTATTGCATCTGGAGTAATGCCGGCTGCCCAGTTGGCACAAATAGCGATCGTGGCGTAACACAGACCAAGTTCTTTTGCCAGAGCCGCCTCCGGCATGCCGGTCATCCCGACTATATCGCAGCCGTCCTGCTGCATCCGGATAATTTCTGCTTTGGTTTCGAGTCTCGGCCCCTGGGTGGCGCCATAAACTCCATCAAGATTAACAGGTATATTAAGTTCAAGACAGGTTTGATATAAGCTTTGTCTGAGGCTGTCACAGTAAGGCTCGGTAAATTCTATGTGTTCAACATTGTCAGAGGTAAAAAAAGTGTGTTCCCGCCCCCAGGTGTAATCGATAATCTGATCGGGCAGCATCAAGGCTGACGGCGGCATATTTTCACTTATACCGCCGACTGCGGCAATAGCGATTATATTTTTTATTCCAAGTGACTTTAACGCCCAGATATTGGCTCGGTAGTTTATATTGTGCGGGGCGATAGTATGTTGCTCACCATGGCGCGATAAAAAAAATACCGTATTTGAATTTAGTTCGGCCTCAATAATATCAGAGGATGGCGGGCCGTATGGGGTGGTTATTGTGTGGCGTTTGACTTCTTTTAAAAATCCTGCTTGTTCAAGCCCCGAACCGCCGATAACTGCCGTTAATTTCATTTCTGCAACCAGATTCAAAGTTTATAAGTTTAAACATTTAGCGGTATATAAGCTAAATCACTATAAAATGTCGCACTAAAAGTTGTTATTTATCCGCCAGGGATTGTTGTTTGCTTTACTCGTAGAACAACTATGACTTGCAGCAAACTCCTGGCCAGGTGCATAAATTACTTACTTTTATATATGACATTCTATAGTGATTTAGCTATAGTTATCGGTTTTAATTTTTTTGTATAAATGGATACTATCAGCATTCGCGGGGCCAGAACCCATAATCTGGCCGATATAGACTTAGAGCTGCCGCGGGATAAACTTATTGTACTAACCGGGCTTTCTGGTTCTGGCAAGTCATCTCTGGCTTTTGATACCATTTATGCTGAAGGTCAGCGCCGCTATGTGGAATCCTTGTCGGCCTATGCCCGACAGTTTCTGTCGGTTATGGAAAAACCGGATGTTGATCATATAGAAGGCCTGTCGCCGGCGATTGCGATTCAACAGAAGTCCACCTCACATAATCCACGCTCCACTGTAGGTACCGTGACTGAAATTCATGATTATTTACGGCTGTTATTTGCCAGGGTAGGAACCCCCGAATGCCCGGAGCATGGAATCAAGCTGGAGGCGCAAACCATAAGCCAGATGGTTGACCAGATTATGAACTTACCGGAAAACACCAAAATTATGTTGTTGGCGCCTATTGTCCGCAACCGCAAGGGTGAGCATCTGGAATTGTTAAAACAAATAAGAAATACGGGATTAATTAGGGCAAGAATTGACGGCAAGATTTATCAGCTGGATGCTTTGCCACATATCGATAAAAACAAAAACCACAGTATTGAAATTATTGTTGACCGACTGAAAATAAAAAAAGAAGCCAGGCAACGTCTTGCAGAGTCCCTGGAACATACTTTAATGCTGGCCGAAGGTTTAGCGGTTGTCGGTTTTATAGATGATGCCAGGGCTGAAGAAATGATGTTCTCGCAAAATTTTTCCTGCCCTGAGTGCGGTTATGTGATTGCCGAGCTGGAGCCAAGAATGTTTTCTTTTAATAATCCGGCTGGCGCATGTCCTGCTTGTGATGGACTGGGGGTGCAGCAATTTTTTGATCCCAGGCTTGTGGTAACAAATCCGCAATTAAGCCTGGCGGCCGGAGCAATTAGAAACTGGGATCGGCGTAATAGCTGGTACTATCAAACACTTAGCTCTTTGGCTGAACATTATGCTTTTAACCTGGAAACACCGTTTAATGAGTTAAATCCTGAAATTCAGCAGGTAATTTTATTTGGCAGCGGTGAGGAAATTATTAAATTCAGGTATCTAAATTCCAAAGGCGGCACAACTACCAAGGAACACAGATTTGAGGGGATAGTGAATAATATCCGCCGCCGTTACCTGGAAACTGAGTCCAGGGTGGTGCGCGAGGATCTGGCGAAATTTCAAAATAACCGGGTATGTGAGGAATGTGGCGGCTCCAGATTAAAACTTGAAGCCCGGAATGTGTTTATTGCTGACAAGAATTTAAGTGCTCTAACCTCTTTGTCGATTGCCGATGCTTTTAAATTTTTTAAAAAGTTAAAACTAAAGGGCTGGCGTAATGAGGTAGGCGGCAAGATAATCAGGGAAATAAGCCTAAGGCTCGGGTTTTTGGTTAATGTCGGTCTTGATTATTTAACCCTTGAGCGCAGCGCCGATACTTTGTCCGGGGGCGAGGCGCAAAGAATTCGGCTGGCAAGTCAGATTGGAGCCGGTCTGGTCGGGGTTATGTATGTGCTGGATGAACCTTCGATCGGCTTGCACCAAAAAGATAATCAGCGTTTATTAGATACTCTTTTGCACCTTCGGGACTTAGGCAATACCATAATCGTAGTCGAGCACGATGAAGATGCGATAAGGCAAGCGGATTTCATAGTTGATATTGGCCCGGGTGCCGGGGTGCATGGTGGACAGATAGTGGCGGCCGGTAATCTTGCCACAATAAAAAAATCTAAAAAATCCATTACCGCAAAATATCTAACTAAAGCCCTTGATATACGAAAACCAGGGCATAATAAGAAATATAACACGGCTAAAGAACTAGTTATAAAAAAAGCCTCCGGCAATAATCTAGCCAATCTTACGGTTAAATTTCCCTTAGGTCTTTTTACCTGCATTACCGGGGTTTCGGGCTCCGGCAAATCCACCTTGATTAATGAAACCCTGTATCCTCTGGCGGCTAACAAATTGCACCGCAGCAAACTCCAGGTGGCGAGCAATGCCGGTTTCGCAAGCTTTGATAATATCGACAAAGTAGTCAATATCGACCAAAGTCCTATAGGCCGTACTCCAAGATCAAACCCGGCAACCTATACCGGAATCTTTACCCATATCCGGGATTTGTTTTCCCAAACCAGGGAAGCCAGAGCCAGAGGTTACAACCCCGGCAGGTTTTCCTTTAATGTAAAAGGCGGGCGTTGTGAAGCCTGTCAAGGTGACGGGGTAATAAAGGTGGAAATGCATTTTCTAGCCGATGTCTATGTGGCATGTGATGTATGCCATGGTAAACGCTATAACCGTGAAACTCTTGAAATTACCTACAAAGGTAAAAATATTCACGAGATCCTGGATATGACGGTAGAGGATGCCCGGGTATTTTTCGATTCTATACCAGCAGTGGCACGCAAGCTTCAAACCTTGGTAGATGTAGGCCTTGCTTATATCAAACTTGGGCAAAATGCCACTACCCTGTCTGGCGGCGAGGCACAAAGGGTTAAGCTTTCACGCGAATTATCCAAACGCGATACCGGCAAGACCTTGTATATTCTGGATGAGCCGACCACCGGCCTGCATTTTCATGATATTGATCAGTTATTACATGTACTGTTCAGGCTGCGTGATCACGGCAATACCATTATAGTAATCGAGCACAATATGGATGTTATAAAAAACGCCGACTGGATAATAGATCTAGGTCCGGAAGGTGGTGCCGGTGGTGGTCGGCTGGTGGCCAGTGGCGCCCCGGAAGATGTGGCAAAACACAAGACTTCCTATACCGGGAAATTTTTACGCAAGGTTTTATATAATTAATAGCATAAGAAAAAGCCAATTTGTTTAAGCTTTTGGTAGTATTTAGTAACTTACTTTCAGGATGCATAATATGACTTACGTTAAACGCCTGGTACTGGATGTGCTTAAACCGCATTTGCCGGACAATCTGGAGTTCGCCCGCCAGCTAGCGGCAATAAATGAAGATTACCAGGTTAATTTAATTGTGCAGGAAATAGACGAAAAAACCGAAACCCTTTTGGTAACAATTAAAGGCACCAATATTGATTTTGCCAGGGTTAAAACCGTAATCAAAGAGATGGGTGGTTCTTTGCACAGCATAGATGAAGTGGAAGTTACAGGTTCTGAGGGCGGACAACAATAACAGGTGTCAAATTTTAGCTTTCTTTTAAAAATCACTTTATCTGGCGGTATCGCCCGGCGTTATTTTGTGGTCAACGGCTTTGATGGAGCTTTGACTATGCTAGGTTTATTAAGCGGGTTTATTGTAAGCGGTAAGACTGATTTAAGCCTGGCTCTTAGTGTTTGTATGGGAGCGGCTGTTGCACTTGGCATCAGTGGTTTTTCCAGCGCCTATGTCAGCGAGACTGCCGAACGAGAGAAATGGCTGCAGGAACTGCAAGATGCCACGTTAAGCGGACTTACAAAATCCGCACATGCACGGGCGGCACGGCTGGTGCCTATATATATTGCTGCAGTCAATGGTTTGGCGCCACTTGTAATTGCTTTATTTATCATGCTGCCTTTGTGGTTTAGCCATTTGAGTATTATTAATTTTGCCAAACCGTATTTTATTGCAACCGGTTTTGCTTTTGCTGCCTTGTTTGCTTTGGGGGCGTTTCTGGGTAATGTCAGTGGCAGATTTTGGTTTATAAGCGGTCTTAAGACGGTATTGATCGGGCTGGTGACCATGGCGCTAGTTCTAATCTTGGGCAAGTTCTGATGCGGCAGGCACACTATCAGCTTGCCGCTGCGGATGTAGTTAAAGCCCAGGCCAGCAATGTAGATGCGGGTCTTACCAGCGCCGAAGCTGCCAGGCGTCTGTTAAGTGACGGACCGAATGAGATTGATAAGGCACATAATAAAAGTCTTATTAAAATGTTCTGGAATCAGTTGCATGATTTTATGATTCTGGTTTTACTGGCAGCAGCCACTATATCCGGCCTTATCGGTGATCTGAAAGATACCATAGTTATTCTGGTTATAGTATTTCTAAACGCGATAGTGGGCGTGGTGCAAGAATACCGGGCAGAGCGGGCGGTTAAGGCGCTAGGCAAAATGGCTAACCCGCAGGCAAAAGTGATACGAGACGGAACAGCTATCCAGGTATCAACTGATGAATTAGTGGCAGGCGATATAGTTCTTATTGAAAGTGGAAATTTGATAGCGGCCGATCTCAGGTTAATAGAAGCGGTTGATTTACAGCTTGATGAGGCGGCTCTTACCGGTGAATCACTGGCAATTGTCAAGCAAACGGAGCCGTTGACAGATAAAAATCTTATGCTGGGCGATCAGGAAAATATGGCCTGGAAAGGCACTTTAGTTAATAAAGGCCGGGGTAAAGGGGTGGTTACCGCAACCGGCATGCGCTCCGAACTTGGGCGTATTGCCTCTTTGCTGGATAAAGAGGCGCTGGGCAAGACGCCGCTACAGCAGCGTTTGACCCGTTTTGGCAGATATCTGGCTCTAGCTGTGCTGGTGATCTGCGTTATTGTCTTTTTTGCCGGCATCTGGCAAGGTCAGCCTCTGTTGCTGATGCTGTTGACCGCAATCAGTCTGGCAGTGGCGGCTATCCCCGAGGCGCTGCCTGCGGTAATAACAATATCTCTTGCCATGGGCGCCTATAAAATGAGTAAAAAGAACAGCTTGATTCGACGTTTACCGGCAGTGGAAACCCTGGGATCGGTAACTTATATTTGCTCGGATAAGACAGGCACTCTTACCAGGAACCAGATGCGATTAGAGTTTTTTTATGCTGACGGCAATAAACTTGAAAAACTACCGACAGCAAAAGATGCTGGTTTCTTATATCAACGCTTCGGTCAGGCACTGGCGCTGAATAACGATGTTAGCGTAGCGCAAGAAAAATTACTGGGCGATCCGACTGAAATTGCGCTCTTTCATGGCGCGCAAAGTTCGGGTTTTATGCGCAGCAGGCTGGAAAAGAAAATGCCGCGCCTGGATGAAGTGCCCTTTAGCTCAGAGCGCAAACTTATGTCAACTATACATAAGAATCCACAATCAAACACTGGCGACAGGTTGTTATATGCAAAAGGCGCGCCCGAAGCTTTATTGGAGCTTTGCCGCTATGAGCTAACTGGCAACGGGGTGGCGGATATTAATTCTGAAGTTTTAATTAACCAGGCAGAGAAGTTGGCAATTGAGGGTTTTAGAGTTCTGGCATTTGCCTATAAAGAGTTGGGTGGCACGCCAGATGCCGATCAGGATAAACTGGAGTCAGATCTTACTTTTTTAGGCTTTGCCGCCTTGATTGACCCGCCGCGCCCGGAGGCAAAAGCGGCAGTGGCTGAATGTGTCGCAGCCGGTATAACCCCGGTTATGATAACCGGCGATCATCCCGGAACGGCATTGGCTATCGCAGAACGAGTCGGTATTGCTGATAAGGACAGTGATGTTATAACCGGCACGGAACTGGCAGATCTTGGAGATTCTGAATTTAAGCAAAAAATAAGCCAGGTTAAGGTTTATGCCAGGGTTTCACCCCAACAGAAAATTCAAATTGTTAAAACTTTACAAACCCAGGGGCAATTTGTGGCGATGACTGGCGATGGGGTAAATGATGCACCGGCGCTTAAAAGCGCGGATATCGGGGTCGCCATGGGCCAAAAAGGCACCGACGTGGCGCGAGAGGCAGCGGATATGGTATTGCTGGATGATAATTTTGCTACGATTGTCACTGCGGTACGGGAAGGCCGCAGAATTTTTGACAATATCCGCAAATTTATAAAATATACCATGACCAGCAATTCCGGCGAAATCTGGACCTTGTTTTTAGCTCCTTTTCTGGGGCTGCCAATTCCATTGCTGCCGATACATATTTTGTGGATAAATCTGGTAACTGACGGGCTGCCGGGTCTGGCTTTGGCTAATGAACCGGCCGAGCGCAATTTGATGCAAAGAGCACCGCGTTCACCTAAAGAGTCGATTTTTGCCCATGGCATGTGGCAACATATGTTGTGGGTTGGTCTGTTAATTGGCGCTTTATCGCTTAGTGGCCAATATTGGGCGATATCCACAGGTTCCAATAACTGGCAGACTATAGTTTTCACTGTTTTAACCTTATCGCAATTATTCCATGCCCTGGCCATACGCTCGGAATCCCGGTCTTTATTTTCACTTGGACTATTAAGCAACCGGCCATTGTTATTAATTGTCGGTTTTAGCATGTTGATTCAACTTGCGGTTATATATCTGCCGCTACTTAACGGCATATTCAATACTGCGCCTTTGAGCGCTATGGAACTGCTTTTTTGCGTATTATTATCTTCAGTGGTTTTACTGGCAGTGGAAATCGAAAAGGCATTGGTGCGGGCCGGTAAAATTTATCAAAGTTAAAAATTACAGCTTTAACCTGTTTTTAGCACATAAGCTCCTTTAACTATATACTCATCCTGACCGTACTTAATGATATTTATAATTTCAAAATTTTGCCCAGTTAACCGCGTCGTTAACATTAACCAACAAATAAATTTTCATTTTATATGTGCTTATAATAATTGTCATCGTTCTGTTGCAAATAACGACGTAATACTGCAGAATTAAAAACACAGTTAATGCTGGACAACGTGAAAGATACAATGATATAAATATAGTATTGAGACCTTTGCATAACTCCCCCTCCAAATATGGACAAATGTTAAAATTACCCGCAAGTTAACCAAAGTGTAGGAACAATATGTCCTGGAAGAATCAATCCCAATATAGCTTAGCTGATGCCCTGTTA
>Ga0209790_1000072_pt1 | contig 17824 bp, 19 predicted proteins | sample WorMetG1aBELIZE2_FD_187420 | JGI IMG/M metagenome (GOLD analysis project Ga0209790, IMG submission 187420) | Marine gutless worms symbiont microbial communities from Max Planck institute for Marine Microbiology, Germany - Inanidrilus... ... | reverse complement strand
ATGTTCATAGAATTCCGTCCGCGCGGGCCGTTCCAATCTAGTCACAGGATCAATATGGCCTTTGAGAGGCCAAATGACAAGACCTTAAACTAGGAAATTCCATTATCTTACAAGTGGTTACAACATGGAAGAACCAGTTTCCCCGGACGCTAGTGATCCTGAATTCAACTTTGCCTTTTCGGATCAATCAGGCGAAACGTCCGCGTTCCGGCAGGCGGGACGCCTGCGCTACGTGGATTTGGCTTGATTGAGAACACCCCTGGAAAAACCGGCGGCCCAGAGACCGCCAGCGGTTTTTTACGGTTTAACCCTGAATCTTAAACCTCGGAGTTATTTTTTCTCGGGCTTGCTCATCGGCTTCATCTTCCGGGCGGATTTTGCCACCTTCTTGCGCTCCTTTTTAGGCAGCGGGATCAGGCCCTTGTCGGTGAGGTAACCCTCGTCCCCCCAGGCCTTCTCGCTGGTGAACTCCTTCACGTACTTCTTGATCCCCGGAATGGTACCCACGTGGGCCTTTTTGACATAGAAGTACAGGGAGCGGGAGACCGGATAGTCACCGGAGGCGATGGACTCGAAGGTCGGCTCAACCCCCTTGACCTTGGATCCCTTGATCTTGTCGGTGTTCTGATCGAGAAAGCTGAAACCGAAGATCCCCAGCGCCGTCGGGTTGGCCTTTAGCTTCTGGACAATCAGGTTGTCGTTCTCGCCCGCTTCGACATAACGACCGTCTTCGCGCACGCCGTGACAGATGGCCTTGAACTTCTTTTTGTCCTTCTTCCTTATGGCCTTGATGAAGGCAAACTTCTTACAGCCCGTCTCCATAGCCAGCTCGACAAAGGCATCGCGCGTACCCGAGGTCGGGGGCGGACCCAAGACCTCGATCCTGGTATCCGGCAGCTTCGGATTGACCTCCTTCCAGGTCTTATAGGGGTTGGCTACCAGCTTATCGCCGCCCTCGGGATCGGGCACGTCCTTGGCCAAGGCCAAGAAGATGTCCTTCGGCTTCAGGTCGAATTTGACGGCTTCCTTGGCGTTGGCGATGGCGATGCCGTCGTAACCGATCTTAACCTCGATGATCCCCTTGACCCCGTTCTTCTGACACTTGTCGAATTCGGATCCCTTGATGCGGCGTGAGGCATTCGTGATGTCCGGATGCTTGACGCCGACGCCGGCACAGAACAACTTGAGGCCGCCACCGGAACCGGTAGACTCGACCTTCGGAGTCTTGAACTTGGTCGTGCGGCCGAAGTTCTCGGCGACCGTGGTAGTAAACGGAAACACAGTCGAGGAACCGACGATATTGATGGTATCGCGGGCCACAGCCTGGGTGGCGAAGGAGGCCGCGACGGTCATGACGGCGGCGGCAACCAGTGTCTTCTTCATACAAACCCCACAATGATGTACAGATACGAACATACATCATAGTCGCCTGGGGCTAGGATTTTGTGGCAGTTCTGTTACCGTTTCGTTTCGTGAAACCGCAAGGGCATAAAAAGACCCGCTTGCGGTAAGCCCGCAAACGGGTTTCAAGTCACCACCAGAGGAGGACAGGTGGATGATGTCACCGATGGACAGCACCGCTCCGCGATACCACCTAGTGCCCGTAGCTACCCACCGATTAAGACCATTAAATCGCGCGACCGATGCGCCGGCACTGATAATCATCAATCCAGGGTCACCCCCTGTCTGAGTCGCAGAAGCGTACAGGGCGTGCAGCGAAGCGTTTTTGACGCGGGCAGGAAGGGCCTGAAAAATTGTGAGCGTGTTGAGCATAGGAAATCGTTGCGTCCTCGCGGGTGGGGAGGGCGGTAGTGGTGATTTTGAAGTGATATCTAGCCAACAATCGGCAATAATTCGTTCGGTAGGGTCTGGATAACTTTAGCATCTTCAGAGTATGCTAAGAGTCTGTCTAAAAACTAACTTATTGATTTTTAATGATGAAAAAACCAGATTTTCTGGTGCTATAATAACTGTGAGCGCTTCTATTTCGGATTCCAATATAACTCCTGAAAAGACTCAGTTTCCTATCAGGTACCCGGGCGACCTCATTGATGAAGAGTGGGAAATTCTCCAGCCTGTTTTTGATGAGCTCGAACCCTATACCGCTGGATGCCAACGAACGACCGATCTTCGCGAAATCCTGAATGCGATTTTTTATCTGAATAAAACCGGTTGTCCATGGCGCTACCTCCCAACAGACTTTCCCCCTTACCAACTGGTTAACTCGGCGCGAGACCCCAAACGTCCGTTCAATCCCATGCATACTGGATCTTTCTTGATAAATATTTATAATGAATTCTTTCTTTTCTTCCGTCGCGCGCTCTTTGCGCTCAAGTACGCCATAGGAACCATAGGCTTTACAGTGATATTGCGAGCTACCGGACGCATTTGGCCATTTTTAACGAGATCTTCGCTCTGACATTTGCGACAGCTGTATACTTTAGTCTCGATAATCATAATTGAAAACTCTTCGGTTCGTTTTATCAATGAACGCAATCGTTCAGACCAAGCGTATTCTTCCAGAAGAGAGGGCTAAAATCTAGAACCAGGCAACGAGAAAAACGGTGGCAATCGGAAAATGATTACCAATGAATCCATCTACTCTATCACTTCAAAAATTACCACTACCGAATTGGACGCACGGCGCAACGGCTCATCGTGATCTCGCCCATGGTCGAACCCCAAGCCCGAGATGTGAGCAAGCAGCTGGGGATCGAGCTGTACGCCGATTCCGTGGAGGTACCGGTGCAGGCAGTCTGAAGTCCGTAAAGAGCCGGGTTTTTTAATCATTCCAGGCATCCTTGTAAGGATGGTCGACAATGGCATGGCAAGCAGTTTTCGGCATCGCAATCCTGCTCGGCCTGGCCTGGGCCTTCAGCGAGGACCGCTGGTCCGTATCCTGGCGGCTGGTCGTATTGGGTATCCTGCTCCAATTCGCCTGTGCCCTTTTACTGCTTCGATCGGAGCCGGTAGAGAACGCCTTCGAGGCACTGAACCAGGCCGTGCTGGTGGTGCAGACGGCGGCCCGGGAAGGCACGGCATTCGTATTCGGGTACCTGGGCGGTGGCAGTGCACCCTTTGAGACCGCACACCCGCAGCACGCCTTCATCCTTGCCTTTCAGGGCCTACCTTTAATCCTGCTGGTCAGCGTATTCAGCGCACTGCTGTTCCATTGGCGCGTGCTGCCCCTGATTGTACGCGGCTTTTCTTGGGTGCTGCGGAAGGCGCTCAACATCGGTGGTACGGTCGGCGTATCGACGGCCGCCAACGTATTCGTCGGGATGATCGAGGCGCCCTTGTTGGTCCGGCCCTACCTGCGGGATATGAGTCGCGCCGGGCTGTTCATGGTAATGACCGCAGGTATGGCGACCATCGCTGGCAACATGTTCGTGCTGTACGCGACCATTCTGGCCCCCGTGGTGCCGGACGCTGCCGGTAACATCATGACAGCATCGCTGATCAGCGCCCCCGCCGCGATTGCGGTTGCCGCTCTCCTGGTACCGGGTGTGGATAAAGGCAAGTCCGACGAGACAGCCGCCCTGACCGGAAACTTCAACAGCAGCATAGATGCTGTTGTCGGCGGTACCTTCGACGGCGTGAAGCTGGTAGTCAGCGTCGCGGCGACCTTAGTGGTTGCAGTCGCACTCGTGAGTCTGGTCAATCAGCTGTTCGGTCTTCTACCCGCTGTAGGCGGGGAGGCACTGAGCCTGCAACGCATGCTCGGATGGGCCATGGCCCCCGTTGCCTGGCTGCTCGGCATTCCCTGGAGTGAAGCACACCTGGCCGGCGAGCTGATGGGTACCAAGATCGTGCTCAACGAGCTGATCGCCTACCTGAATCTGGCGGCCCTGCCGACGGATGGCTTGTCTTCCCACAGTCGCCTGATTTTGACCTATGCGCTTTGTGGCTTCGCCAATTTCGGTAGTCTGGGAATCCTCCTCGGGGGCCTCGGGGCCATGGTCCCGGAGCAGCGTCGGGACATCTTCGCGCTGGGTCCCAAGTCGCTGCTTGCAGGCAATCTCGCCTGTTTTCTGACCGGAGCCGTCGTTGCCCTTGTCGGGTAAAGGGCAATATCCCGACCTACCACCACAAGCGGCTGATAGCTAATTTAACGGCATTGGGGTAAAGGGCACTTTGAAAAATACGATTTCCGTCAACGGCACGCATGAATAATCAATGGCTTAGAGTCGCTTAATTGGTGAAAACTCCTATTTTTCAAGGTGCCCTAAAATCCCACATCCTATACCGGGAGTAAGCAATTAAACATCTTCACTCATCACTATCTCAACACCGACTGCCTGCATCTCCGCAATTGCTCGCTTACCGTCGCCCTTATTGACATTTACCGCCCGGGTAGCATCGACCACCACTTTGGTTTTGAATCCCAGTGCAGCGGCGTCCAGGGCAGTGAATTTCACGCAAAAGTCCAGGGAAAGACCGGCAATGTATACCTCATCTACTCCCTGTTCCTTCAGGTAATCTTCCAGTCCGGTGTCGTGTCGGTGATTGTTATCGAAAAAACCGCTGTAACTGTCCACTTCGCGGTCCAAGCCTTTTTGAAAGACCTTTGCCGTTTTTTTCCTATTCAATCCAGCGATGAACTCGGCACCAATCGATCCCTGCACACAGTGAACCGGCCACAGGATCTGCTCGATGCCATTGAGCACGATGATCTCGCCGGGGTTCCTGTTGTGGTGAACGGCAAAACTCTTGTGATCCGGCGGATGCCAATCCTGGGTGGTCACCACCAACTCGAACCGGTCCAAAATGTTATTGGCCACCGACACGACCTGATCGCCGTCCGGGACGGGCAAGGCGCCGGTCGGCGAAAAGTCGTTCTGAATATCCACTAAAATCAATGCTCTCATTTTTTCTCCCGTTTCTTGACTCCCGCCTGCAAGGTCAGCTTCGCTTTCAATTCATTCAGTGACTTTTCGTTACCTACTAGATAAGTATCCGGATTTGTCAAGCGCATCACGCTGGAATGGAAAGACCTGATTTCTGTCTGCACTTTTTGTCTGATCTCTTCGATGGTCGGGAGCTCGTATACCAGCTTACCCTGTCGGTAGATGGGGACTAACAGATCTTGGTAGTGGATATCCGGCCCGATTGTTTTCTCTCGGGTAGTATCGGAAGGATCAATCAGGGTACACCCAGCGCTCAGATCGGTTTTCAGATCGTAGATGACATCGCCGTCATACAGGTCGTCCCGGTAGTATCGCCTTACCTGCTGGATTCCGGGTATCGTCGCCTTTGCAGACTGATCCGAGACCTTGATTTTGTACTCCCAGTCTCTGCCGGGGGTTCTGATGGCGGAGAGCTTATAGACCCCATCCAGGGCGGGTTGGTCGAAGGCCGTTATCAGTTTGGTACCAACCCCCCAGATGTCGATGCTGGCTTGCCGGGCCTTTAAACTCCGGATAATGGTTTCGTCCAAGTCGCTGCTGGCTACGATGCGCACATCCGGAAACCCGCTGTTATCCAACAAATCACGGGCCTTTCCGCTCAAGTCCGCCAAATCGCCCGAATCCAAGCGGATGCCTGATAATCGGTATCCTTTTTCATCCAGCTCTTTTCCGACTTGGATGGCCTTTTCGACCCCGTCGATGGTGGAGTAGGTGTCGACCAAGAGCACACAGTTATTGGGCATTACCTTGGAATAGGCGCGAAAGGCCTCGGTTTCATCGGCAAAGGCCATTACCCAGCTATGGGCGATCGTGCCCTTGACCGGAATGCCGAAACGTTTTCCCGCCAATACATTAGAGGTCGCATCACATCCCCCGATGTAGGCCGAACGACTTGCCGTCACGGCACCATCGACCCCCTGGGCCCTGCGGAGACCGAATTCCAGAACGGAATCTCCCTGTGCTGCCTGACGGATTCTGGCCGCTTTGGTCGCTATCAGCGATGGAAAATTCATCAGATTCAGCAATGGAGTTTCCAACAGCTGGCACTGTATGATCGGACCCTGAATGCGAATCATCGGCTCCAGGGGAAAGACGATGGTGCCTTCCGGAACGGAATCGATATTGCACCTGAATTCCTGCTCGCTCAGATAGGTCAAAAAACCTTCCTCGAAGAGGGGCTTACCGTCATTCCCCGTAACCGATCCCAGGTACTCCAGATCTTCCGGTTCAAACCGCAATACACCGATATGACTGATGACGTTCTCTAACCCACAAGAGACGACATGATTTCCACCAAAAGGCGCCCGACGAAAAAAGAGATGAAATACACTCTCCTTATCCGCTAGACCGGATTTCCAGAACCCGTAGGCCATGGTCAGTTGGTAAAAATCGGTCAGCAGTGAATCGGATGCGTTATGAATGGAATCCATCATCGTATTTTCATCGTGGCGACGATTGTCGGGTCAGGAAACAAGTGCTCTTACCTTCAGCTCGGTCAGATCCGGACAATAATGGGCCAGGCGGTGGATGGAGAAGCGGCGTGCGTCACTCTCTTCATCCTGCGGGACACTCTGGATGAGCTCAGCCGAGATCCATTCCAGTCCAAACTCAAGCTCCACCCTCTCGGCAACAAGCTAGCCGGTGTGCAGGTAGTCAACCTCACGTACAGATATCGGAACGTGCACAAGCGTAGCATGATCTGGCTGGTCGTGGACGGACGTAGAAATTGTGGACTATCATTGAGGGGAAATGATGACGAAGCGTGACTTTCCGCCGATTCATCTTGGGGAAATTCTGCTTGAGGATTTTTTAAAGCCGATGCAGATAAGCCAGTATCATTTGGCCCAAGCGGTTGGGGTACCGCCGCGTCGCATTAATGAGATTGTCCATGGGAAACGGGGTATTACTACAGATACTGCCTTACGACTGGGACGTTTTTTGGAATGGAGGCCCAATTCTGGATGAATTTCCAAACCCGGTACGATCTTGAAACCACGCGCGAAGCCATGGCCAACAGGATCGACCATGAAGTCCGCGTATCCATAGCCTAACATGGGTTTCCCGTCTACTGTCTCCTGCATCGCTCCTGCTTCTGGCAACGGCAGAAATCTAGGGGCTGTTGACATTTATCCTTCAGGGTCCGATTGCGGCCCTTCTCCGCGCTGACGGCGTTGCGGCTCGTCACAATAGGCCGGCTATTCCTCCTCGCCGCGCCTTGTCAGCACGCAAAATTCCTCACAATCGCCCTCGCTTAAGAATAAATGTCAACGGCCCCTAGTACAGACGGCAATGGGGTTTGCGGTTTCCATGGGGGTATCCTTTATGGCAAATTTGCCCCTACTGGGGCCGAATCGGTCGCTCAACTCTAATGGAAATCTCCCCCCATGCAAGCGGAACTCCTCCTCCATCCCCAATGGATCGTCCCCGTCGACGCCGCCGAGAGCATCCTCACGAACCACAGCTTGGCGGTTGCGGGGGGACGCATCCGAGCCCTGTCGCCGACCCCAGAGGCCCGCACCGACATCCAGGCTGCACAGGAGCTCGAGCTGCCGGGCCACGTGCTGATCCCGGGCCTCATCAACGCCCACACCCACTCCCCTATGGTCTTGCTGCGGGGATTGGCGGACGATCTGCCACTGATGACCTGGCTCAACGAACATATCTGGCCGGCAGAGCAGCGATGGGTGGATCCTGAATTCATCCGTGCCGGGACCCAGCTCGCCGCCCTGGAGATGCTCAAGAGCGGCACCATCTGCTTCAACGACATGTACTTCTTTGCCGAGGTCACCGCCAAGGCCGCGGCCGACGCCGGTATGCGGGCGGTCGTCGGCATGATCCTGGTGGACTTTTCCACCCGCTTCGCCGACGCCCCGGAGGAATACCTGCGCAAGGGCCTGGCACTCCACGACCACTACCGCGACCATGCCCTGATCCGCACCGCCTTTGCCCCCCATGCCACCTACTCGGTGTCCGACGGTCCCTTCGAGCGTATCCGCACCCTGTCCAACGAGCTGGACGTCCCGCTACACATCCACTTGCATGAAACCCGCGACGAGGTCATCCACTCCCTGCGCGACCACGGCAAACGGCCCTTGGCCCGCCTGGAACGCCTGGGTCTACTGGGACCGAATCTGGTCGCGGTGCACATGACCCAGCTCGAAGAATCGGAGATCACGGCCCTGACCCGCGCCAATGCCCACGTGGTCCACTGCCCGGAATCGAACCTGAAGCTCACCAGCGGCTTCTGTCCGGTAGCCCAACTTCTCGCCGCGGGGGTGAACGTCGCCCTGGGGACCGACGGGGCGGCCAGCAATAATGATCTGAACATGATGGGCGAGATCCAAACCGCAGCCCTGCTGGGCAAGGGTGTGGCCGGCTCCCCGGCGGCGCTGCCCGCCTATACCGCCCTGCGGATGGCCACCCTGAACGGGGCCCGGGCCCTCGGCATCGACACCGAGACCGGCTCCCTCGAAATCGGAAAGTCCGCGGATATAGTGGCCCTCGACCTGCGGGACCCGGATACCGAGCCCGTCTACAACCCGGTCTCCCAGATCGTTTACGCGGCCGGACGCGATCAAGTCCGCCAGGTTTGGGTGGCCGGCCGGCACCTGATCCGCGACGGCGAGCCCACGACCCTGGACCTGGCAGCTATCCTGGACGAAGCCCGTGAATGGGGAGCGCGGATTGCCGTGGCCGATTGATTCTTATGAATGATGAATACCGTAGCGCAGGCCCCTGCCTGTCGGCAGACAGGTTCCTCAATCCAACATACGGACTCTGAAATTCGCTGTTAAAACCATTCCTGTCATCCCGAGCGGGTAGTGGTGATTTTTGAAGTGATAGGGTAGATGGATTCATCGGTAATCATTCCGATTGCCACCGTTCTTCTCGTTACCTGATTCTAGATTTTAGTCCTCTCTTCTGGAAGAATACGCTTGGTCTGAAGATGGAAAAAGCAGTGGGGGTCGAATCGTTAAGTCGCACAACCACGTCACTTTGAATTTAACCACTACCCACGACCGTAGGCAACATGAGTACCGCCAGAGAGACACCGCCGGCCAGCGCCGAGTAACCGAACGCGACCACCAGAACCGCATAGGTAAAAACACCGACCAGGATCGAGGGGGAGCCGGTCAGGGTCTTGGCCACGAAACGGGACACGCCGGCAAGCTTGCTGTAGGGCCCCAAAACAGCGAGATAGATAGCCGCTAGTATCCCTATTGGGATGCTGATTACGGCGGCGATAACCACCATGAACTAGGGTGCCGACGATGGCGTTGATGTGGGCTATTTGGTTACCACCGCACCTATTCCAAGTAACGGCGTTTCTGTGGAATCGATAGCTCCTGAATCCTTACATCTTCGAAGGTAGGGCTATGGGCCAGGTACGAGCAACTATCCAGGTCAGTAACACGCTGGCACGATATGCCGGCTATCGAGCTCGATTGTCTGGTAGACACGGGCGCGGTTATGACACTGATCCCGAAGTACATGTTGGACAAGCTTGGGATTCCAATCATTGACCGCGCGGTCGCGACCTTGGCCAACGAGGAGTCCGAGGAAATGGACGTCGTGGGCCCTCTCACAATTAGGGTTGGAGAGCGCGTGATGTTCGGAACCTGCCTGGTGGGAAAGGTGTTGGGAGAGCCGCTTATCGGGCAGTTTGTTCTCGAGTCGATGGATTTGGTGGTGGATTGCCCACGTCGAGCACTAGGATCCAGACCGGAATCCCTGGCCTATCCGTCCTACAAGTTGAAGTAGGCTCCCCCTCTAAAAACCCGCACGGGAGAAGCTTACCTGTCACCCGTGGCGCTCCTGCGCTTCCTGTTTGGCGCGTCAGTTGCGCCTTCCCGCTTTCCAACCTTTGGGTGATCAACGGTCTGCTGCTGACCGGCGGTCTGCAGCCGGCGCAGAACGTACGGAAACCGGTGGGAGGGTTGCGGCGGAATAAGGTTTCCATCCTGAATGTGCCTAGGAGGCGTTCTCAATTGAGCCGGGTCAGCGCAAAAACCAAGAACGTAGCGCAGGCGTCTCGCCCGCGGTGCAGGCGAGACGCCTGCGCTACGTGGGTTTGGCCTAATTGAGAACGCCCCCTAGCAGCGTCTGCCCGGACACAGTCGGGCCAAGTTCGGGGCATTGGCCAGGGAGTTCGCTACCTGCAGGCGAAGATTGTAGGGCACAGGCTGGTTAATCAGCAGACTGAAGGACTCCCACCGCTCGCTGCGCTTTACGAATCCCGCATAACAGCTCACCCCTCGCAGGGTGCCGGTCTTGGCCCGTATCTGGGCGTTCTGCTTCGGCAGCAGCGTCATATAAGGGGCAAAGGCGTTCACTGCTTCCAACAGCTGCCGGGCGCTCAGGCGGTTACCGCGGGACAGCCCGGCACCGTCCTGGATGCGGTATCCTCGCCAGCCGAAGGTCCGGTCCACCCAACGCGCAAAAGCGCGCTGGGCCCTGGACATGTTCAGCCCCCAGCTACCGCCCCGGTCCGCCAGCTTCAGGAACAGGGCGTTGGCGATGAAGTTGTTGGAGTACTCGAACATGGCGGCGATCACGGACTGCAGATTACGGCTGTTCCGGTGGCGGTAGATCCGTTTCAGCCCCACCGGTACGGTGCCGATGCGCAGGTCGCCGCTCACCCGCACCCCCGCCTGCTCCAGCTTGGCGTTCAGGAGCTCGCCGAAGTAATGTACCGCCTTCTGCCGTTGCTTGAGGTTTACCCGGTGCCTACCTACCCCCAACCGCTGTCCGAACCGCCGCGCCATGGGGGTCAGCGGCGTCTGCTCCTCCGCGCTGAGGACCCTCCCCCCCTTGGTGATGACATTGACGGTATTGAAGTTGGCCGCCAGTCCGGTCACCGGTGCGTCGTAGGGATTGTTGCTCGACGAGCGGCCGCTGATCGCTAGGTTCGGAGCGAAGTAGCTGTCGTCCATACCGATCCCCGCGATCCTCCGGACCCCACGCGCCTTCAGCACGGCGGCGATGCGGCCCAGCTCCTCGGATACCAGATAGGGATCGCCGTAACCCTTCACCCAGAGTCGATTGTTGCCGCCGAAATAGAAATCCGTGCGAAAACGGTGATCCAATCCCCAGCGCTCGATGGCCGCGAGTGCGGTCAAGATCTTTACTGTTGACGCCGGGACCATGGCGCGGTCCGGGTGGCGGCTGATGACCAGGCGGCCGCGCTCTTTGACCACCAGGCTCGCCTTGGGCAATTTCAAGGAGCGGGAGACGGCGTCGCCCGGGCCTGCACTGGCCGAGCCGGTGATTGCGGTCAGGGTCGGGCCAAGGAGTAAAAGGATACTGAGAAACAGGGGCGGAAGGGGTCCGTGTCGCATCATGGTCGATCCTGGTGATGATGAATGATGAATGCGGAATTCTTGCGTCTCATTCATCATTCATCATTCATCATTCATCACTCAGTAGGGGCGCAAGATCCAGGTACCGGGCAACCTGCCGCGGATCGGGGGATACCATCCAGGGTATCAGGCCCAGGCAGGGTGCGTCGATCAGGGCCGTCAGGGTGGCCAGGTTATCGTCGCGGGCCGGCATATCCGGGTCGAGCTGGTTCGCGACCCAACCGGCGAGCCGGGCGCCGGACATCCGGATACTCTCCACCGTCAGCAGGCTGTGGTTGATACAGCCGAGCTTGATCCCAGACACCAAAACCACCGGCAAGCCCAGCGCCGGCGGCAGATCGCTCACCGCCAGAGTGGATCCGAGGGGTACCCGCCACCCACCGACGCCCTCGACGACCAAGAAATCGGATTCGGCCGCCAAGCGTTCCGCCGTTGTTGTGATGACTTCCAACTCGATCTTCACACCGGCTCGGTCGGCTGCAATGTGGGGGGCGACCGGGGGCTCGAAGGCATAGGCGTTTACCAACTCGTAGGCTACCTGGTGGCTGCCTTGGGTTTGGAGCCGTCGGGTATCCTCATTCCGCAAGCCCTCTGGCGTGCGTTCGCATCCGGACGCTATGGGCTTCATACCGAGCACCGTCAAACCACTTTGCCGCAGGGCCACCAGCAGCGCAAGTGCGACTTCGGTCTTGCCACAGCCCGTGTCCGTGCCGGTAATAAAGATGCCGTTCATCCTGAAAGCCTGTCTGTTCTTATGCGAAGTTGCCTTTCACATTCGCGCAACTCGACGGCCTCCAAGCTCAGTTTACGGAACATCACGAGGGTAGGGAAGCGCTGACAACAGACGGAAAAATAGTCCAGGTCTCATCTACATAATGCGTCGTGGACGGTGTCAACCGGAATGACCGTAGCACCCTCCGATTGATGATGCTCGCGTGCCCAGGCGTACCCGTAGACCACCTCGTAGCTCGCCGGTAGGCGTCCGTCTTCCCTGCGGTGGACCTCGTAGGCCCGCTCTACCGCCACTAGGCGGCGGCGGCCGGTAAGTCCGCGGGCACGGGCTCTGGTCGCATTGTGGGCCCCCAGGACCTTGAGGTCCCGCATCAGGTCCCGCGCCTTCTCATAGGTAACGGTCAGGCGCTCGACGTCCATGACGGGAGCGGCGAACCGGGCGTTTACCAAGGCATCACCCACATGGTGCATATCTAAAAAAGGGCTGACGTGGGAGTGGCCGTCGGCGGCGGCCCAGGCGTCGCGCAGCTCCCACAGGGTGTCCGGCCCGAAGGTAGTGAACATTAACAGGCCGCCGGGCCGCAGCACGCGCAGGCACTCACCGAAGGTCCCTCGGATATCATTGCACCACTGGAGGGTGGCATTGGAGAAGATGAGATCCACACTGGCGTCTGCCAACGGCAGAGACTCCACATCGGCGCATACGCAATCCGGACGCCCGGGCCGGGAACTGCAGGTCCGGTCTTGGGCTCGGGCCCGCAGGAGCATCGTCGGCGCAAAATCCAGGGCTAGGATGCGGGCCTGGGTGAAGCGGTGTTGCAGCCCCGCGATGGCATAACCGGTCCCGGCACCCAGATCCAGCACTAGCTCCGGCTCCAGGCGGACATAGTCCAGCCTCTCCAGGAGACGGTCAGCCATCTCGCGCTGGAGCACCGCGGCCTCATCGTAGTCGAGCGCGGCCTGATCGAAGGAGCGGCGCGCGGCGCCTTTGTCGATGGGGCCCAGGTTCAGCATGTAACCTCCCGAAGGAAGCGCACGATTGCCTCACCGGTTTCCTCCGGATGGGACAGGAAGGGTGCGTGGGCGGCGCCGGCGATCACCTGACGGCGGGCCTGGGGCAGCAAGCAGGCGATGCCCTCGCTCGCCGCCGCAGGGACCAGGGTGTCCCGTTGCCCGAACAACCATAGGGTCGGGCAGGCCAAGGCGGCGACCCCTTGCCGCAGATCGGTGTCCCGCAACAGATCGAGCCCCAGCGCCAGGGCGGCAGGGACCGGTGCTGGGTGCTGGGCGAGCTCGCGGCGCAGGGTCCGCAGGCTGTCTCGTGCCCCCTCACTGCCCCTGACCTGCAGAGCGAGGAAACGAAGCAAGGTCCCCGCGGGATCAGCGAGCAGACCGTCATGGAACTGCGCCAGCACCTTGGCCTCCATGGCCGCCGCCCAGGCCGGGGCACGGACAAAGCGGGGCGTAGCGGTCAGGAGGATCAAGGCAGAGATCCGCTCCGGGGCCCGCAGCGCCGCCTCTAAGGCAATCAGTCCCCCCAGGGACCAGCCAATCCAGACCGCCCGCTCCGGGGCCGATTCCAGGCAGGCGTCGGCCCATGCCGCGCAGCTATCGTGACGCGGCTCGAAGGGACTGGCCCCATGGCCGGGCAGCTCGATCCGACATAACTGCCAGCCGGCGGTGAGTGAGGTCGGCAGCCCCTCCCAAACCGCCGCATTCATGCCCCAGCCGTGAAGCAGGACCAGCCCGCAAGTCTCACCGGGGATTCTTGTCCTGGTAGCATCCGCAGCCGCGCTCGTGGTGTCGTGAACGAAATTCGTAGCCATGTCCCAAGGGCCGCACGGCGGCCTTACCGACTCTTTATCTGTTTTTCTCGAGTTTCGCCTTATCAGGTATTTTTGTATAGGCAGTTATCCAGGATACCACCGGTCAATAAAAAGGCCGGCGATTGGAATAGAACGAGGAGTTCCCCTAAAAAGAATACGCTTGGTCTGAACGATTGCGTTCATTGATAAAACGAACCGAAGAGTTTTCAACTATGATTATCGACACTAAAGTATACAGCTGTCGCAAATGTCAGAGCGAAGATCTCGTTAAAAATGGCACAAATGCGTCCGGTAGCTCGCAATATCACTGTAAAGCCTGTGGTGCCTATGGCGTACTTGAGCGCACAGAACGCGCGACGGAAGAAAAGAAGAAAGATCCAGTATGCGCGGGATTGAACGGACGTTTGGGGTCTCGCGCCGAACATTGAGCGCCTGGTTAAAAGAACAGGCGAATGACCTCCCACCCCTTGAAGAGACGCTACAACCTGTTGAGTGCAAAAAGACTCCTGTGCTGGATGTGGATGAGTTATGGTCCTTTGTCTTTCGTAGCAAAGACAAAGTTTGGGTCTGGATTGCCATGAATAGAGAGATCCGAGAAATCGTCGCCTCTGCCTGCGGTGATCGCAGCGAAAACACCTGTCGGATACGATCGCGTACCATCTTCTTATAAAGAAGCCATCGTTTTCAGTGATTATTGGAGCGCGTATCGAGCCGTCATTCCGAGCGAGCAACAGCGCCCTGTGGGTAAAGAAATTGGGGAAACGGCTCATGAGGACGATTGTGAGAGATTTTTCGTACTGACGAGCCGCAACGCCGTCAGCGCGGGAAAGGGGCACAATCGGACCGTGAACGATGAATGTCAACAGCCCCTAACAGTGGGTAACGCCTAGAATACGGGATGTATCCACGCTGCAACGGGCCAGACAAACACCCATACGAATTGCACACTGATCGGTGAAATTAGGCTTATCATTCGTTTTGCACAGGTTATCATCACCCGTAATCGTCGGATGATTTTTCCATAATTTATCGAATGCGAGCATGCCGTTTCTCTTTTCACTTCGTTGTTTCCGACGTATACGAATAGACTCATCGGACCACCTCCGCCCCGGTCTCAGGGACCTCGTGCCGCAGACTGCCGAGTGCCTCCAACAGTCGGTCGACGTCCTTCACTGTGTGCGCGGCGGAGAAGCTGATGCGCAGCCGGGCCGAGCCCTCCAGTACCGTGGGTGGCCGGATGGCGCTGACCAGGATTCCGAGCGCTTCGAGTCGCTTGCTCCAGGACAGAGTCTGCCGGGCCGTACCGGCGATCAGGGGCTGGATCGGCGTCGCGGAGTCCATGAGCGGCAAACCCAGCTGATCGGCACCCGCCCGGAAGTGCCGGATCAATGTCTGCAACCGCTCCCGACGCCAGGATTCATGGCGGGCGATGCGCAGGCTCTCCCGGGTCGCTACGGCGAGCGCCGGCGGTGGTGCCGTGGTGTAGATATAGCTGCGGGCGCGCTGGATCAGCGTCTCGATCAACTCCCGGCTGCCCGCGACGAAGGCCCCCGCGGTACCGAGGGCCTTGCCCAGGGTACCCACCAAGACAGGGACCTGCTCCGGTCCCAGACCCAAGTGGGCAAGGCTGCCGCCCCCCTCCTCGCCCAGCACCCCCAAACCGTGGGCATCGTCCACCAGCAGCCAGGCGTCCGCGCCCTGGGCCATGGAGGCCAGCTCTGGCAGGGGCGCTAGGTCTCCGTCCATGCTGAAGACCCCGTCGGTAGCGATGAGCCGGACCCTATCCCCATCTCCATCCCCGTCCAGCAGCGAAGCCAAGGCCCCTAAATCCGCGTGGGCGTAGCGCCGCAGCCGCGCCCGGCTGAGCAGGGCACCGTCCAGGAGGGAAGCGTGGTTCAGGCGATCCTCGAAGACCTGATCCGCACGTCCCGTCAGGGCCGAGACGACTCCAAGGTTGGCCATGTAGCCGGTAGAGAAGAGCAGTGCCCGCGGACGGCCGGTAAAGTCCGCCAGTTCCTCCTCCAGGGCTTGGTGCGCGACGCTATGGCCCGTGACCAGGTGGGCCGCTCCGCTGCCGACGCCGTAGACATCCGCCCCCCGCTTGAAGGCGGCGATCACCTGCGGGTGGTTGGCCAGGCCCAGATAATCGTTGCTGCAGAAGGCGAGCAGTCGCCGCCCGTCGATCAGGGGCCGCGGCCCCTGGGGACCTGCGAGCACCCGTGGCGCACGGTAGACGTGTTTTTCCCGCAAGCGATCCAGCTCGCCAGCGAGGTCCAAGCGAGGGTAGTGGTAACTTTTCAAGTGGTCGAGTCAAGTCTTTCGTAGCGCAGGCGTGTCTGGAATGATGAATAATCACTCATCATTCATCATTCCGCATCCATCACTCACCAATAGGGTCAAACCGCCTGCCGCGAGCAGGGCCCTGGCTCGGTTTTCCCTCCGGCATCGACGGTCTCGAATGCCAGACCCAGGCGTTCGAACAGCCGCTCGTCGCCGGCCGACTCGGAATTCGGGGTGGTCAACAGACGCTCGCCGTAGAACATAGAGTTGGCGCCGGCTAGAAAGCACAGGGCCTGAAGCTCGTCGCTCATGTCCGAACGCCCCGCCGAAAGCCGCACATAGGACTTGGGCATGAGGATGCGGGCTACCGCGATGGTGCGCACGAACTCGAAGGGGTCTAGGTCATCGGTGCCGAAGAGTGGTGTCCCCTCTATCTTTACCAGCAGATTGATGGGCACCGACTCCGGGTGGGTGGGCAGGTTTGCGAGTTGCCGAAGCATGGATGCCCGATCGCGCCGTGACTCGCCGAGCCCCAAGATGCCGCCACTGCACAGGCGGATACCCGCCCGTCGGACATGGGCTAGGGTTTCGAGGCGATCCTGGTAGGTACGGGTGGTGATGATCCGGTCGTAGAACTCCGGCGAGGTATCTAGGTTGTGGTTATAGTAATCGAGCCCGGCCTCCGCCAGCTGCCAGGCTTGGCGATCGGTCAGCATACCGAGAGTGACGCAGGTCTCCAGACCCAGGTTACTTACCCCCTCGACCATCGCGATGACCCGATCCAGATTCTTGTCGGTCGGATTGCGCCAGGCCGCGCCCATGCAGAAGCGGGTCGCCCCCTGGTCCCTGGCCGTCCGGGCGGCTGCTAGTACCTCCTCCAGCGGGAGCAGACGCTCCTGCTCCAGATCGGTGTCGTGTTTCGCACTCTGGGAGCAATAGCCGCAATCCTCCGGACAGGCCCCGGTCTTGATACTGAGCAGGGTGCTCACCTGCACCCAGTTGGGCTCGAAATAGGCCCGGTGCACGGACTGAGCGCGAAACAACAGGTCATTGAAGGGCTGATCGAGGAGCGCGATGCTCTCGTCGAGCGACCAGTCGTGGCGGGTCTGGCTGATAGTCATAGGCAGATAGGGTTCGGATGCGCGATCAGATTATAGCTAATAGTTTGTAGGATAATGGTTTTTGATTGGTTGTCAACTCTATCCGGGACACAAAGTTTACCGGTAATCCGGAATGATTCGGCGCGGTTTGTAGATCGGAGGAGTTGCGGGTGCGGTCGTGAGTGATTTGGCGTTGTCTGGAGGGATTAAAGATCCCTCCTGTGTCGGGACAGGGTTTGACGTGTTGCGTTTCGACGCACAACGGCTCGTTGATCAACGGCCAAGCCAGTGCCTGCGTCTCAACGCAACCTACACCCAGATTACCCCCGACGGTCGGCCCGCGCGGACCTCATGTCGCATGTAGGTTGCGATGAATGAGACGAACCAGCATCGCTGGAACTACAGCTTTGACGAAGCTGTGGTTCTTAGTCGTGGAATCGCCTAGTACTGCTGAGCAGAGATAGTGATACCGCTCGTGATCAAACGGTGAGGAGGTTGGCTTGATATGTCCAACGGAATGGTTTGGCCATGGTTTCGTTGAAGTAGTTGATGAAATCGCCGATCTTTCCGGCCAGGTCGCTCTTGGATTGGAAGTTGCCGCGACGGATGAGCTTACGCAC
>Ga0209790_1000069_pt1 | contig 18068 bp, 19 predicted proteins | sample WorMetG1aBELIZE2_FD_187420 | JGI IMG/M metagenome (GOLD analysis project Ga0209790, IMG submission 187420) | Marine gutless worms symbiont microbial communities from Max Planck institute for Marine Microbiology, Germany - Inanidrilus... ... | reverse complement strand
GAGGCGCACCGAGGAATAGAACTTGAGCGCGTTGCCGCCGGTGGTGGTCTCGGGGTTGCCGAACATCACGCCGATCTTCATGCGGATCTGGTTGATGAAGATGATCATCGTCCGCGACCGCGACACCGAGGCGGTCAGTTTGCGCAGCGCTTGGCTCATCAGCCGCGCCTGCAGGCCGACGTGGGTGTCGCCCATTTCGCCCTCGAGCTCAGCCCGGGGCACCAGGGCGGCGACGCTGTCGATGACCAGCACGTCGACGGCGCCGGAGCGCACCAGGGTGTCGGCGATCTCCAGCGCCTGCTCGCCGGCATCCGGCTGTGAGATCAGCAGTTCGTCCACATTGACGCCGAGCTTGTGGGCATAGACGGGATCCAGCGCATGCTCGGCATCGACGAAGGCGCAGGTGCCGCCGCGCTTCTGGGCCTCGGCGACGGCGTGCAAGGCGAGCGTCGTCTTGCCGGAGCTTTCGGGGCCGTAGATCTCGACGATGCGCCCGCGCGGCAGTCCGCCGACGCCCAGCGCGATATCGAGCCCCAGCGAGCCCGTGGAGACGACCTCGGTCTCCACCGTCGCGCGCTGGCCGAGGCGCATGATCGAGCCCTTGCCGAAGGCCCGTTCGATCTGGCTGACCGCGGCGTCAAGCGCCCGGTTGCGGTCGGAAGTGTCTCTGTCCACGAGGCGCAGGCTCGTCTCAGCCATCGGTCATCCCCTTATTCCACAGGCTGCGGCGGATACGCAATGACGTTCACGGTGCATGTTTTGTTCTCATTCACAAGAGATTTTTTTAATGCATTGTTATAAAATGAGAAACATCGTTTGTTTTCGTTTTTTGTTCTCGTATTTCGAGAGAATTTCGACGAAAGCATACTCTGGCCGATAGGATGTGGGGGCGGGTTTGACGCTACGCGTCCGCATTGCGCAGAAACCCGCCCCTACGGCACCGCGGGATTCGGCCTCGACGGCGCCGGTACGGAGCGGCGAGATGCCGCTCACCGTCCCGCGTCGAGCACCTCCTTCACCTTCCCCGCCAGATCGGCGAGGGTGAACGGCTTGGGCAGGAAGTGGATCCAGGGTTCGGCGGTCAGCTCGTCGCCGAGCACCTCCTTGGCGTAGCCGGACATGAGGATCACCTTGATCCCCTCGATCTCGTGGCGCACGAGCTTGACCAGGGTGTGGCCGTCCATGCCCGGCATGACGACATCGGAAACGATGAGGTCGATGGGGCCGTTCGTGCCGTTGATGACGTCCAGCGCGCCCTCGCCGTCCCGCGCCTCCAGCACCTGGTAGCCCTTGGCGCGCAAGGCCCGAGCGGCGAACATGCGCACCGCGTCCTCGTCCTCGACCAAGAGCACGGTGCCCGCGCCGGTGAGGTCGCCCATGGACGCGTCGACGTGAGGGATCGCGGCGTGAACGGCGACGCCGTCTTCCGCCTCGTCGGCGCCGATGGCCGGCAGGTGGATGGAGAACGTGGTCCCCTGCCCCGGCGCCAAATCGACCGAGACGAAGCCCTCGGTCTGGCGGACGATGCCGTAGACCGTCGACAGGCCGAGGCCGGTGCCCGCACCCGTGTCCTTGGTCGAAAAGAACGGCTCGAAGATGCTGCCGATCACTTCCTTGGGTATGCCGACGCCGGTATCGGCGACCTCGATCAGCACATAGCGTCCGGGCGGCATCACCTCAGGTCCGCGGCTGACGGGCTGCTCGATCAGCGCCGGCGCGGTGCGGATGATCAGCGTACCGCCGCCGGGCATGGCGTCGCGGGCGTTGACCGCGAGGTTGATGATGACCTGGTCGAACTGACCCGGATCGACGCGGACGAGGCCGAGGTCGTCGCCCGATTCCATGACCAGGGTGACCGTCTCGCCGAGCAGCCGGCCCAGCAGGTGCGAGAGATCGCCGAGTGCCTCGTTGACGTCGAGGATGACAGGCTGGAGCGTCTGTTTGCGCGAGAACGCCAGCAGCTGGCGGACCAGGTTGGTCGCCCGGTTGGCGTTCTGGCGGATCTGCATGATGTCGGCGAACGAAGGATCGCCGGCGCCGTGGCGGGTCAGCAACAGATCGCAGAACCCCAGCATCGCCGTCAGCAGGTTGTTGAAATCGTGGGCGATGCCGCCGGCCAGCTGGCCGACCGCCTGCATCTTCTGCGACTGGGCGAACTGCACCTCGAGGTCGCGGTGCTCGGTGGTGTCCATGAAATGCACGATCAGCCCCGAGACGTCGCCGTCGGCGTCCTCAATGCGGCTGGCCGAGATCGACGCCGACAATTCGCGGTCGCCGGCACCGGGCACCCGCACGCCTTCCAGGTGCGCCGCCCGCATGGTCCCCATCACCACCTTCGAGAGCTGCCCGGCGATGTCGTCGCGGTCGGCCTTGGAGACCCGCTCGGCGAACGGGCGGCCGACGACTGCGTCGCGGTGCAGGCCCAGGGACTTGAGCAGCGCGCGGTTGCAGTCGACGACGGTGCCGGCGAGATCAACGATGGCGATGCCGACCGGCGCCTCGCTGAACAGCCAGCGCAATCGGCGTTCGGCCGTCCGCACGGCGTCGGCGTCGGCGAGCCAGGTCAGGCCGCGGACGACCAGCGAGCGGGTGTAAAGGGTGCTGCCGTCGGTGCCATGCCGCTCGGACTGGATGAGCGCGGCACGGAAGGTCTCGCCGTCGGCGGCACGCAGCACGATCTCGCCGTGGACGCCGGCGGTATCGTCCTGTTCCGGCGCGGGCTCGACGGCGGCGACGAAATCGGCGAAGGCCACGTCCCCCCGGCCGAGATCCGCAACTTCGATGCCCAGCCAGTGGGCGAGGGTCTGGTTGGCGTGGACGATCCGGCCCTCGGCATCGGCGGAGAAGAACCCCGCCGGCAGGCCGTCGATGTAGTCGCCGAGCACGGCGTCCTCGCGGCGGCGCTGTGCGTCGGCCTCGCGGCGCCGGGTGATGTCGTCGGCCGTCCACAGGGTATACCCCGGCCAGCCCGGAACGGACTGAACCGACATGGCCCGCCATTCCGCTGCCCCCGGGCGCACGGTGAGTGCCACCTCGGCGGACGCGTCGGTGCCGTCCCCGGCCGCCGTGCGCAGCCGCGCCAGCGCCGCGCGGGCACCATCATTGGCGCAGATGGCGGCCACGGCGTCGAGGGACGTCGCCATGACGAACAGGCGCAGGAACGCAGGATTAGCGTAGACGAACGCGTCGTCGGCGTCGGTGATCAGCCGCGCCTCGGTTCCGGCTTCGGCGGCGGCGAGCAGCATTTCGGCGACGGGCGGGCCGCCGCGCCCGAGAACGGCGCGCCGAACCTGCGTGACTGCTTCGCCTAGTTTCGAGACCATCGCCGTTCCCCGCCGGGCCTAGCCCATCAGGTCCAGGCCGCCTGCCCCTTCAGCCGCATGACGTAGCCGATGATCTCGGCCACCGCCTGGTAGTGCTCGGGCGGGATCTCGTTGTCCAGTTCCACCGTGGCGTAGAGCGCCCGCGCCAGCGGCGCATCCTCGACCACCGGCACTTCGTTCTCCGTCGCCACAGCGCGGATGCGGTAGGCCAGATGATCGACACCCTTGGCGACCAATTTGGGCGCCGCCATGGACTGCATATCATAGGTCAGCGCCACCGCGTAGTGGGTCGGGTTGGTGATCACCACGTCGGCCTTGGGCACCGCCTGCATCATCCGCTGCATGGCGCGCTCCATGCGCAGGCGGCGGATGCGCGCCTTGACCTGCGGATCGCCTTCGGCCTGCTTGGTTTCGTCCTTCACCTCCTGCTTGGTCATCCGCATCTGCTTGGTGAACACGAACTTCTGGTACATGAAATCGAGGGCGGCGATGGCCGACATGGCGCCGATGGTGCCAGCGGCGACCCAGAGCGCGATCAGATGGATACGCTCCATGGTCTGGATGATCTCGAACTGCGGCAGCAGCGGCAGGTCCTCGAGCAAAGGCAATGCCAAGCCGAACGAGATCACGGCGACGATGATCAGCTTGAGCAGACCTTTCAGGAACTCGACGATGCCGCGGATCGAGAAGATCCGCTTCATGCCCTTCAACAGATTGAGCTTCGACGTCTCGGGCTTGAGCTTGGCCGGCGCCCACAAGAGGCCGAACTGACCGACATTGACGGCGAGAGCCAACAGCATCAGCAGGCCGAGCAGCGGGCCGACGACGAGCAGGACGTCGATCAGCAGGTTGGCGAAGGTCAGGCGCAGGTGCTCGATGTCGAAGGGAATGCCGTGCGGCGCCTCGACGAACTTGATCACCGCGTCGCGGACGCCGCCCGCCGTGTAGCCGGCCAGGAACATCAGGCCGAACAGGCCGCCGAGCAGCATGCCCCAGTGCTTGACCTCCTGCGACGAGGCGACCTGGCCCTGCTCGCGTCCCTTCGACAGCCGCCGGGATGTCGGGTCTTCTGTTTTTGAGGCGTCGTCTTGTTCAGCCATGGTCTATCTCAGGGCGCCAGGATGGCGCCGATGCCTTCGGAGAAGTGCTGCAGGAACACCAGCATCATCCCCGACAGCGCCAGTGCCATCACCCAGATCTGGATGGAGATCTGCAGCGGCAGGCCGAAGAAGAACACCGGCAGCTGGGGCATCAGCCGCCCGAGCACGCCGATGCCGACATAGTAGGTCAGGGCGACGATGAGGAACGGCGAGGCCAGCTTGAGGCCGAGGGAGAACGCGTCCGTCACCGTGCGAGCCAGCATCTCCGCCGCATCACCGAAAGACATCAGCGATCCCGGCGCGAACAGTCCGTAGCTGTCGACCAGCGCCCTGAGCATCAAGTGATGAAGATCGGAGACGAACACCAGCACGAGGCCGAGGATGCTGAGGAAGCCGCCGATGGTGGCGCTCTGCTGCTCGGCGATGGGATCGAGGATCAACGCGTTGGCCAAAGACGCGAACAGCGAGATGAACACGCCGGCCGCCTGCAGTGCCGCGGTGATGGCCCGGGCCAGCGAGCCGATGAACACGCCGATCGCCGCCTCGCCGAGGACCAGGAGGCCGAACGCCGCCGGCGACTCGGGCATCACCGGCAGGTCGTCGACCAGCACCGGCGTGACCACGAAGGTGATCGCCAGGGCCAACGCCAGCCGAATGCGCACGCTGACAAACTGGGCGCTGAACCCGGGCAGGAACATCATGATGGTGCCGATGCGGATGAACACAATGGCCAGCGCGAACAGCTCGAGCTGAAGGAGCTGTTCCAGCATTGGACGGGCTAACCCAGGCCGACGATGCGGTCGAACAGCGAGCGGGCGAACTCGATCACCGTCGTCATCATGAACGGCAGGAACAGGATGATGGCGATGAACACGACAAGGATCTTGGGCACGAACACCAGGGTCATTTCCTGGATGGTCGTCAGCGCCTGGAACAGCGCAATGACGAGGCCGATGGCAAGACCCGCCAGCATGATCGGCGCGGCGGTCTTGAGGATGACGATCAGAGCCTCACGGCCGACCTCGACGACGGCAACCTCGTTCATGGTGCGGACCGCTCCATCCCGACCGCGCTACATCGGCATGCGGATGACTTCGCGATAGGCCTCGATGACCTTGTCGCGTACGGAGACCACCGTTTGCAGCGTGGTTTCCGCCTCGGCCACCGCGGTGACGACCTGATTGATGTCGGCGCGGTCGTTGATCGCGGCGATGGACAGCTTCTCGCTGGCCTCGCCGATCCTGACCGCCTCGCGGATGGCGTTGCGGACCAGCCCGCCGAAGGTGTCGTCGGGATTGGAGGGAGACTTGGCGGGTGCCTTGTCCTCCTCGGGCGCGGCACCGCGGGCGACGCGATTGTACGCGGCAACGGCGTTGGAGTAGCTGTTGATCGGGCCTGGCATCGGGATCCTCCTGGTTGCGTGCTCCGGATTGGCGACGACGGCGGGCCAAACCGCCGCGTCCCGGTTCAACGCAGCACGTCGATCGTTTGTTGCAGCATCCTCTTCGAGACCTTGATGACGCTGAGGTTGGCCTCGTAGGAACGCTGGGCCTCGCGCATGTCGGCCATCTCGATCATTGTCTTGACGTTTGGGGTGACCACGTAGCCGTCGGCGTCCGCGGCCGGGTGCCCGGGCAGGTACTTGCGCCCGAAGGACCCGTTGCTGTCCTGTATTTCGTGCACGCGGACGGTATCGAGGCCGGTGGCCCGGTCCAGCGCGTTCTTGAACATCACCAGCTTGCGCCGATACGGCGTGTCCTCCGGCGACGTCGGCAGGGAGTCCGCGTTGGCGATGTTTTCGGCGATGACGCGCAGCCGCGTGCCCTGGCTCTTCATGCCGGAGGCGGAAACCCGCAGGGTCTTCAGGATATCGTCCATTTACCAGCCCTCCACGACCGGTCACCCGCGGATGCGGGCGGGTGCTACCGCCGGCCCAAGGCCATGCGGATCATGCTGATGTGCTTGCGATAGAGCTCGGCCGTCAGCTTGTGGCCGATGGCGGTCTCATTGACCTTGGCCATCTGCTCTTCGAGCACCACGGCGTTGCCGGCGGGGGCGGTTTCGAAGGGTTTGCGCTCCTTGGCCTCGGCGAAGTCGCGGATGCGCTTGCGCCGCCCGCCGAGGTGGTCGCCACGGGTTGTGTCCATGTTGAGCTGCATGTTCTCGCGGCGCACCAACTCGCGGAACTCGAACTTCTTGAGATCCCGCGGCCGGTAGCTCGGCGTGTCGGCGTTGGCCACGTTCTGGGACAGAACCTCCTGACGCTGGGTCAGCCAGGCGAACCGTTTCTTGACCACGCCGAAGAGCGGAATGCTGTCGAAATCCATTCGACGCCCCACCATAATACCACCAATCTCCAGGGATCAGTGTGGGCGGGAGTCTTTAACAACCGGTAAAGCGGGGGGATGGTCTGCCTACCATCCCCGCTGTGATGGCCATCACAGCGGGGATGGTAGGCAGAAGCGCATCATTAGGTGCTAAGCTGCCCGGCCGCGCTACAAATGAACAATATCGGGTCAGAGAGCGGGGGATCGGCGCCGTGTTGGGACGACGGCAGGGAGACGGCGGATCGGTCACGGCCAAGGGACGGGTCAGCGACCTGGGCCTGGTGCTTCCGGTCGTGCTCATCGTCTTCGTCAGTGGCGTCCTGATCATCGGCATCCTGTTCAGCGTCGGCCGAATCCAGGACAGCACCGCAGTCGCCGTCGCGGAACGCACCGTCGCCTCGCTGCTGCGCGCCGAACGTCGGTCGCTCGGCCGGCTGGCCAAGGACTACGCCTGGTACGACCTGACCATCGAGCACGTGCTCGACGGGCTCGATCCGGCGTGGATCGAGGAGAACATCGGCGACTACCTGGCCGAGGCCTTCGACGTCTCGGCAACGGTCGTGGTCGGCGGCGACGGGCGGCCGGTGTTCGCAGCCGTGGCCGGACAGCCGGTGGCCGATTTCGATCTCGGACGTTTTGGCTCGGGCCTTGCCGATCTGCTGCGCGACGCACGGGCATCCATCGACTCCGAGGAACCGACACCGGTCTCGGCGATGGTGATGCTGGATGGCGCCCTGCACTTCGCCGCCGCCAGCCTGATCATGCCCGAAGACATGATTCCGGCCCGCTCGACTCCGGACCTGAAGGCGGTGCTGGTGCTGCTCAAGGCCTTCGATGACGCCTACATGAACCGGCTGGCGGCGGACCACAACCTCGCCGGCCTCCGGGTCGCCAGTGCACCCGAACCCGAAAAGGGCGCGGGCGTGACCCTCAAGGGGCCGGGCGGCGGCGTGCTCGGCTGGGCGACCTGGAAACCGCGGATGCCCGGCCGCGCCGTGGTCCGCGACGCGCTGCCGCTGATCGCCATCTGCCTCGTCCTCATGCTCGGTGCCCTCGGCGTCTTTCTCTATCGGGTTCGTCGGGTCGCCGAGCGGACGGCGCAGGACGCGGCGCAACTGGCCGAGCGTAACGCCGCACTGGAGCGGACAGAAGGCTATCTCGGCGCCTTGCTGGGCAGCGCGCCAGCCGTGCTGTTCGCGCTCGATGCCGACGGGGTTGTCACACTGTTCCGTGGTGGTGGCCTCGCCAACATCGGCATCGACGGCAACGGCGTCATCGGACGTGGGGCATCGCAGGTGTTCGGTCCATGGCCAGAGATCGCCCGCTTGTGCCAGCGCGCGCTCAAAGGCGAATCCGTGACCGCGGTCATCGATGCCGACGCACACCATTTCCACATCGTCGGCTCCCCGGTTTCCGCGGGCGACGGAACGGTCATCGGCATGGTCGGCATCGCCCACGATGTCACCGACCGGATCGCCGCCGAACGTGCCTTGCGCCGGGCCCAGAAGCTGGAAGCTGTCGGCGAACTGGCGGGCGGCATCGCCCACGAGATGAACAACCTGCTGCAGCCGATCCTCGGCCTGACCGAGCTGGCGATGCTCGATCTGCCGGCCGGTAGCAAGGACCGCGAGCGGCTGGAACGGGTGGCGACCGCGACCATTCGTGCCACCGACCTTGTCAAGCAGATCCTTGATTTCAGTCGCGCCGAACCCGGAACCCGAGAACCCGTCACCCTTGACGAGGCGCTAGATGACGCACTCGCCCTGGTCAGTTCGACCATGCCGTCGTCGATAGAACTCCAGGCCGAACTGGATTGCGGTTGCGTGGTTGTCGCCGACCGTCCGCAGCTTGGAACTGTCCTGTTGAACCTGGTCGCCAATGCCCGCGACGCCCTCCAGGACGGCCCCGGAAGGATCCATGTCTCCTGCGGGCCCGCGGAGTTTGCTACCGGGGACAAGCGGCCGGAAGGCCTGGCTGCCGGCGCCTACGCGCTCCTCCGCGTCGCCGACGACGGCATGGGCATGACACCAGCGGTCAAGGCGCGCGTCTTCGAGCCTTTCTTCACGACCAAGAATGTCGGCCGGGGTACCGGACTGGGGCTGGCCACCGTCCACGGTATCGTCGAATCCCACGGCCGCACGATCCGCGTGATTTCCGAGTCTGGCCGCGGTTCATTGTTCGAAGTGTATTTGCCGCTTGCTAACGCCGATTCCGGCAGCATTTGCGAAGAAGGCACCGAGTCAACGGCGGCGTCGGCAGATAAGGTCGCGACAGGCACCGAACCGGAAAGAAAGGCCGAGGCGCCATGGCCCGCATCCTGATCATCGACGACGAAGAGCTGGTGCTGTTCACCCTGCGCTCAATCCTCGAAGACGTCGGGCACGACATCACCACCGCCGCCGACGGCCGCGAGGGCCTCGACTGCTTCGGGTCCGGGCTGTTCGACGTGGTGATCACCGACATCATCATGCCGGTGATGCCGGGCTTGGAGGCCATCGTGCAGCTCCGCCGCCGGGATCCGGACGTCAAGATCATCGCCATTTCGGGTCGGCGGCCGATCGGCAACCTGGATTCCCTGGACGCGGCGCGCGAGTTCGGCGCCAACCGCGCACTTGGCAAGCCCATTTCGCGGACGGACCTCGTCGAGGCCGTCGATGCCTGCCTCGCAGCGTGCGCCTAGCCCTTAGGGAACGGCACAACGAGAAACGGCGGTCCCGAAGGACCGCCGTTCGTCTTGCTGAAGGGGTTGATCTCCGCGATCAGGCCGCCTGGGCGAGGGTGACGAAGGCCCCGTCGTCCTGGCTGTCGACCACCTGATAGCTCTCGTCGAAATCCCGGTTCACCTGCACGTTGTCGACCAGCAGGCTGGGGTCCATGGCGGTGTCGTCGACGTTGGCGACGACGAGGCCGATGGTCAGCGGGCCGCTGTCGCTGGCGGTGAACACCGAAGTCAGCCAGCCGCTGTCGCCGTAGTCGCCGACACTTTCGACATCGGCGAGCACGAACAGGTCGCCGTCCGACGTGGTCAACGCGGCGAAGTCGTTGTACGGCAGGTAGTCGTTGGCATCGAACATCCAGTCGACGGAGATCTCGTCGCCCGCCTCGACGTCGATGGTGACCTTGATCGCCGCACCTTCGGTGGCGTCGAACTCCTCTTCCAGGTCGCCCTCGTCGAGACCGAGGAAGTCCTCGAGCGCACTGATGCCGCCCTCGGAGAAGCCGCCGGCCGTCAGGATGGCCATCTGCTCGCCGTCCGTCGGCAGGTACATGCCGCCGTACCCGCCTTCGTCCTCTTCGCCTTCGTCCTGGGGACCGAAGCCGCCTTCGCCGAAGCCGCCGCCGCTCATGTAGGACGCGATGACGTCCACGCTGCCGCTCGACTGCAGGCCAAGCCCAGCCTCGAAGCTCTCGATCAGGCCTTCCGCACCCGACCCGGAACCGCCTTCGCCTTCGCCGGATTCCTCTTCGCCGCTGGTCTCCTCGCCGGTGCCGCCGCCGCCGGAACCACTCTCTTCGTCTTCCGCCGACTCGGTCGGGAACTCGAACCCGCCGATGATCAGGCTTTCGCCGGTGTCGGTGTAGTCCTCGCCGGTCACGGTGAACTCGACGACCTCGCCACCGGTGGCCTCGGCCTCGTCCTCCGCGCCCGCGGCGGTGTCGAAGTCGGCCAGATCCTCGCCGGCGTCGGCGCTGTCGCCGCTCGGGGCAACGCCGTAGCTGTTGAAGCCGCCGTGCGAACTCGGGGCCGCGCCAAGGGCCTTTTCGAAGGTCCCGATGACCTGTTCGACTGTCATCTTGTAAGGCTCGACAATCTCACCGGTGATCGCGCTGGCGGTGATGGCGAACTCGGCCTTGTTCAGCACGTAGGCTTCACCGCCGACCATGACGACGATCTCGCCCAACAAGCCGTCAGCTTCCGGCATCAGGACGACGGTGAGCGTCTCGCCATTGCCGACGTCGATACCGCCCTGGGTGCCGCGGATGCCGATGGTGGCGACCGGGGTCTGAATGCTCATCGCCTCGGGATCGGCCTTGGCGATCTCGCCAGAGACGAAGGTGAACACGCCCTTGACCACGGAAACGGCAAGGCTGCCGTCCTGGCTACCGGCGTCATAGACCATCTCGTCCAGCACCATGCTGGCGTCATCGGCCATGGAGAACACCGTCCCATCGGCGAGAACCAGACCGACGGCGCCATCGGCGCCGGTCTCGAGCACGTCACCCTGGAAAACCGGATCACCGATCTCAAGGGTCACGCGGGTTCCGTCGGCGCGGATGACGACGACCTCGCCCTGCACTGTCTCGGCGTGGCCGATCGGCTGACCCGTCACGCCCTCCGGCGCTGCTGCAACCTGCCCGTTCGCGCCGGGAAGAAAATCACGAAGTTCCGACATCTCAATGCCCCCGATATCCGTTTCCTGGAGCCCAAATTCTGATATCAAGGATAGCGCCGTTCACTCGGATACGCTGTGACCGCCATCATACAGCGAGCACTTTCTGCATCTGCGAGTCGATCGCGTCTGAAATCAAGGTTTTCTGCCGATTTTGATGGCCAATTGGCAGTCCCCGTTTCGGGCGGCAAAAAAAATTCCGTCGACCGTCGGCGACTCCCCATTGCCCTTTCCAAGCATGTCTCGGATTCCTTTAGCGGTCGTCGGACAAGGGATCGATTCACCTTTTCTTAGTCATGAACCCCAACAATCGAACCGGGTGGGTATTCGCTGTGGTGTGGAACGATGACCGTCATCGCCGATGATCGGGACGAGCGCGACGACGCCGACGCGGAAGGCGTCGCCGACGAGACCGATGGTTCTCGGGAGCGTAAAACGCCGAAGTCCCGCAAGGACGCGGTCGCCGTGGCCCTCGCCTATGTTCCCGAAGGTCAGGACGCACCGCGCGTGGTCGCCGGCGGCCGCGGCGCCATCGCCGAACAAATCATCGAACTCGCCTTTGAACACGGCATCAAGGTCCGCGAGGATGCCGACCTTGCCGAGCTTTTGAGCACGCTCGACATCGAGAGCGAAATCCCGCTCGAGGCCTTCGCCGCCGTCGCTGAAATCCTCGTCTACGTTTACCGCGCCAACGGCATGCTGCCGGAAATCCTCGACCGAATCCCCGGTGGCCTAACATCGCAACCCCCCGCCTAGGAATTCCGGGAGCAGATACCATGAGCGAACGCCAAGCGAACCACGGCGCCGAGATTGCCGAACACCTCGATCGCATCGCGGCGATCATCGCCACCGCCCGCGAACGGCTGGCCGAGGGAAAGCTCGTCGATCTCACGGCGCTGGAGGAGAAGGTCCAAGACCTCCACGCCGCGGCGATGTCCGCGCCGGCTGAACTGGCGGAAGACTTCGTCGAGGCTGTCGCCGAAGTGCAGCAATCGCTGCATGTGCTCGGCGACGAGGTGGATGCACAGTTCCGCGCCTTCCAGGACCGATACGGCGCCGGCACGCGGGTCGAGGCGGCGCGCGCCTACGCCCGGTCGCCCGACGAGGCCTGACCCCGGCCGGCACCGGCGCACCCACCGATGATGGACCTCGCATCCTACTTGCAGTTCGCGCTGGCACTGGTCTTCGTGCTGGCGCTGATCGGGGTGCTGGCCCTGTTGGCGCGCCGGTTCGGGTTCGGCTACGCGACGCCGTCCAAGGGGCCTAAACGGCGGCGGTTGTCGGTGACCGAGATCGTGCCCCTGGACGGGCGGCGCAAGCTGGTCCTTCTGCGCCGCGACGCGACCGAACATCTGGTCATCCTCGGACCCGGTTCGGAGACGGTGGTCGAACGGGGCATCCCGGCGACCGATGACTTCGCAGCCGCTCTCGAGACAGCCGTGCAGCCTCCGGAACCCTCTGAATGATTCATCGCGGCAAGTCGGCTGTTCTAGCGATCGTGTTGATCGCAGTGGCGCTGCTTGTCGCCGATCCAGCGGCTGCGCAATCGCTGTCCCTGGACTTCGGCGAGGATTCGGGCGCCGCAACGGCTCGGATCGTTCAGCTTGTCGCGCTGATCGCCGTCCTCAGCCTGGCACCGTCATTGCTCGTGATGGTGACGTCGTTCACCCGCATCGTTGTCGTGCTGTCGTTCCTGAGGACGGCGTTGGGCACGCAGCAGACCCCGCCCAACCAGGTCCTCATCAGCCTCGCGCTGTTCCTGACCCTGTTCATCATGATGCCGACCATGGAGCGGGCCTACGACGAGGGTATCCAACCAATGATCAATGGTGACATCACCGAGTTCGAGGCGTTCGAACGCGCAACGGTGCCGATCCGCGACTTCATGATGGATCACGTGCGCAACCAGGACCTGGTGCTGTTCGTCGACATCTCCGGCATGGAGGACGAGGAGGTGCGCGGCAACATGCCGCTCAGGGTGCTGATCCCGGCGTTCATCATCAGCGAGCTGCGCCGCGCCTTCGAGATCGGATTCCTGATCTTCATCCCGTTCCTGATCATCGACATGGTCGTCGCGTCGGTGCTGATGTCCATGGGCATGATGATGCTGCCGCCGATCATCATCGCGCTGCCGTTCAAGATCATCTTCTTCGTGCTGGTCGACGGCTGGTACCTGGTCGTCGGCAGCCTAGTCCGCAGCTTCGGCGGATAGGCACTCAGTCGATCAGTTCGGCGACGTAGCCGGGGAGCGCGAAGGCGCCGACGTGGACACCCGGCGTGTAGTAGCGGGTGTCGAGGCCGAGGCGGCCGACCCTGCCGGCAATCTCTTCGACCGTGCGGGATCGCAACCCCGCGTCGTCCGTTGCCCAGCCGAGGGTCATGAAGCCGCCGATATAGGTGGGAACGGCGATGACGTAGAAGCCGACGTCGGCGAAATGCGGGGTGAGCCGGCGATAGCTGTCGGTGACTTCCGAACCCTGGAAGAACGGCACCCCGCACTGGGTGACCAGCACGCCGCCGGGGGTCAGGCGCTTCTTGCAGTCGGCGTAAAAGGCTTCGGTGAACAGCACCTCGCCGGGCCCGATGGGATCGGTGGAATCGACTATGATCACATCGAACGTGTCGGCGCTCTCGGCGACATACCGGATGCCGTCGGCGATGATCAAGTCGGCGCGGGGGTCCTCGAACGCACCCGCGCTGAGGCTCGGCATGTGCTCACGGCAGAGGTCGACGACCGAGCGGTCGATCTCGACCATCGTCGCCCGTTCCACGGGGTGGCGCAGCACCTCGCGCAACGCGCCACCGTCGCCGCCGCCGATGATCAGCACGCGCCGCGCGTTCCCGTGGGCGACCATCGGCACGTGGACCAGCATTTCGTGATAGATGAACTCGTCGCCCTCGGTGGTCTGGATGACTCCGTCGAGGGCGAGAACGCGGCCGAACCGCGGCGTTTCGAAGACCAGCAGTTCCTGGATCTCGCTGGCCTCGCGATGGATGATCCGGGTGACTTCGAAGCGCTGGGTGTAGCCTTGGCCGGTGACGCCGTCGTGCAACCCCTCGTCGAACCAGGTCATTGACTCCGTCAAGGAAGCAGTCCCCGCCGATGCTCCGAAAGCTGGATGCTGGCGGGGCGGAACGTGACTTTCAGCACGGGAACCGAACGGTAAGGATCGCAGGCGCCACACATGAAGATGTCGATGGCGACGAAATCCCGCTCCGGCCACGTGTGTATGGAGATGTGGGATTCGGCAAGCATGAGGACGCCGGAAACGCCGCCGCCTTCGCCGAACTGATGCAGATGCGCGTGGAGCACGGTGGCTCCGGCAGCCAGGGCGGCTTCGGTGAGCGCCGTCTCGACGGCCTGTGGATCGGTGAGGTTGCTGGCGCCCCACAGATCGAGCAGCAGATGGCCGCCAGCATACCGCACACCGTCGCGTTCAACGAAGAAGTCCGGCCCGACAACCGCGGCAGCGTCCTCCGGACGTGCGGTTGCGGTCGTGTTGGAATCCTTCGGCATCGCCATCCCCGATCCGGCCGACATTGCGGCGAAAAAGACCGGGTAGATAGAAGCGATCGCCGGCAAATGCAAGCGCCAATACGAATCGTGGTCACGTCGCGGCGCGGTTCAGTTCATCGCGCTGAGTTGCTGCTCCCGAAGCCGTTCGCGATAGGTGGTCATGAACGCCTGGAAGTTCTCGACGTCGGTAACCTTCTTGGCCACCGCCGCGACATCGATGGGCGCGGCCGCTTCCGGTGTGGCGATCAGCCGAAAGGCATCGCGGAACGGACTGGCATCCATCGCGGCGCCATAGTTGCTGCGGACACGGGCGAGCCCCCGCTCGTTGCCGGAAAGCGTCAATGCCACGGTGAGATCGAGGATGCGGCGCCCCTGGTTGTCTTCCAGGGGTTCGCCGGGGCGCGCGCCCGTCTCGCGGACGATACGGCGGAGCACTTGGCTGGCGCGGCTCCAATCACGGATGCTCCAGAAGACATCGGCCCGGATTAGGTCAGCGTCGGGGCTTTCGTCATCTTCCAGAAGAAGCGCATCTTCTATGCTTCCCGTCTCGGCCAGGGCCCTGGCGCGCAGGTGGCGCCTCTGCACCGTCAAAGCTTCGGGTAAGTCGGGCATCTCGGATTGGTCTAACGCTGTCAGCGCGGCATCGGCGTTGTCGTCAAGCAGGCGCACCAAGGCGAGACGGGCGCCGATCTGGGCTTTCTCTTCGCCTTTCAGGCGGAAACGTACCTAGTCTTCCAACAGCGCCGCCGCCCGATCGAGAAGATCAACACCCACAAGACGGTCGGCGAGCTTGCGGATCATCTCGTTGCCCTTGTCGCCCACCGGCGTGAGCTCGCGAAACTCGTCATAGAGAGCGATCGCGGTGACCGGAGGCATCTCGTCGGCGCCGCCCTCGAGGTACAGCTCCTCGAAGGTATCGGCCATCTGCTGGGTGATGTCGGTGGTTTCGGGATTGTCGCGGAAGTGGGTGGCCGCCTGCTTCAACGAACGAAGCCCGGCGCGGTAGTCACCTTCGTCGAGATAGAGCTGGCCGAGGCGTTTCAAAAGATTGAACTCGAAGCCATTGCCGCGCCAAACGAAGCGCAGCTTCTCGAGCTCCTCGATTGCTTCCATCTGGGTGATCTGCCGCAGCTTTAAGAGCAGTTCCGCCCGCGCCATGGATGCCGCCGCGACACTGGGACGATGGCGCGAAACCTGGGCCTGCTCCCATTTTCCGACGGCACCGCCGAAATCGCCGCTCAGCTCAAGCAGCCGTCCCTCGACGTAGTCGAGCCGTCCCTGCTGCCGCGGGTCAGGCGCCTCGACGAGCAGGAGGTCGAGGAAGTGGCCGGCCTGACGAATGTCGCCGACTTCGATCGCCGCTTCGGCAACCATGGAGCCAAGCGGCACTTTCAGGGCTTTGGGATATCGGCGGATGATGCTGCCCGTCCGCTTCAGCTCGCCGGTGGCCCCGACCACGTCGCCCTCGGCGGCCTGCACGGCAGCCCGCCAGAACGCGCCCTCGTCATTGCCGTCCAGGGAATCGTGCGTCAGGTCTCTTCGCGCCGCGTTCAGCCGGCCGAGCATGTAGCGGTTTGCGCCGCTCATCGCCCGAAATTCTGGCTCGTTGCGCAGTTCGGGCCGCTCGTCGGCCGCCCGCTCCAGCACACCCAACGACTCAGGGGCGAATCCATGGGCGAAGTAAAACCGCGCCAGGTCGAGGCGGGCCTTTTCTTTCTGCGCGCCGACGGATCGAACGATGGCGTTCTGCAGGGCCTGCTTGCCGTCGCTGAACGTCGACAAATCCCGATCTCGAAAACGGCCGATGTCGATCGCCCTGCTCAGCACAGCCGGTCCGGCGGCCTTGGCGTCGGCACGGGTACGCGCTGAAACCGGCGTCATCAGGAGGGCGCCGGGAGCCGTCAGTTCGACGCCCTGGCGCAGCGGTCTCACCCGAAGGGTGTCGATTCGCGGCTCCAGGACAATGCCCTGGGCGCTCGGCAGGATCCGCAACTGCGGATAGTCGTAGGCAGTGGCGATGCCGTGCCCCAGGGGTACGACGGGCACAACCACAAGGGTATCGTCGACCTCGGGATCGGCGACGGGAATGGCATCACCGGGTTCGGCAACAGGCAGAAACAAACGCGCTCCGGCGGGCGAATTCGGTTGGGCGTTTGATTCGATATCGGTTTCGGGCGCCAACGGCTGCTGGCGGAGTTCCAACACCCACGCCAACCCGTCGCGCCGGACGGTCGGATTGACGTCGCCGATGATATCCATGCGCACGACGGTCGCGCGGGCATTCGGGAGCTGCTCGACTGCACGGACAACATTGCCTCCGGCCGCCCTCAGCGCCTGCACGTCCTGTTCCGCCGGGCGATCGAAGACCGCCCACACGTAGCCGGCGCGCCGGAACACGGCCGCCGCCGTCGGTTCCTGCCAGTCGAACCGCAACACGACCTTGTCGACACCATCACCGAGCGGCCGAGACTCGACTGGCGCAACCGGCGCGGTCTCAGGCGCCGGCACTTGTGCCGCGGTCGCGCCCGCCGGTTTGTCGGGGATCAGTGGCGTCGGCCGGTCCGGTGCCGGCTCTGAAACGGCTGTCTCCCTTGGTGGAGGGGGAGAGGGAGCAGGAGCCTCCGCGGGCCCGGTGGTGGCGCTCGGCGTCGGTGTCGGGGTTGGCGTTGGCGACTCAGGCGGCGTCTCGGCGGCCGCCGGCCGTGGCGCGAGGATATCGACAACGATTCGGGTGCCCAGTCTGGCCGTCCGCAGACCGACATCCTCGGGAACGGTCAGCGTAACGGCGGTTTCGCCCGCCTCCACACGTGACGCCGCGCCGCTCACGTAACGCATTCGCCGCCCACGCAGCCCTCCAAGATCGATGCGGGCGGGCCGGTCGAACTGGACCCGTTACGCGATCGCCCTCCTTGCCGGCACGGAAGCCGACGTTGCGCGACCAGTCGAACACCAGCCGGCTGTAGCCCTCGTGTTCGCCGGTACGGACGCCTACCGATTCGGCCGGCGTATCGGTGGGCTCGACGCCCTCGGACCCGGCGTCAGCGCCTGCGGTGCCGGGTTCGATCAGATCGACGACGACGGCGCTGCCGAGATCAAAGCTGCGGACGGCAAAGGGGCGGCGCAGCGTGAACGTGACCGAACGGCCGTCGGCGCCCGGCTGGGCCGCTGCGACGTAACGCGACAGCAGCCGGACGGCAGCGGAGTAATCCGCCTCGATGGGCCTGGCGAAGCGCACGACCAGTTGGCCGTCGGCGGTTTCGGTCTCGAACCGTACCGGCGACGACCAGTTGGACACCTCGAAAAACCTCCCCTTTGTCGCCGGTTTCTGATTCACTGACGGAATCGGTCCCGGGAGAGTGGAATGAAGGGTCAACTTGGATTTTTCGATCTTGATGAACGCTACGCGCAGC
>Ga0209790_1000067_pt1 | contig 18293 bp, 24 predicted proteins | sample WorMetG1aBELIZE2_FD_187420 | JGI IMG/M metagenome (GOLD analysis project Ga0209790, IMG submission 187420) | Marine gutless worms symbiont microbial communities from Max Planck institute for Marine Microbiology, Germany - Inanidrilus... ... | reverse complement strand
TAACAGGGCATCAGCTAAGCTATATTGGGATTGATTCTTCCAGGACATATTGTTCCTACACTTTGGTTAACTTGCGGGTAATTTTAACATTTGTCCATATTTGGAGGGGGAGTTATGCAAAGGTCTCAATATCTATGATCGGGCGGAAATAATCGAGTTTTGCAGTGCAAAAATCTCACATAATCTGGCGCAGACCAACCATCAGAATATCCTGGTATGCCCGTTTAAAATCGCAGTTTATACGCTGAGTGAAAGTCCAGACAAGGTTCATGTGATATATGCTTTACCTGAACCATTAGATGATAAGTCCAAATCCGCGCTGGATGACGCCAATACCTTGATTCAGGAAATTATCGAAGAAGCTCTTGAATGGTAGCTAGTGGATTTTGACCTTGGTTAAAAGCATTCGGGCTAAATCGCCCTTTCTGGTTGTATATTCAATCTTGACCGGTAAATAACTCAGACTTTCAGCGCACCACAAGTTGAAGTTTTTGCCCTTGGCATTAGTGCGGCCGATCCTGGTTGCTACTAATTTGCCGGCCGGAGTATCTACCTTTTCCTTGCCTTTTACCTTCAAGGTGTATAAATCAGGTTCTGTGGATTTTTTATATACACTGCCACTAAAGTCGGTTTTGCCGGAAGCCAGCCCCATACTAACAAGGTGCTGAAAGCTTAATAAGTCTATGGTATTAGCGGCGATATTGTTAACCGTCATCTTTTGCGGTTTATCAATATTCAAAGCGTTAGTGCTCCATTGATACCGGTGTTTTATCGTACGGTCTTCTTTACCACGCTGCTCATAGTAATATTCAAGTGACAGCACTTTTCCGCCATTTAGCCTAAACCTAGACTTTTCCACTATGCCTTTGCTAAAAAGTTTTGCTAAACCCTGGGGCTTGGCGATTGAAGATAAATTGTAAGTATCACCATTTTGGCTAAGTTTTCTTTCCACGGTTCCGACCTTCATGCTTCCCCAATAAAGCTCATAGTTCGCGGTATAAATATCTTTAGCCCAGGTACTGACAGAAAACACCAGCAAGCTCAAAAATATTGATTTTTTCATAACATTTTAATAAATAGCTTATTAAAAAGACCTGCGGTCAAGGCTTAGGTTCCTTAATCTTTCTCTGCTATCCAGGCCATTTGAATAGCTTCTAATATTTTCTCACCACACCTTTCTGGTTCATCGGAAAAATTTTCAAGCTCCAGCACCATTTTTTGTAGATCCACAAAGTTAATGCTTAAAGGATCAGCCTCCGGGAATTTATCATCCAGATCCAGAGCAATATCCAAAGTGTCAGTCCATTTGTACATAGCGTATCCTAATATTTTTTCCAGGCCATATTAATGGTTTTCCGAAACCATATTAATAGTGTATTTGGGAATTTCAACGGTCAAATCCTTATTGGCAATTACCGCCTGGCAGGAAAGCCTGGAATCGGGATCCAGCCCCCAGGCTTTATCTAGTAAATCGTCTTCCAGCTCATCTGACTCATCTAGAGAACCAAAGCCCTCACGAATATATACATGACAGGTGGTGCAGGCGCAACTTTTCTCACAGGCATGTTCCAGCTCAATGCCGTGTTCCAGTAAAGCATCCAAAACACTATCGCCACTTTTAGCTTCAATCACCTCGCCTTCAGGGCAAAGCTCAGCGTGCGGTAAAACTATAATTCTTGGCATTTATATATCATTAACATTCTGCCCACTTAGTGCCTCATTAATGCTTTTATTCATGCGCCTGCTGGCAAATTCCTGACTTAGGTTATTTAAGGTTTCCACTTTTTGCTTGATTTTATCAATATCACTAACCTGTTTTGCATTTTTTAAATCATCCATCGCAAGTTGTATAGCCTGGTTTTCTTCCTTATCCAGTAAATCTTCACCATCCTGCTCCAGGGCATTAGTCAAAGCTTCGAGCAGAGAATCAGCCTCCAGTTTTTGTTCAGCCAGGGCCCTTTGTTCCAGATCAATTCCGGCGTTCTCCATTGATTCTTTGAGCATGGCCTCGATTTCCGTTTCACTTAATCCATAAGAGGGTTTCACCACAACTTTGGCGCTGACCTTGCTGGTTTGTTCTTCTGCAGCCACTGATAACAAGCCATCAGCATCTACCTGAAATGTTACTAAAATTCTGGCAGCGCCGGCAACCATCGGCGGTATATTCTCCAGTTCAAATCTGGCTAAAGAACGATTATCTGCTACCATTTCTCTTTCACCCTGCACCACATGAAAAAACATTAATGTCTGGCCGTCCTTGAAGGTGGTGAATTCCTGAGCCATAGCCACCGGAATCGGTGTATTGCGCGGTATGATTTTTTCTACCAGCCCGCCCATGGTTTCAATTCCCAATGACAAAGGTGTAACATCCAGCAGCAGCATATCGGAATCCGGTTTATTACCAATCAGGATGTCAGCCTGAATCGCCGCACCAATCGCCACCACTTCGTCCGGATTAATTTCAGTATGTGGTTTTTTTCCAAACAACTCGCCTATCTGTTCCCGTACTCTTAATACCCTGGTGCTGCCACCCACCATCACCACCTCATCAATATCATTCAGCTTAATTCCTGCATCTTTAAAAGTGCTTTTTACGATATTCAAAGTTTTCTCAATCAATGGATCTAGAATAGAACCCATCTGCTTCTGGCTAAGCTCAAGCTTTATTTTTTTCTTGTTTAGCCTAAGTTCTATGGCCGCCGAATCCTCTTCAGTTAAGAGTTCTTTTAACTCACGGGCTTTATACCTGATATGTGCCTTATCTAAAGAAGTTAAGTTTTTAACCTTAACTTCACCATAAATCCAATCAACCAGCGCGCTGTCAAAATCATCTCCGCCCAGGGCGGAATCGCCGCCAACCGCCATAACTTCCAACAGGCCTTTTTCCAGTCTTAGTATTGAGATATCAAACGTGCCGCCACCAAGATCGTATATGGCAAATGTGCCGGCAGATTTTTGATCCAGGCCATAGGCAATAGCCGCAGCAGTAGGCTCATTTAGTAACCGTAAAACATTAATATCAGCCAGCCTTGCTGCATCGCGCGTGGCCTGCCGTTGCCCGTCATCAAAATAAGCCGGTACCGTAATAACTGCACCTTTTATCTTGACGCCTAAGCTGTCTTCTGCTCTTTTAACAAGCTTTTGCAAAATGATGGCTGAAATGTCAATAGCGCTTTTCTCACCCTGGCAGGTTTTTATCTTGGGTACATTTGACTCTGGGCTTTTTACAATATTAAGTGCAGGAAATTCTGCTGTAACCTCTTCCAGGTTTTTGCCGAGCATTCTTTTAGCCGATACTATGGTGTTTTTATAGTCATGCTGCGCCAGCTCTCTGGCCTTGTGTCCGACAGTGATTTTTCCGTCTTGAGAAAAATTTACCGCCGAGGGTAAAAGCTTGTTGCCTTTTTCATCAACCAGCACTGTAGAAGTGGCACTTTTAACTGTGGCTACTAAAGAATTACTGGTTCCAAGGTCTATGCCCACCGCTAATCTATGCTGGTGCGGTGCCTGCTGCTTGCCTGGTTCTGATATTTGCAATAAGGCCATTAGAGTTTGAGTTTGGCTTCCTGCTTTAGTTTACTGTAGAATTTAAGTTGTTGCAGTAGTTTAGCTGCCGCCGCAGTGTCAGTTTTTATATCCTGGGCAAATCTATGACCGATATCGCTGATTTCTGCATCCATTTTTTCGATAAATTTCTCAAGCTCAGATTCCGCTGCAAGCTCGGCCAGCTGCTCTCTAAGTTCAATCTGGTTATGTAAAAAATCCACATCCTGCATGGTTTTGGCATCACTTTTAATATCAAAACCGGCAAGCTTTAACAGATATTCGGCTCGCGCCACTTCATCTTTCAGGGTACGCAGCCCATCATTAAGGTATGAGGTCATCTGCATTGCCAGGCGCTTCTCCTGCTCAGATCTGCCAGCATAGCGATCCGGGTGAAATTGTCTTTGCAACCTCCGATAATTGTCGGTTACAACCCGCATATCCGGAAAAAATGATTTTTCAATCCCGAACAGGCTGAAATAATCCTGTTTGATTTGCATGAAATTGTATTTTCTTGCTTAAAGCTATTTTAAAACTGGAAACTCTCGCCGCAACCGCAACTGTTTTTTACGTTCGGATTATTAAATTGAAACCCCTCATTCAGGCCCTCTTTAGCATAATCAAGCTCGGTTCCGTCAAGATATACCATGCTTTTAGAGTCAATAAATATTTTCACCCCATGTGCTTCAAACACTTGATCGTCTTTGTCTGCTGTATCGACGAACTCCAGCACATAAGCCATGCCGGAACAGCCCGAGGTTTTAACCCCCAGGCGCAACCCCTCGCCTTGGCCACGATTGGCAAGAAAGGTTTTTACTCTTTCGGCGGCGCGTGTGGTCAGGGTTATTGGCATATCAAGCCTGCTTTTTAGAGTAGTCTTCGACCGCAGCCTTAATCGCATCTTCGGCCAAAACCGAGCAGTGAACTTTTACCGGCGGCAAGGCAAGCTCTTCGGCAATCTCGGAATTTTTAATTTGCTGTGCCTCATCTAATGTCTTGCCTTTAACCCATTCAGTTACCAAAGAACTGGAAGCAATCGCCGAACCGCAGCCATAAGTTTTAAACTTGGCATCTTCAATTACTCCGTTGTTATTAACTTTTATTTGCAGTTTCATCACATCCCCGCAAGCCGGGGCTCCAACCATCCCGGTACCAACATCTTTAGCCTCTTTATCCATAGACCCGACATTGCGCGGGTTTTCATAATGGTCTATAACTTTGTCCGAATATGCCATATCTATCTCCTAATGTGCGGCCCACTTAACAGTATTCAAATCAATGCCCTCTTTATACATCTCCCATAAAGGGGATAAATTACGTAATTTTTGTACTTTTTCTCTTATGAGCTTTACGGCTTGTTTAACATCCTCTTCAGTAGAAAACCTGCCGAATGAAAATCTTAAGGAACTATGAGCCAGTTCGTCATTACGTCCCAAAGCTCTTAGAACATACGATGGTTCCAGACTGGCGGAAGTGCAGGCAGAACCGGATGATATAGCAAGGTCCGATAAAGCCATCATCAAGGACTCACCTTCCACATGGTTAAAGCTTACATTGACATTGCCGGCGATTCTATGCTCAAGATCGCCATTTACATAAATTTCTTCCATATCGGCAATCCCGGCCAGAAACATATCACGCAATTTAAGCTGATGTTCGCGGTCTTTTTCCATCTCCAGGCCAGCAATTCTGAAAGCCTCGCCCATGCCGGCTATCTGGTGCGTGGCTAAAGTACCGGAGCGCATGCCGCGCTCATGGCCGCCGCCATGTATTTGTGCCTCCAGCCTGACCCTTGGTTTACGCCGTACATACAGTGCGCCTATACCTTTGGGGCCATATATTTTATGTGCGGAAAATGACATCAAATCCACTTTGAGATCATTTACCTTAATGTCTATTTTACCTGCACTTTGTGCTGCATCTACATGAAATATAATATTTTTATCTTTTACTGCCTCGGCAATTTCTGCAATTGGCTGTATAGTTCCTATCTCATTATTAACATGCATCACTGATACCAGGATAGTATCATCTCGTATAGCATCTTTAATACTTGAGGCCTGGATAATGCCATTTTTATCCGGGTCAACGTATGTAACCTCAAATCCATATCTTTCCAAATAACGGCAGCTGTCAAGCACCGCTTTGTGCTCAATCGAACTGGTTACAATATGTTTGCCCTTTTTATGATAAAAATTAGCCACCCCCTTTATGGCCAGGTTGTCCGATTCGGTAGCGCCGGAAGTCCAAATTATCTCTCTCGAGTCAGCGCCCACCAAGTCCGCTACCTGAGTACGGGCCAATTCCACCGCTTCTTCGGCCTCCCAGCCATATTGATGAGAGCGAGAGGCAGGATTGCCATATTGACTTTCAGGACCCAAGAATTTCAGCATAACCTCTACCACCCTCGGATCAACTGGAGTGGTCGCGGCATTATCTATGTAAATCTGTTTTGCCATATTAAAAATTAGTTAAACCTTGTTTAGGAACCGGCTATAGCCGTAGTATCAGTGTCCATTAAATCTGCCAGGCTGATATTGTCCAGAAAATCCTGAATCTGCCCGGTTAAGTTATTCCAAAGATCATGGGTAATACAACAGGTTCCGTGCTTGCCGCAATTAGCTTTGCCTTTACAGCGCCTGACATCCAGCGATTCATCGACCGCGAGTATTATATCTGATATATAGGTTGATTTGGCGTCAGTTGCCAGGCGATAACCACCACCAGGCCCACGTGAGCTTACAACCAAACCACGCTTTCTTAATTTGGCAAATAATTGTTCAAGGTATGATAATGAAATATCCTGCCGGTTTGATATTTCCGACAAAGAGACTGCGCTTTTAGAATTGTGCAAAGTAAGGTCCAGCATAGCGGTTACCGCATATCTGCCTTTGGTAGTAAGTTTCACTTTTACTTTCCGTATAATTTATGCGGGTATTGTCTTATACCCTATTATTTTAGTCAAGTATATTTTTAGTGAATTGGCTACAAATAAAAAACCCGCAGTTTTGCGGGTTTTTCAGCTAAATTATTAAACAGTCTATGCTTCCAATATATTAATTATTTGTTCTAGTTCTTTTCTAAGCTTAACAAGTTCAGCTTTGGTATAGCTTTTATAATCTTCATCAGTATCACCTTTCATATCATTAGAAAGTTTCTGCACTGCGCCACTGATGGTAAAACCCTCCTTATACAAAAGTTCACGGATTTTGCGAATCAGGATAATGTCATGATGCTGATAATACCTGCGGTTGCCGCGTCGGGTCACCGGTTTTAATTGTGGGAATTCCTGTTCCCAGTAACGCAATACATGCGGTTTTACATCACATAACTTGGACACTTCACCGATAGTGAAGTATTTCTTTGGTGGAATTTCCGGTAATTCCATATTGTTCGATGGTTCCAGCATATTATTCCTCGCTTAATGTTTTGCTATATTCGTCAATTCTATACTTTAGTTTCTGCCCTACTTTAAAAGTAACTACCCGCCTGGCGCTTACCGGGATAACTTCACCGGTCCTGGGGTTACGGCCAGGACGCTCGTTTTTATCACGCAACTTAAAATTGCCAAAGCCGGAAATTTTAATTTCATTGCCGTTTTCCAAAGTTTTCCGCATCTCCTCGAAAAACATATCGATAAAGTCCTTGGCCTCCTGCTTATTAAACCCAAGTTCATCGTACAGATGATCACTTAAAACTGCTTTTGTTAGTACCATATCGTTAAAATTATCTCCTCTGGTTTCTAATCATATACACTTTTTTGAAATATTTCAACAACTAATCTCTTAGTTCTGCATTAAATTCTAATTTAAGGCTTTCGACTATCTCATTTACCGTGCTTTCTATATCTTCATCAGTTAACGTCTTCTCAAAGTCCTGCAGACTTAAAGCCAGTGCCATAGAATAGTTATCCACGCCTAAAGACTCTCCTTTATAAATATCAAAAATGCTTATATCTTGCAGAAACTTGAAGCCTTTTGTCTTAATTGTGTTGACAACATGATTTGCCTTTATTTTATTATCCAGCACAATTGATAAATCTCTGCGTAACAGCGGAAATTTGGATAATGGGCTAAATGCCGGCATATTAGTCTGCAAAACCGGCTCCAGATCAATTTCAAACAAATAGGTATTTTCCGGGACTTCAAGTTTTTTAGCTATTTCAGGGTGAATCTTTCCCAGGTACCCGATATTTTGCTTGTTGTGATAAATGCCTGCGGTTTGTCCCGGGTGCAGGCTCGGGTGATTGGAGGATTTAAATACTGCGGCATCACCTAAAATGTTAACAATGTCGCTTTTTACATCATAAAAATCAACAGCTTGCGCTTTTATGCCCCATTGCTCATCTGTGACATCACCAAATACCAGCCCGGCTAAAGTATCGATTTGTTTAATATTATCACCACCTATAAACTTTAAGCCGGTTTCAAATAATCTTACTCGTTTGTGTTGGCGGTTCAGGTTATATTTCAATGCCTTAATGAGACCGGGCAACAAACTGGCGCGCATAGTTGATAGATCAGATGATATTGGGTTAGAAATAACTATAGAGTTATCATTTAACCTCATGATATTTAAAATATTATCATCTGTAAAGCTATAAGTTACGGCCTCAAAATAGCCTTTTGCGGCAAAATACTGTTTTACCTTCTCAATGCTTATTTCAGCTTCCCTGTCCTGCGGCAGGTGCAGTGGCAGATCTATTGGACTTACCGGTAGCTTATCATAACCGTAAATTCTTCCTAATTCTTCTATAAGATCGGCTTCAAGTTCAATATCAAAACGCCAGCTTGGAGGTGTTAGCGTAAATTGTGCATCATCCGTTTTCTCAACTTGCATGCCAAGTCTTGTTAGAATATCCACGGCCTCATCAATAGTAAATTCAACTCCAAGCAAACGCTTTACATTATTGAGTTTTAAAGTTATAGGCTTTATTTGTTTAATCCTGCTTTTTTCTTCAAACTTTACTATTTCACCTGCTTCACCACCAACTATATCCATAAACAGTTCACTTGCCCGCTCAATAGCAAATTTCTGTAGTTTTGGGTCAACTCCGCGTTCAAAGCGCTGTGAGGAATCCGTATGCAAACCATATTTTCTAGCAATCCCGGCAACACTTAAGGGATTAAAAAACGCACATTCCAGGAAGATAGAGCTAGTGGAATCAGATATACCGGAAGCTTCCCCGCCCATAACTCCAGCTAAAGCCAGAACTTTTTGCCCATCTGCTATCAGAAGCGTGTCATTTTCAAGCTCAAGTTCTTTACCATCTAAAAGGGTTAGTTTTTCGCCCTCTTGAGCTTTACGCACGATGATTTTTTCTTCAATCTTGGCAAGGTCAAAGGCATGCATAGGCTGACCAAGCTCCAGCATCACATAGTTAGTAACATCAACCAGAGGATGAATGCTGCGAATTCCGCCACGCCTTAGTTTCTCCTGCATCCACAAGGGAGTTTTAGCTTGCGGATTAATGTTGCTGATTACCCTGCCTAAATAAATCGGGCAGGATTCTGGCTCAAGAACCTCTACTTCAAGTTTCGCTGAACTGGTTATTTCATTCCGGCTATTTTCAGGATGCTTAACATCCATCCTGCTTATAACGCCGAGCTCGCGGCTAATGCCGCGCAGGCTTAAGCAGTCCCCGCGATTTGGCGTAAGGTCAACCTCTATTATATTGTCATCAAGATTTAGCGCCTGACTGAGACTTAAACCATTTTCCAAATCTCCCGCTAAATCCATAATTCCTTCAGCCTCTAAAGCCAGACCAAGTTCTTTTTCCGAACACAGCATGCCGTAAGACTCAACTCCGCGCAGCTTAGCCGGTTTGATTTTAAAACCACCTGGCAAGACCGCGCCAATCAAAGCCACTGGTGCCTGCATCCCAAGGTAAATGTTATCTGCACCATATACTATTCTCAGAGCATCGTTTTCACCAACATCCACCGTAGCAACCTGCAGCTTGTCCGCATCTGGGTGCGGTTCTATATTGGTTATTTTACCTACCACTACCTGGTCAAATTCTGGCGCAGCCCTGGAAAACCCGTCAACTTCCAGACCTGCCATAGTAAGCTTATCTAAAAGTTCCGCAGAAGAAATTTCCGGGTTCACCCATTCACGCAGCCAGCTTTCACTAAATTTCATAACAAATCAGGCAAACTGTTGTAAAAAACGCAAATCGTTTTCAAAGAAAATCCTAAGGTCATTGATGCCGTAACGCAGCATCGCCAGCCTTTCAACGCCGAGACCAAAGGCAAGGCCAGTATATTTATCCGTATCAATATTGGAAAATTCAAATACTTTAGGATGGACCATGCCGCAGCCCAGCACCTCCAGCCAACCGGTGTGTGAACAAACCCGGCAGCCGGCGCCCTGGCACATCACACACTGAATATCAACTTCGGCCGAAGGCTCAGTGAATGGAAAATACGAGGGCCGGAATTTAAGCTTTAAGTCTTCCTTTTCAAAAAAACTACGCAGAAAATCATGTATAAGGCCTTTAAGGTTGGAAAAACTTACATTCTCATCCACCAAAAGACCTTCCACTTGATGAAACATCGGAGTGTGAGTATGGTCTGAATCACAGCGATAAACTCTACCGGGAGCAATCAGCCTAAACGGAGGACTGGCGTTTTCCATAGCCCGAATCTGCACTGGTGAGGTGTGAGTTCGTAACAGACTGCCATCGGCAAAATAAAAGGTATCGTGCATGGCTCGAGCCGGATGATGTTCCGGGATGTTTAAAGCCTCGAAGTTATGATAATCATCCTCAATTTCGGGGCCGGTGGCAATTTCAAACCCTGCCTTTGCAAAAATTCTCTGAATTCTGTGCAAAGTACGGCTTACCGGATGTAGTCCGCCATTTGCCATACCGCGTCCAGGCAGGCTCACATCTATTGCCTCGGTAGCGAGTCGGGCCGCTACTTCCAGCTCGGCAAATTCTTGCCGTTTGCTATTTATAACCTGGGATAATTCCTGCTTTACCTTATTTATTGCCTGGCCGAAAGCCTTGCGCTTTTCCGGTTCAAGTGAGCCTAAGCTTTTCAAGGCTTCGGTAATGGAACCTTTTTTACCAAGAACCGTAACTCTTAATTTTTCCAGACCAGCCACATTTTCTACTGCGTTTATGGCAGAAAGAGTCTCTGACTGCAAAAGCTCCAGTTTATCCTGTTCCACGGATTTTAGCTTTAAGCGATAGCGTTTTTGGCCGTATCTGCAAGTTTAGCAAACGCCGTTTTATCAGAAATAGCAAGCTCGGCCAGAACCTTGCGGTCAATTTCCACTCCGGCCTGACTAAGACCGTGCATCATACGGCTGTAGGACAAGCCGTTATTGCGGGCTTCGGCATTTATTCTTACGATCCATAAACGGCGAAATTGACGCTTACGCTGCCTGCGATCCCTATAGGCATACTGACCGGCTTTGATAACCGCTTGTTTGGCTACCCGATAAACTCTGCTTCTGGCACCATAATAACCACGGGCCTGCTTTAATACTTTTTTATGTCGGGCTTTGGCCGTAACTCCACGTTTTACTCTAGGCATATTTTACTCCTTACTTATATGGCAACAGGCGTCTAATCATTTTTACATCACTTTCATGAATTTCTGAAGGTGAACGTAAATGACGCTTGCGTTTGGTGGATTTACTGGTCAGGATATGGCGCCGGAAACTCTGCGCACGTTTTATCCGCCCGGATGAAGTTTTCGTGAAGCGTTTAGCCGCTCCACGGTTGGTTTTAATTTTAGGCATCTTTCTTTCCTTACAAAAGTTAAAAAATAATTTAGCCGGTGTGCCGTTACCGAACCAAATCTTAAATAGTTATTTGCTTTTTTTAGTAAAAGGGGCCAGTACCATTATCATTTGTCTACCTTCAAACTTGGGGTACTGCTCTACTTTTCCATAATCTTTAAGGTCTTCTGCCACCCGGTCTAGAAGTTCCTTGCCCAGGCCTTGATGCGCCATTTCCCGTCCACGGTAGCGAATCGTTACTTTGGCCTTGTTACCCTTCTCTAAAAACTTTATCAGGTTGCGTAATTTTACCTGATAATCGGCCTCGCCGGTGCTGGGCCTGAATTTTATTTCCTTAACTTGTATTTGCTTTTGTTTTTTCTTGGCTGCCTGCTTTTTTTTGTTTTCATTAAACAAATACTTGCTGTAATCCATAATCCGACAGACCGGCGGTTTGGCCTTGGGGGATATTTCTACCAAATCCAGGCCCTCCTCTTCTGCCATATTTAGAGCTCTGGCGGTTGGCATTATTTCTGATTCATTATTTTCTTTGGATAAACGAATTTCCTCTATGGTTATATACTCATTTATCCGGTGTTTGGCCTGCGGCCTTTCCATCGGTCTGTTAAAGTTGGTTCCGATATTAAATTCTCCTAACTATCTCCTGCCAAGTTTAGCTATAGCTGCTTCAAGTTTAATAATAAAATCATCCACAGACATAACTCCTAAATCCTGATTACAGTACGCCCGCACTGCAATCTTTGAATCTTCCACTTCCCGGTCGCCGGCCACCAGTATAAAAGGCAGCTTAGCCAGGGAATGCTCGCGAATTTTAAAGCCTACCTTTTCATTTCTCAAGTCCGTTTGCACACGAAAGCCTGATTTTTTAAGAGATTCGGCGATTTTTTCACAATATTGGGCCTGATTCTCAGAAATGTTGACAATCATCGCCTGTACCGGCGCTAACCAGGCTGGCATCGCCCCTGAGTATTCTTCGATTAAAATCCCAACAAATCTTTCTATAGAACCTAATATCGCCCGATGCAGCATCACCGGCACCTGACGGCTGCCATCCTCTGCCACATATTCAGCATCCAGACGACCCGGCATGGAAAAGTCCACTTGTATTGTGCCGCATTGCCAGATGCGGCCGATTGAGTCTTTAAGAGAAAATTCAATTTTTGGTCCGTAGAACGCCCCTTCACCTTCCTGTAATTCCCACTCGAGATTTTTACTGTTTAAAGAATTTGCCAGAGCAGCTTCTGCCTTGTCCCAAACCTCGTCACTGCCGACCCTTTGTTGCGGCCGGGTTGATAATTTAATCAATACTTCATCAAAACCAAAGTCGGCATAGACTTTAAATAAAAGGTCAATAAAATCCGCAACTTCGGACTGAATCTGTTCTTCAGTACAAAATATATGTCCGTCATCCTGCACAAAATTTCTGACCCGCATTAAGCCGTGCAAGGTGCCGGAAGGCTCGTTCCTGTGACAGGAACCAAACTCGGTCAGACGTAGCGGCAAATCCCGGTAGCTTTTTAACGAATTTTTGTAAATCTGGATATGACCCGGGCAATTCATCGGCTTGACTGCATAATCACGGTTTTCCGAATGAGTGGTAAACATCATGTCGGAGAATTTATCCCAGTGACCGGATTTTTCCCATAAGCTGCGATCCAGCATCTGCGGAGTTTTCACTTCCTTGTAGCCATTATCCAGTACGATTTGCCGGATATAATCAACAATTACTTTGTATATGCTCCAGCCTTTGTCATGCCAGAACACCATGCCGGGGGCTTCCTCCTGCGTATGAAACAAATCAAGCTGTTTGCCAAGCTTTCGATGATCGCGTTTTTCCGCCTCGGCCAGCCGGTAGAGATATTTTTTTAATTCCTTTTTGTTGCTCCAGGCAGTGCCGTAGATTCTTTGCAGCATTTCATTATCAGAATCGCCGCGCCAATAGGCACCGGCCAATTTCATCAATTTAAAGTTATCTTTTAAGTGTGAGGTTGAAGGCACATGTGGCCCACGGCAAAGATCAATAAAATCACCTTGCCGGTACAAGGATATAGTCTCATTTTCCGGTATGTCTTCAATAATCCTGGCTTTGTACTCCTCGCCTTGACTGCGGAAAAAGTCTATTGCCTCCTCGCGTTTTAACTCCTGCCTCTCAACTTTTATATCGGCTTTGGCCAGCTCCTGCATTTTGGCTTCGATTTTGGCAAAATCATCCGGGGTGAATTTCTCCTCTCTGGCAAAATCATAATAAAAACCGTTTTCCACTACCGGGCCGATTGTGACTTGAGTTTCTGGATAAAGCTCCTTGACCGCCTGAGCCAAAAGGTGTGCGCTCGAATGGCGAATTATTTCCAGACCTTCCGGACTGCTGTTGGTGATAATAGCAAGACTTGCATCATTCTCAATAATATGTGAGGCATCGACCAGCTTATCATCGAGCTTGCCGGCAATTGTAGCCCGAGCCAGACCCTGACCAATGCTTTGGGCTACTTCTAAAACTGAAACTTTATTTTCAAACTCACGGGAACTGCCGTCAGGTAAAGTGATAACTGGCATTTTATGCACTGGTAAAATCCGGGGATTATACTATAAGAGCAGGTTTATTTTTTCCGACTGAAAATTATTTCACCAATGTTTACACCCTGGGCACAATCATCAGCACAGCCTTTAGGTACATAAACACAGGTTTTCATGATTCCATCAGCATGTCTTGTAAAATAAATATAGTTTTTAGCCAGTGATTTATTTAAAACAGTTTGCTCACATTTATTATATAAATCTTCAATAAGCCGTGGTCTGGCACCTTCGGGATGCCGACCAAGATTATCCCTGGTTTCACTTATACTGTTTATTTGCTTCCCCTTTAGATTCCAGGCCGAATATCGGCGGGACGCAACTACATTGTTTACAACCTCAATAGTGGTTTTGCTTTTAAAGCCTGACCAACTATTAAAATTTACTGTATAGCTATAGGACGCACCATACAGGTTTTTAAGCTTTTGCCATGCAGCAAAACTTTCATTAAAATCAGCATTAAGCGCAGGGCCTGAGCCATTAATCAAATTGCCCGTACATCCTGCTAAAAATATCATGGTCAGAAAGAAAACCTTTAACTTCATGAGTTGAGCCTATCTGAACGCTCCGTAAATAGCCATCAGGCCGAATCCGCTGATAATTAAGCCTGAAATAAGGTTTATCCAGCGTTTTAGCTTTATATCAAGCTTTTTGTGCATTATGGTAACCGAGGAACTCAACAGCAGCCACCAGAGGCTGGAGCCCGTAAAAACCCCAAAAACCAGCAAACCGGCAAGCATATAATCACTGTTGGCCGCACCAAGACCCAAACCTGCAAATACCGCAGCAAAAGATAAAATGGTAAGCGGATTGGTAAGGGTAAGAAAAAAAGTAGAACCAAAAGCTTTATAAAGCTTTAATTTGCTAGTGTCAGGACCTTTTACATCAGCTTCGGACAAAATGATTTTAAAACCCAAATACAAAAGGAATGCCCCACCGAAAAGACGCAGCCACAATTCCTGTTCTAACAATACGCCAGTAATAAAGGTAAGTCCAAATGCAGCAATAAGACCATAAACCGCATCGGCGCTGGCGGCTCCAAGCCCAGATGCCAAACCCACCACCAAACCATCGGTCAAAGTACGGCGCATGCACAAAGCTCCAATCGGCCCTACCGGCGCGGCTATGGAAAAGCCGATTATCAGCCCCTTAATAAAAAAATCGATAGCCAAAAGCTTAAAGTTGTCCTAATTTATCTAAAATTTTATACATTATACGGTTATTAGCGCTAAAGTTTTGCTGCGCAAACATTGCCTTTTCTGTTTGCACATAACTTGATTCATCAAGATCATCTTGACAGTTAGCAATAAGAGTTTTAAGTGAATTGGCAGTGGTTTCAAGATGAAACTGTAAAGCTAATACTTTATCACTATAAATAAAGGCCTGGTTTTTACAGACTGTGCTTGATGCCAGCAGGTCGGCTCCTGCCGGCAGATCAAAAGTATCGTTATGCCAATGCAGAACTTTTAAACTGGCAGGCAAAACTTCAGTCAGGATTGTGCTATCTGCTGCAGGGTTGCGATATACATCAAACCAGCCTATTTCCTTAAATTTATTTTTATAAACCGTGCTTCCCAGAGCATTGGCAATCATCTGCGCTCCCAGGCATACGCCTAATACAATCTTATTTGCCTCAATCGCCTTTTTTATAAATGCTTTTTCCATCGCAAGCCAGAGATATTTATCATCATCATAAATTCCCATAGGCCCGCCCATGATAATTAACCAGTCGATCTCACTAATCCTGGGTAACGGCTGATTTAGATATAAATGCGTGGAGCTAATCTGATGACCCTTATCTTTTAGATAGCTTTCAATACTGCCAGGCCCTTCGAACGGCACATGCTGTAAATAATGAACCCGCATGGTTTTTTTAAGCCTTTAATCTAGCTATTTGCCTGTCGTGTAATTTACTGAGCAGAACCAAAGCCGAAACTGCGCCGATTAATGCCATTGCCATATCAGACTGGGTATCCCAGACATAACCCTGGGTTCCGAGGAAAGCCTGTGCCGACTCTTTACTTATCAGCGCCACCCACCATTCCAGTAATTCATAAAAAGCACTGATTGCCAGGCAAATGGCTACTACAATGAAATTAAGCCAATTTCTGCCATTGATAACTTTAAGCCTTAACAGAATTTCACGAGCAATAATCGCCGGCACAAAGCCCTGGGCAAAATGCCCCAGCTTGTCGTAATTATTCCGCTCGGAGCCCAGTAAATTCGCAATATCATCAAACAGCGGCACTTCCGCGTAAGTGTAATGCCCGCCTACCATTAAAATAATACTGTGCACTAAAATCAGCAAATAGCTAAGCGGGCTAAGGCGAAATTTGCGATAGGTTAAAATAACAACTACCAGGGCAATAAATGCCGGTAAAACCTCTAACACCCAGGTTGGATAATCATGTGGATTTATTGCTGACCAGATAAAGACCGCCAAAAACACTAAAATCCATAAGGCTTTTAAGTGCAAAGTTTTCATGTTTTTTTAGTAGCGCCTTAGATTACTTAAAGCTTTATCAGTTTTATTAAAAACCTTTATATCTGCGCCTATTATTCCTTTAACTTGATTTTTAGCTGGCCTTCAGCCACACGGATATTATCAACTCCATCGGCAAAAGTTTTCCAAAATCCGTCATCGCCGCCAAATTCTTTTATCAAATCTACATTTTTAAGGTTGCCGAGCCAGGCATTTGGTACCGGTACCCCCCATAGGCTCACCCCTTTTAAAATCACAATCGACCGGCCGTCAGTATAGGCTAATTCTAAACCTGCGCTCACTTTTAGCGTCTTGCCGCCCAGCAGCGGAAAATCCGGATCCAGGGGGATAATTGCATTAGCGCTTGCCAGGTTCTCGGATAAATCTATCGCCACTTTATCGGCAAGGTCGGTATTTTTCGCCAACATGGCGTTTAGTTCTTTTTCGGTAAAATTTATCTCACGTTTGGAATTTTCTTCAGTATAAATCTCAGGCTTTAACCCCTCCTCTTGCCTGGAATATGTCGGCAAACCAAACTGCCTCAACTTGGTATTCAATATACTTTCCTCTTTTTGTGTCAATTCAACTTCAGAAAATTTCTTGGGGAAAATGTAACGGTTAAGCACAAATAAAGTAAGGGCCAACGTGATAATAGCAGTTAGTAGAACAATACCTAAGGTGCGTAAACAGCCTCCGCTTTTTTTAGCATTGGCACTAATAGTCTCAGCCATGATTAATCCTTTTAAAACATATGACGGTTATGCTAGCACAATCTCCTTTAGTTTGTAATAAACCCTTTGAGTCTGACAGTTTCTTGTCTAATGATTGCGGCTCACAGACTAAAAAGATCATGCCTGACTTAATAAAGCTTTTTTAAGGAAGAAACTCGTATAATTTTTTTACAATTTTGGGAGCAAGTTTTTTATAACCAGCCTTGTTTGGATGTATTTCATTTAACCAGTCACCACTAACCCCGCTTGTGATTTTGGCTCTTTTTATTGTTCCTCTGGTATCTACAACGTGAAAATTATTAATCTTGTTTTGCAATGAAACTGTATGATCGGCAAGCCGGTTAAACAAATAATCACTGACATTTCGCCAGTCTTTTTTTGGCACTTCAGCCCTTTTAAACACCTCAATAAGCCACGGTCCCAATAAACCAACTCCAAAAAACTTTGCCGGGGCATTTCTGGGAGTAGGATAGTCATAAGTATGGGTTACAATCGGGATATTTTTATTTCCTCTTGCCTTTGCCAGGCGAATGAAATGATGAGTAAGGTTATCTAGAAAATATTTTATCTCCCCCAGGTTGCAATAATCTTTGGGAGAATTAATGGATTTATTTTTCCAAACAGATTTCGGCAGCACCAGCAAAGAGGCCTTATCAATCAAGTCATTTCCTCCCGCGCTTAATAAAATGGCATGCAAGGGAAGATTATTTATCGCATCACGAAAATCATATTTACCCATTTGCGACATATTTTTTATCGTGTCTCCGGGGCGGGCTAAATTCACTATCAAGGTGCTTTTTTTAAATCTCAAGGAAAACAATAAATTTGTAAACCAGGGATACTTTAACGCGGTGCCACCAACAGTAAACCATGAATCACCTTCGGCCAGAATCGTATGGGTAACAAAACTTGGATCACAAACCGCATACCCTTGACCTATTTCATCTAAAGAGCAAACTTCCGGTCTCATTTTTATTCTCCATCTTTGTTTATGTTTAACAGATGATACAAATAAATTCTTGTCTATGTCAAACTCGTTCGGCTCCAAGCGCCCTGGTTGGCAATGTAATCCCCCCATTTTTAGTTGCCCTAAAAAGTAGAGGTTTTAGCCTGTTTTTGCTCTGAGGCCACGAACATAATAATCCATTCATTGCATGGCGACCAGATTTCTTACGCGTAATTTTTGTCAAGGGCTTGTCCCTTTACTAAAATTTAAG
>Ga0209790_1000066_pt1 | contig 18395 bp, 16 predicted proteins | sample WorMetG1aBELIZE2_FD_187420 | JGI IMG/M metagenome (GOLD analysis project Ga0209790, IMG submission 187420) | Marine gutless worms symbiont microbial communities from Max Planck institute for Marine Microbiology, Germany - Inanidrilus... ... | reverse complement strand
ATTTTAGGATGAATGGGTGTTAATATTGAAAATATGGCAATTATTGAACAGATTTTTGTGGATTTTGCCAAAAAAATTGAAGGCTCCGTTTGGCCGGCAAATTTTTTAGGTGTTATGCAAAAGTCTCATTTAGAAAAAAACCCGCAGCTGCGGGTTTTTTATTATTTGGTAAATATCAACTTATCAAACCAGGGTATTTCCTTGTGAATAAGCTTGTTGAAAATATAGATTATTAAAAATGTGAAAATAATCCGGGCGAAGAAAACTCCAGACATGCTGGCACCCAGGGCCAGCATAAGCAGGGTGTCTTCAATTACTGCGTGACTTAAGCCTAATAAAAGCATGCTGGAAGCCACGCTTTTACGATCTATATGACCTTGACTTTAAAAGACCTGCACCGTATAAAATCCCCAGGATAAGGCCGACAAAGGTAAAGTTTGCGGTTTTTTTATCAATTCCAAGCAGTTGCAAAATCCAGGTAACCGGCTTTAATAGCCAAGTTTCAATGCCGCTCTTTCTTAGTAAATTCATAATAAGAATCACCAGAAAAATAATAATAGCAATCGCAAGCAAGTTATATATTTGGCTCAAGAGCCAGTCCCAGATACTGTCTGAATTTACTTTCGGCTTCCATATTAGGTTTATTTTTTCATTGTATAGATTAAAGAAGTTATAGATTAAATTTAAAATTAGCCCCAGGCTGTAAGCAAATACGAAACGAAAAATTATATTTGTGCTGAAACGCACGCCAGTCTTATGAGCGACACTGGCCTCAACCGGCAGGCCGTGAGCAATCAGCATCATAGTGCAGATTACTGTTGATTGAGCCACAGTAATATCCTGTTGTTGTGCCAGCTCAAAGAACAGAATCATGGCCGCGTACAGATTACTTAAAATGGCGGTTACCCAGATTGCTCCCATATTTTCGGGTAAACCGGCCAGGCTCATTAAAGGATTTAACAGGTTATTTAAAAGGCTCAAGATTCCAAGTTCTTCTAAAACTTTTACTATCACCAGCACTGGTACCACGATTTTAAAAAGTACTATGATGGTGGCTTTGGATTCGATTAAAGTTTGTTTTAGTATATTTGGCTTTTGCATAAAGGTTGAGGCTCAAGCCTGACACCGAGACCAGTTATTCACCAGAAGTGTTCAATACTTAATAATTTTTGGCGTAGTTTTAGCTTTTTTTGGCTTTTTTAGATTCACGCAACAACCTGAGTCTTTCAGCTGCCGGCAGACTTTTATCCTTATAGGATGTGGTCTGATTTTTACTGGCAGTTAACTTGCCGGCTTTTGAGTTTTGTTTGACTTTGTTAGAATCCTTAACAGCCTGGGAATCATTTTTTATTATGGTAACTTCAGAACCTTCGATTAATTTACTGTATAGAATATTTGAGGTTGTGGCCGGAACTCGAATGCAGCCGTGGCTGGCCGGGCGACGGTAAATTCCTTTGCTTTTATGAATACCGACGCCGTCCCTGGTTAAACGCAGCCAGTTATCCATCGGCGCGCCTTTGTAGGTGTCATATTCCAGTTCTTCCCCATCATGCTTTTCCTTATACTCTTTCTCACTGCCGGTAAAAACAAGCTTGCCCTCTTTGTAGAATTTACCGTATAAGTTAGACTCTTTTTCCAGGGTTTTCTCGATTACCCTGAAAACACCGGTTGGCGTCTCATAACCCCATTTGCCGGTGGTGGCTGGAGAATCTACAGCAGTACGGCCATTTACCAGCAAGCGGATTCGTTGATTTTTCAGGTTGACTTTTGCCGTGGTGTTTTTCTGTTTGGATTTAGACAGCAATTTATCATCGGTATAAATAGCATAAGTTTTGGCGTAATTATTTTGTTCAGTAAATTTAATATATTCTTTTGATTCTTTAGGAATACTTGAACATGCTCCTAAAGCTAGAAATCCAACTGTAAGTATTAATCTTAAGATTTTTCCCATGTTTCACTCAAGGCTTAAAAATCAAGGCCTAACTATAATAAAAACATAGAATTATCTGCAAATGTTATTTTGCAGGCCACTGGTTTAGGTATATCTTGGGTATTTAGTATGCAGGGCACTCAGGTTATAATTAGTAAATTTTATCCAGAATTAGGAGCAACAATGCCTATATATGAGTATCAATGCCAAGAGTGTGGGTACGAGTTTGAAAAAATCCAGAAAATTAGTGATGCCAGACTCACAAAATGTCCTAAATGTGAGCAGGACACATTGAAAAAACTGATGTCTGCCACCGGTTTCAGATTAAAAGGTGGAGGTTGGTATGAAAGTGATTTTAAATCCGGGTCTAAAAAGAATATTGCCGAAAAAGATCTGCCACCGGCCCCGGCCTGTAGTACTGGTGGTTGTAAATCATGTCCGATAGATTGAGGCTAAATTAGTGAGCATTATGCGTAGCCACTATTGTGGCGATATGAACTCGTCCTTAATAGGTGATAAAGTAATCTTAACCGGTTGGGTTAATCGTAGAAGAGACCATGGCGGGGTAATTTTTATAGATCTTCGGGATTCATCCGGTATAGCGCAGATAGTTTTCAATCCTGATATTAAAGAACACTTTGCTCTGGCGGAAAAAGTAAGACTTGAGTATGTGCTTAAAATATCAGGCAAGGTGGAAAAACGCCCGGCAGGTACAGTTAATCCTGAAATGCCAACTGGCGAAGTCGAGATAATCGTATCTAAATTAGAGCTGCTAAATTCAGCCGCAACCCCGCCTTTTATGCTGGATGATGACAGGATTAACGAGGATAACCGGCTTAAATTCCGTTATATGGATTTACGCCGGGATGAGATGCAGAATAATATCCGTTTGCGCTCTGAGGTTACCAGGAACTTAAGATCTTATCTTGATGCTAACGGCTTTCTTGATATAGAAACGCCTATGCTAACCCGGGCCACCCCGGAAGGCGCTAGAGACTACTTGGTGCCGAGCCGTACGCATCCGGGTAAGTTTTTTGCCCTGCCGCAATCACCACAGCTATTTAAACAGTTATTGATGGTTTCCGGTTTTGATAAATATTATCAAATTGTCAGGTGTTTTCGTGATGAAGACTTAAGAGCTGACCGGCAGCCAGAGTTTACTCAGCTTGATGTTGAACTTTCTTTTGCCGGTGAACAAGAGATTATGCAGCAGATGGAATCAATGATTCATAAGCTGTTTAAGGATGTGCTTGGAGTTGAACTGCCAAGTCCCATGCCAAGAATAACTTATGCTGAGGCCCTGGCTAAATACGGTTCGGATCGGCCGGATTTAAGAAGCGCGCTTGAGCTAACCGATATAGCAGATTTATTATCCGAGGTTGAATTTAAGGTATTTGCCGGCCCGGCTAATGATCCGGCAAGCCGGGTTGCCGCTCTAAAAGTACCGGGCGGCAATGCTTTATCCAGAAAAGAAATTGATGACTATACCAAGTTTGTTGGGATCTATGGTGCGAAAGGTCTAGCCTATATAAAAGTCAATGATGCTGATTCAGGTATAGATGGCCTGCAATCGCCAATTCTGAAATTCCTGCCGGATGCAGCAGTGCTGGAAATTGTTAAAAGGACTTCGGCTCTAAGCGGAGATTTAATATTTTTTGGCGCGGACAAGTCAAAAGTCGTAAATGAAGCCTTAGGGGCGCTTAGGGTTAAAGTTAGTGAAGACTTAAACCTGTTGCAGGATGTCTGGCAGCCTTTGTGGGTGGTGGATTTTCCGATGTTTGAGCAAGATGACAAAACTGCTAACTTAAGCGCCTTGCACCATCCGTTTACCGCTCCGCGTGAAGAAGATGTTGAGCTTTTGGCCGCAGCCCCGGAAAAATGTATGTCGCGTGCTTATGATATGGTGCTAAACGGCAATGAAATAGGTGGCGGTTCGGTTAGAATCCATCAGCAGGATATCCAGGAAAAGGTACTTGCGGTTTTAGGGATTGATAAAACTGAGGCCAAAGATAAGTTCGGATTCTTGCTGGAAGCTTTAAAGTATGGCTGTCCACCGCATGGCGGTATGGCTTTTGGTCTGGACAGGTTGGTGATGTTAATGGCCGGAGCCGAGAGTATCCGCGAGGTTATGGCATTTCCAAAAACGCAAACCGCTAATTGCCTCTTAACCGGCGCGCCGGACACAGTGGATAATAATCAATTAAGCGAACTAGGTCTTAAAATCCTTAAAACTCAGGAAAGCTGAAAATGGCCGGACACAGTAAATGGCATAATATTCAGCACCGTAAAAAAGCCCAGGATGCCAAACGCGGCAAGATATTCACCAAACTGATACGTGAAATCACGGTAGCGGCCAAAATGGGTGGCGCAGACGCGGATGCAAACCCGCGGCTTAGAAGCGCAATTGATAAGGCGCTTGGCGCCAATATGACGCGTGATACTATTGAGCGGGCAGTAAAACGCGGTTCTGGAGCTGCAGATGCGGAGAATTTTGAAGAAATTCGCTATGAAGGTTATGGTCCGGGCGGAGTGGCGGTTATGGTTGATTGTTTAACCGATAATCGAAATCGCACTGTATCTGATGTGCGGCACGCCTTTACCAAGCATGGCGGAAACCTGGGCACTGATGGCTCAGTTGCCTACTTGTTTTCTCAGCTGGGATTATTGTTGTATGAATTAGGCACCGATGAAGATACGCTTATGGAAGCGGCGCTGGAAGCCGGGGCCGAGGATGTCGTGACCGCTGCTGATGGTTCAATTGAAGTAACTACTGGTGTGGAAAATTATCTTGAGGTAAAACAGGCTATGATTGACGCAGGTTTTATCCCGGCAAGTGCGGAACTTACCCAAAAGGCGGCCACCGATGTCGAACTTGATGCCGATGGTGCAATGAAGCTACTTAAATTGGTTGATGTGCTGGAAGATCTGGACGATGTACAGAATGTTTATACTAATGCCGATATTGCCGATGAGGTTTTATTAGAGCTTACCCAGGCTGAATGAAACGGGTTATCGGTATTGACCCGGGTTCTAGAGTTACCGGAATTGGTATTGTCGATATAAGCGGTAGCAGATTATCCCCAGTTGAATATGGTATTATCAGAACCCGGGATAAAGATTTTGCCCAAAGACTAAAGACTATTTTTGTGGAACTTGACCAAATACTCAAAAAATATAAACCAGAGGAATTTGCCATCGAAAAAGTGTTTGTAAATAAAAATGTTTCTTCGGCTTTAAAGCTGGGACAAGCACGTGGCGCGGCGATTGTGGCAGCGGGGGTAAATTCTATTCCGGTTTTTGAATATTCGCCAAATGAGATTAAAAAGGCCGTAGTAGGTCGTGGCCATGCCGGCAAAAGCCAAATCCAGGCTATGGCGCTTAATTTGTTAGACCTTGCTGAAATTCCGGAATCTGATGCAGCCGACGCCCTGGCCTGTGCGATATGCCATATAAATACTAATAAGGTCTTATCCTACATTCAAGAGCAGAACCAATGATAGCAAGATTAAAAGGTAAAGTTTTAGAGCTAAAGCCGCCGTTTTTAATCCTCGATGTGAATGGGGTTGGCTATGAAGTGGAAACGCCTTTATCTACGATATTTAATCTGCCAAAGCCAGGCAAGGAAGCAGTTTTACATATCAGTATGCTGGTAAGAGATGATGCGCATTTGCTTTTCGGGTTTTTAACCGAAGCCGAGAAAAAAATGTTTCAGACTTTGATTAAGATTTCCGGAGTCGGGGCCAAAATGGCTTTGGTGATTTTATCCGGCATGAGCACGGTCGAGTTTACCCATGCGATAAACGAACGAGATGTGGCCAAGCTTGTAGCGCTGCCCGGGGTGGGGAAAAAAACTGCCGAAAGGCTGATAGTGGAAATGCAGGATAAATTAAAAGATTTAGGTGTTTTAGAAGCTGCGGGCGATTTTACAGCTTCTGATATGGCAAGTGGGGCAAAACAGGAAGCTATAGAGGCCCTGATAGCCTTGGGTTATAAAGCATCTGATGCCAGGAGCCGGGTACTCAAAGTGGCTAAAGATGACAAAGAGTTGGAAGATATTATCAAACAGGCCCTCTCTAATTAACAAATGCAGGAACAGGACAGATTTATCTCAGCGCAAAAAAGTGCGGATGATGCCAAAATAGACAGGGCTATCCGGCCCAAGGTTCTGGAGGAGTATGTTGGTCAGGAACCGGTGCGTAATAAAATGGAAATTTTTATCAAAGCCGCCCGGCAGCGCACCGAGGCTTTAGATCATGTACTAATCTTCGGACCCCCAGGTCTTGGAAAAACCACCTTAGCGCATATCATCGCCAGTGAAATGCAGGTTAATTTGCGCCAAAGTTCTGGACCGGTTTTGGAAAAAGCCGGCGATTTGGCGGCAATTTTGACTAACCTTGAAGCCGGAGATGTTTTATTTATTGACGAAATTCATCGTTTATCTCCGGTGGTAGAAGAAGTTTTATATCCGGCGATGGAAGATTATCAGCTGGATATTATGATTGGCGAAGGCCCGGCTGCACGTTCGATCAAAATAGATCTGCCGGAGTTTACCCTGGTCGGTGCCACAACCAGGGCAGGGCTTTTAACTTCACCTTTGCGTGACAGATTCGGAATAGTCGAGCGCCTGGAGTTTTACACAAAAGATGAACTGCAATCCATAATTAACCGTTCGGCAAATATTTTAAAGCTGCCAATTGACGATAAAGGCGCCGAAGAAATCGCCAAACGCTCGCGCGGCACGCCTAGAATTGCTAATCGTTTATTACGCAGGGTTCGGGATTATGCCGAAGTAAAATATGATGGTTCTATAAGTAATGAAGTGGCAGCTGAGGCGTTGGATTTATTAAATGTTGATGCTAAAGGTTTTGATCTTATGGATCGTAAATTATTAACCACAATTATGGATAAATTTGATGGTGGCCCGGTGGGGCTGGATTCTTTAGCTGCTGCGCTGGGTGAAGAGCGTGGCACTATAGAAGATATTATCGAACCTTACCTTATCCAGGAAGGTTTTCTACTGCGCACCCCAAGAGGCCGGGTTGCGACTAAAAATTCCTATTTGCATTTTGGACTGCCAATGAGCAGCAGGACCCGCGATCTGTTTGAATTATGAGTAAGGGCGAAACAAAAAAGGTTCAGGAAAAAACCGAGCCTGAGGTTATAAAGGAAATTGACAATCTCCAGGAAAGCATGCTGGATGTTTTAAATTTCCATCCATTGCTGGATAACATCTGGATTAAGTCGGCGGTGGTTTTTGCTGCAGTATTGTTGTTGGCGCTATTTGTAAGGCTGGTGCTATTTTTGGTATTGAAAAAAATAACCGGTAAAACCAGAAATAGCCTGGATAACAAAATAGTCACAAAGCTGCAAAGCCCGGTTTTTATATCAATCTTGTTATTTGGTTTGTCGCTGGCGCTAAGGACTTTGGATTTATCCAAAGAAGTTTTATCAGCAAGTAACAAGGTTCTGTTAACCATTCTCTTCTTGTTATGGATGTTCAAAGGCATAAGTATAGTCAAGATGGTGCTAACTCATTTGGCGCATACTGATAACGAGAAAAGAATAATCAAGATGCAGACTCTGCCTTTATTCTTGAATTTATCGTTTGTCCTCATACTTATTCTGTTCGTGTACATGATTATGTCCACCTGGAATGTAGATATGACCGCCCTGGTGGCCTCAGCCGGGGTTTTAGGAATTGCAATCGGTTTTGCCGCCAAGGACACTTTGGCTAATCTTATATCCGGCGTGTTAATTTTGGCGGATCAGCCATATAAAATCGGAGATTTTGTGGTATTGGAAGGTGGACAGAGCGGCAATGAACGCGGTGAGATTACCCATATTGGTATCCGCAGTACTCGTATGCGTACCCGAGATGATGTGGAAGTTACGGTGCCTAATTCAATTATGGGGAATTCCATGATTATTAATGAATCCGGCGGGCCATATGTTAAATTCAGGATACGTTTGCAAGTTGGGGTGGCATACGGTACTGAACTGGCCAGGGTACGGGAAACCTTGCTGGATGTGGCAAATACTACCGATAATGTATGTGAAACCCCTGAACCGCGGGTAAGGCTTAGAAATTTTGGCCCTTCAAGCCTGGAGTTTGAACTTTTATGCTGGGTGCCGGATCCGGTGCTAAAGGGCCGGGTAATAGATGAGCTATATGAAAAAATATATATGAAGTTCGGTGAATCTGGCCTGGAGATTCCATTTCAGCAAGTGGATTTGCATATTAAAGATAATGCCCCGTCCAGACATTTTGATTCTAAATAAGACATACATTAGATCTGCATGGACTTCAATAAGTCTTAGCTTGTATAATTGTCCGTCTTGCAAATAGAGGTATTAATGAGCAAATTTCAAGATAAAGATCCTCAGGAAACCCAGGAATGGCTTGAATCCCTGGAGGCAGTAATTGAATCACAGGGCGTAGAACGCGGACATTTTCTGATCGAAAAGCTGGTTGATTATGCCAGAAGATCAGGTGCTAATCTGCCATATAGCGCCAATACTTCGTATGTTAATACCATCCCGGCACATCAGCAAAAAAGAATTCCTGGCAATCAGACGCTCGAACAACGCTTGCGTTCATATATACGCTGGAATGCTATGGCGATGGTGGTTAAGGCCAACTTACGTCCTGGGTCTGTCGGCGGACATATCGCAAGTTTTGCGTCCTCTGCTACTTTATATGATGTTGGTTTTAATCATTTTTTTAAAGGGGCTAAGTACGGTAATGGCGCGGATTTGATATTTTTTCAAGGTCATTCATCGCCCGGGATATATGCAAGAGCCTATCTTGAAGGAAGATTTACCGAAAAGCAATTACTAAATTTCAGGTTTGAAGTTGACGGAGAAGGACTATCTTCTTACCCACATCCAAAATTAATGCCGCAGTTTTGGCAGTTTCCTACGGTATCAATGGGGCTAGGCCCTATTCAGGCCATTTATCAAGCCAGGTTTATGAAATATCTGGAGGATCGGCAAATGAAAAGCACCGCAGGCCGCCGAGTCTGGGCGTTTTTAGGTGACGGTGAAATGGACGAACCTGAATCCCTGGGTGCAATTAGTCTCGCCGGGCGTGAGAAACTGGATAATTTAACGTTTGTAATTAACTGTAATTTACAAAGGCTGGATGGCCCGGTACGTGGTAACGGCAAGATTATCCAGGAACTTGAGGCCTTGTTCCGTGGTGCTAACTGGAATGTAATCAAGGTTATCTGGGGTTCACGCTGGGATAAATTATTGGCGCGGGATAAAAACGGCATTTTATTAAAGCGCATGGAAGAAGTGGTTGACGGAGAATACCAAAAATATAAATCAAAGGACGGCGCTTATGTGCGCGAACATTTTTTTGGTAAGTATCCAGAGCTTTTGGAAATGGTGGCAGATCTTACCGACGATGATATATGGCGTCTTAACCGGGGCGGACATGATCCGCGTAAGATTTTTGCAGCTTATGAACGAGCGGCAGAGCATAAGGGCCAGCCTACGGTAATCCTGGCCAAGACCATAAAAGGTTATGGTATGGGTGAGGCCGGTGAAGGCCAGAATGCCACTCATTCCCAGAAAAAACTGGGCATTGAGCATATGCGGCGTTTTCGCGATCGGTTTGCGATTCCGGTAACCGATGCTGAATTGGAAGAAATACCTTTTATCAATTTTGCTGAGGATAGCGAAGAGCAGCAATATCTTTTAAACCGACGTCAGGAGTTGGGTGGTTTTCTGCCAGAACGCAACATAGAAGCCAAAGCCCTGGAAGTTCCGGATTTGGATATATTTGAGCCTTTATTGAAATCTTCACAGGAGCGTGAAATATCCACCACCATGGCATTTGTCCGTATTTTGACGATTCTGGCGCGAGATAAAAATATCGGCAAGAATGTAGTGCCGATAGTTCCGGATGAGGCTAGAACTTTTGGCATGGAAGGTTTGTTTCGTTCCCTGGGTATTTATTCATCTTCCGGCCAGCTTTATGAACCGGAGGATTCGGACCAGGTTATGTGGTACCGTGAAGATACCAAAGGCCAAATTTTGCAGGAAGGCATAAATGAAGCCGGGGCCATGGCCGAGTGGCTGGCCGCCGCTACTGCCTATGCAAATTATGGAATCAACATGGTTCCGTTTTATATATATTATTCAATGTTCGGTTTTCAAAGAACCGGTGACCTGGCCTGGGCTGCCGGTGATATGCAGGCTCGTGGTTTTTTATTAGGCGGAACTGCCGGCCGCACAACTTTAAACGGTGAGGGTTTACAACACCAGGATGGGCACAGTCATATCTTATCAGCCACTTTACCGACCTGCATAAGTTATGATCCAGCCTATGCTTATGAGCTTGCGGTAATTATTCAAGATGGCCTGAAGCGTATGTTTAAAGAACAGAAAAATATTTTTTATTACATCACCTTAATGAATGAAAACTATTCCCAGCCTGAAATGCCGGATGGGGCGCAAGAAGGAATAATCAAGGGTATGTACCGGTTAAAAACCATAAACGGGCAAGAGCTGAAAGTACAGCTTATCGGCAGCGGGGCAATCTTGCGTGAAGTGGAAGCGGCGGCTGAACTTTTAGCCAATGACTGGCAGATTGGTTCTGATGTATGGAGTGTTACCAGTTTCAATGAATTATGCCGTGACGGCATGGAAACCGAGCGGCATAATCGTCTGCACCCGGAACAAAGTCCAGAAAAATGTTATGTGGAACAATGTCTGGAGAATACAAAAGACCCGGTAATTGCCGCTACAGACTATATTAATTTATATGCCGAGCAAATCCGGCCCTGGGTCAATGATTATCATGTATTGGGTACCGATGGATTTGGGCGTAGCGATACGCGTGAACGGCTGCGTTCTTTCTTTGAGGTTGACCGTTACCATGTTACTATCGCCGCTCTATATGCTCTAAGTAAACAAAACAAGCTTGATAAGTCAAAAGTTACTGCGGCCATGGCTAAATATAATGTAAATTCTAATAAACCCAATCCTTTTAGGAGCTAAACATGGCTATAGAACTTAAAGTTCCTGATATTGGAGAGTTTTCAAATGTTGAAGTTATTGAGGTTTTAATAAAAAAAGACGATAAGGTCGATAAGGAACAATCCGTTATAACTTTGGAATCAGACAAAGCGGCAATGGAGATTCCATCTGATCATGCCGGCATTATCCAGGAAGTGTTTTTAAATACAGGAGATAAGGTTTCACAGGGTGATCTTATCGCTTCACTCATAGTTGAAGATTCTGGGGCAGAACCTGTCCTTAAGGAACAACCGGCAGAAGAAAAAACCGAGGAGCCTTATAAGAGCAGTCCTGAAGTAACAGAAGTTGCAGATCAGGCAGAAGCCAGTGCCCAGGATGTGCTTCCCTATGCGCCGGATACCAAGACCGGAGTTAAAAATGCGCATGCTTCACCTGCGGTTAGAAAATTTGCCCGCGAGCTTGGAGTAAATGTTAATTTGGTGGCAGGCAGCGGGCCTAAAGGCAGGATTACCAAGGAGGATATACAAAAATTTGTTAAGAATAAATTAAGTGCTGCTCATACCGATATTGGAGGTGGAGCAAGCTTGCCGACAATTCCGAAAGTTGATTTCGCTAAATTTGGCGAAGTTAAAACGGAGGATTTAAGCCGGATCAAGAAGATTTCCGGCAAACATCTGCACGCCTGCTGGCTTAACGTGCCGCATGTTACCCAATTTGGTGATGCCGATATTACCGAGCTTGAAGAATTTAGAAAAGAAAACAAGGCCGAAGCGGCTAATCAGGGAGTTAATCTTACACCTTTGGTTTTCATTATTAAGGCAGCGGTAGCTACTCTAAAAATGTATCCGATGGTAAATTCTTCGTTAAACCAAGATGCGGACAGTTTGATTGTGAAAGATTATTATCATATCGGGGTTGCGGTCGACACGCCAAATGGCCTGGTGGTGCCGGTAATTCGTGATGTGGATAAAAAAGGCTTCATTGAGCTGGCAGGGGAGCTGGGTGAGATTAGCCAAAGGGCGCGAGAAGGAGCTCTTACTGCCAAAGAACTGCAAGGCGGGACTTTCTCTATTTCAAGCCTTGGCGGGATTGGCGGTTCTTTCTTTACCCCAATTGTTAATGCGCCGGAGGTGGCGATTTTAGGGGTGGGGCGACATAAGATGGAGCCGGTATGGAATGGTGAAGAGTTTGTCCCAAGACTTAAATTGCCGTTGTCTTTATCCTATGATCACCGGGTAGTGGATGGGGCTGATGGCGCAAGATTCATTACCCATCTCGGGCAGATGCTCTCTGATATAAGAAAGGTCCTGTTATGAGTTTAATTTCGATAAAAGTTCCGGATATCGGCGAGTTTCAGGATGTGGAAATTATTGAGGTTTTGGTGACAAATGGCGATGTGGTTGAAAAAGATCAGGGGCTTATAACTCTTGAATCTGACAAGGCGGCAATGGAAATACCATCTACCCATAGCGGCACTGTTAAAGATATAAAAGTAAAGGTGAGCGATAAGGTATCAGAAGGCAGTATTATTCTTGAACTTGAAACTGCTGATAATGAGGCGCTGTCTGATGTTAAATCCGAGATTGAAACAACGCCTTTAATTAGTGAGACTAGTGAAACTTCTAAAGAAAAGATAAAAAAGTCCAGATCAGCAACCGAAGGTGCAGATTTGCATGCCGAGGTGCTGGTTTTAGGTTCTGGTCCCGGTGGCTACACCGCAGCTTTCCGGGCTGCGGACCTTGGTAAGCAGGTGGTAATGGTTGAAAGGCATGAGAGAATAGGCGGAGTTTGTTTGAATGTCGGCTGCATTCCATCCAAAGCACTTTTGCATACTGCGCAAATTATTAATGAGGCTGAGCTCATATCCGAGCATGGGGTAAGGTTTGCCAGGCCTGATATAGATATATTTAAAATACGTGACTGGAAAGATTCTGTAGTTGATAAATTAACCAAAGGTCTTAAAGGCCTGGCTCGTCAGCGCAAGGTCATTATAGTTAGAGGAGAAGGGACATTTAGCGGGCCAAATTCACTTGAGGTTACTACAGACGAAGGCGTACAAATCATAAGTTTTGATAATTGCATTATTGCTGCAGGTTCCAGGGTAAGCAAAATTCCAGGTTTTCCGTATGATGATGAGCGACTTATGGATTCAACGGATGCGCTTGAATTAACAGAAATACCGGATCGTATGTTAATTATCGGGGGAGGTATTATCGGCCTGGAAATGGCAACCGTGTATGATGCGTTGGGCGCTGACATAACTGTAGTTGAACTACAGGATTCGTTAATTCCCGGAGCTGACAAGGATATAGTCAAACCTTTGTATAGACGTCTGACTGCAAAGTATGAAAATATATATCTAAATACCAGGGTGAGTTCTATAGAGTCATTACCGGAGGGACTTAAGGTGTCTTTCAGCGGGAAAGGGGCGACAGAGAGCGATTTTTTTGATAGAGTTTTAGTTGCGGTTGGCAGAAGTCCAAATGGCAATTTAATCAGCGCTGACAATGCCGGAGTCAAAGTTGATGCGCATGGATTTATTCCGGTTGATGGACAAATGCGCACCAATGTTGAGCACATTTTTGCTATCGGTGATATTGTCGGCCAACCGATGTTGGCTCATAAGGCAACCCATGAGGCGAAAGTGGCAGCTGAAGTGATTGCTGGAGAAAAATCCTGCTTTGAACCCATGACCATTCCTTCGGTAGCTTATACCGACCCTGAAATTGCCTGGGCCGGGATTACGGAAACTGAAGCCAAAGCAAAGGGTATTTCTTATGAGAAAGGCGCGTTTCCCTGGGCTGCCAGCGGCCGGAGTTTAAGTATCGGCCGCGCAGAAGGTCTAACCAAAGCTTTGTTCGATAAAAAAACCGGCAGGATTATTGGAGCGGCAGTGGTAGGAACTAATGCCGGGGAATTAATTGCCGAGGCGGTATTGGCAATTGAAATGGGCGCCGATATGCAGGATATTGCACTTAGCATTCATCCGCATCCTACTTTATCCGAAACCCTGGGGTTTGCCGCAGAAATGGCCGAGGGTACAATCACCGACCTGCTATCGACAAAAAAACCAGGCCCAGGTTAACTTGCCTGGTTGAATAAGGTATAAGTTTTTTACTATACAAAGCAATAGTAACCAGTACTCAGGCTAATCCTGGTTTGACGGCTCCAGCCGCACTAATTTGCCGTCACTGCTGTCGGTAAGAAGCCAGATATAGCCTGTGGCATCCACCTTGACGGCACGTATCCGACCTAACTCGCCACTTAATAACCGCTGCTCCTTTATTATTTTTGCACCGTTAAGTTTAAGTCTAACCAGCTCCTGAAATTTTAACGAGCCGATAAGGAGGTCTCCATTCCAGCCGGGAAATCTATCACTCTGATAAAAACTCATGCCTGAAGGTGCAATGGAGGGCACCCAGTAATGAACAGGTTGTGCCGTACCAGGTATAACAGTTTTACCAATCTTGAAACCTGTTACATATTCTTTGCCGTAGGTGGCAAGCGGCCAGCCATAGTTGGTACCTTTTTCGATGATGTTAAGTTCATCCCCGCCTTGAGGCCCGTGTTCATGGATCCAGATTTCCTTGCGAGCAGGATGCCAGGCTGCGCCCTGCGGGTTCCTATGGCCATATGAAAAGATCTCGGGTTCTTTATCTGAAACATTGATAAAAGGATTATCCGCTGGAATACTGCCATCGGTGTTCAGTCTGATAACTGAACCTGCATGATCAGATAAATCCTGAGCCCGGTTCCTGTCGCCTCTGTCACCCAGAGTAATGTATAAGTAGCCTTTATCATCGAATACGATTCTGGAACCAAAATGATAGCCGCTGCTGGTTTTTGGTAGCAGGCGGAACAGGACTTCAAATTCAATGATTTTGTCATTTTTAAGTTTACCGCGGCCAAGTTCAGTGCCGATGCCGCCGGGGCCTGTGGCTGAGTAAGTAAAATATACCCAATTGTTTTTACTAAATTCGGGATCTAAGGCCACATCCAGCAAGCCGCCCTGAGCTTTAACCGCAATCGGCGGCAGGCCTGGAATGACCTTGCTTAAACCGTTTTTATCAAGGATGCGCAAGAAGCCATCGCGCTCGGTGATTAAAAATCTGCCGTCCGGTAAAAACTCAAGGCCCCACGGATGCCTTAGACCATCAGCAATAACCGTGGATTTTATTTTGGTTTCACCCGCCCAGGCATTTGATATAAGAGCCAGAAATACCAGTGCCAGTAGCTTATTTATTAAGTTGTGATACATCTCGCACTGCACCTCGGGCGGCGCTGGTAGTCATGGCGGCATAAGCTTCTAAAGCCTGGCTTACCTTACGTTCTCTATTTGCCGGTTTATAGGCGGCTTTGCCGTGTTCCTGCATAATATCTTTACGAACTTTAAGTTCCTTTTCGGTTAAATCCACATCAATCGTACGATTGGGGATATTAATTTTTATGGTATCGCCTTCCTGGATCAGCGCAATATTGCCGCCTGCGGCAGCTTCCGGCGAAATATGACCAATTGATAAGCCCGAGGTGCCGCCGGAGAACCTGCCGTCGGTGATAAGGGCACAGACTTTACCTAAATCTTTGGATTTTAGGTAACTGGTAGGATATAGCATTTCCTGCATGCCCGGACCTCCACGCGGCCCTTCGTATCTTATTAACACCACATCGCCGGGATTTATTTCATCATTTAAAATGGCCTCTACCGCCCCCTCCTGACTTTCAAAGATGCGAGCCGGACCCGCAAAAACCAATATGTTTTCATCTACTCCGGCTGTCTTTACTATACAGCCGTCCTGGGCAATGTTACCGTAAAGCACAGCAAGCCCGCCATCTTGTGAATAGGCACCGGCATGGTCACGAATACAGCCTGCTTGGCGGTCAGTATCCAGGGTTTCAAATAAGTTGTTTTGACAAAAGGCTTTCTGGCTTGGAACATTGCCGGGGCCTGCACGGTAAAATTCTTTTACTTTTTCATCATCGGTTTGGATAATATCCCATTTTTTAATGGCCGAGCCCAGGCTTTCACTGTGTACGGTTGGAATTAGATTATGGATAAGGCCCATGGTGTTTAACTCGGATAAAATTCCCATTACCCCACCGGCGCGGTGCACATCTTCCATGTGATAGTCCGGGGTAGATGGTGCGACCTTGCATAAATGTGGCACTTTACGCGACATGCGGTCAATGTCTTCCATTGTGAAATTAACCCGGCCTTCTTCGGCTGCAGCCAAAAGATGTAATACGGTATTGGTGGATCCGCCCATGGCAATATCCAGCGCAATAGCATTTTCAAAAGCTTTAAAACTGGCAATTGACCTGGGAAGCACCGAATCATCATTTTCTTCATAGTATCTTTTGGTAATATCGACAATAAGTTTGCCTGCCTTTAAAAATAAATCCTGACGTATGGCATGTGTTGCCACCAAAGAACCATTGCCCGGCAACGCCAGGCCTAAAGCTTCAGTCAGGCAGTTCATGGAATTGGCGGTGAACATACCGGAGCATGAACCGCAGGTCGGACAGGCCGAGCGTTCGATTTGTTCTACGGTTTTATCCGATTTACTGTCATCTGCAGCGGCGACCATGGCATCTACCAGATCCAGATGTACCTCCTGGCGGTCAATGTGAGTCTTGCCGGATTCCATTGGTCCACCGGATACAAAAACTGCCGGAATATTAAGTCTTAATGCGGCATTTAACATACCGGGAGTGATTTTATCGCAATTGGAAATACAAACCATAGCATCAGCACAGTGGGCATTTACCATGTACTCAACACTGTCAGCAATTATTTCCCGTGACGGCAGACTGTACAACATGCCACCATGTCCCATAGCGATACCGTCATCCACCGCTATAGTATTAAATTCCTTGGCTACTCCGCCGGCTTTTTCAATTTCCCGCGCCACCATCTGTCCCAGATCCTTTAGGTGTACATGGCCGGGCACAAATTGGGTAAAGGAATTGACGACCGCAATTATCGGTTTGGAAAAATCGGCATCGGTCATGCCGGTGGCACGCCATAAAGCGCGAGCTCCAGCCATATTACGGCCGGCGGTAGTTGTTTTTGAACGATATTCGGGCATAATTCTCAAACTCTTTATAAATTTAAGTAAGTATAGATAATATTCTTTATAAGATAAATGACCAGCCAAATAAAATATAAACCTGCCGGTTTTATCCGCCGCCTATTTGCCATGTTTTATGATGCAATTTTAGTCCTGGCGCTCCTGTTTGTAGCCTCAGCCATTTCGGTTTTGGTAAATGGCGGTAAAACCGCTGGTGAGTCTTCATTATTAATTCAAGTTTTGATAAGCGCCTGGCTGATATTGGTAGCGTTTTTCTACTATGGTATATCCTGGACTGTCAGTGGCCAGACCCTGGGTCTTAGAACCTGGCATATGCGAGTATTAAATGAAGCAGGTGAAGCTATCAGCTGGCCACAGGCTTGGGTCAGATTTATGGTCGGGATTCCAGGGGCTTTATTGTTTTTTTGGATGTTGTTTAATAAAGACAAAAAAGCTCTGCATGATATTGCATCAAAAAGCATGGTGCTTGATGAACGTAAAAAAAGAAAATAAAAATTAGTTAACTAGGTTAAAGATGCCGCTTAAAATTTTGTGTCCGGGACACCGGACTTATGAATAAATTTTCCATTTTTAAGAAAATAAACCACCTGTTTAATAACTGCTTTGCGTTGCATAATGAAAGTATGACTATAGTTAACTACGAGAAAATCCCGCATTTCCGGTAACTTGCTATCTTCAACCCCCACAACTCCATCGTCCGCTCCCGGAATTATCGATGAGAACCAGGGGTTAGGACTGTAGTTGCCGACTATAATGCCGATATTGCCGGGGATAGGTTTTAGTTTCTTAAGGATATTGCCATTAGTGGTTCCAAGCTCCTCACCGGCCGGGCCGAATATGTTCTTGAAAATTTTGCTATCCTTTAAATAATCCACCACTTTGGTGCCATGATTAGGCGGGCTTAGCATTACAATTTTGCCCAGCTTGTCTATAACATGCTCTTGCAGAAAAAGCCTTACTATTATTCCGCCAAGCGAATGGGTAACAAAATTTATTTTGGCAGCTTTATTTTCCCGGCAAAATTCAAGGCCAGGTTTAATTGCAATATCATCCAGCTCATCGATTGGTTTTTTTCTCGACGGATAGGATTCATTCCATACCAGGAAACCTGCGTTGTCAAGAGCTCTAGAGATAGATTTCATAGAATAGCTGCTGCGTAACAGCCCGTGCAGTACGATGACGCACTCTGCATTTGATTTTTCATTGCTGGTGCTTTCTATTGTCTGCGCCGGCTTAAATAAAATGCAGCCTAAAAAAATTATTAGAGACTTTTGCATAACACCTAAAAAATTTGCCGGCCAAACGGAGCCTTCAATTTTTTTGGCAAAATCCACAAAAATCTGTTCAATAATTGCCATATTTTCAATATTAACACCCATTCATCCTAAAAT
>Ga0209790_1000065_pt1 | contig 18422 bp, 24 predicted proteins | sample WorMetG1aBELIZE2_FD_187420 | JGI IMG/M metagenome (GOLD analysis project Ga0209790, IMG submission 187420) | Marine gutless worms symbiont microbial communities from Max Planck institute for Marine Microbiology, Germany - Inanidrilus... ... | reverse complement strand
TAACAGGGCATCAGCTAAGCTATATTGGGATTGATTCTTCCAGGACATATTGTTCCTACACTTTGGTTAACTTGCGGGTAATTTTAACATTTGTCCATATTTGGAGGGGGAGTTATGCAAAGGTCTCATTATGTAAATATTTTATTTGCATTGAATCTTTAAATGTTTTTGTTATCATAGTAAATACTTAAACCGCCACTTGCCGGGATAATCGCAAGTACCCTTTAAGGCTCCTCGGATCATTCAGCCTTAGCCGTTGTATCATTACCGGCGATCCAATTGTTCAACCCATCAGGGATATATTTCCCGATGTGGTTTGTATCTCTTGATATTTTATTTTAGGAGATATATTATGGAAAACATGATCACTAGAGAAGATTTACATGCTGAACTTGATGCCTTTAAAAAGGACATCAGGATTGAAGTTTTAGAGAAAATCTCTGATTTTTCTAAAACCATGTATGGTCTTATTATTTCAATTTGGGTAGTAACTTTGATTACTGCCTCCTCGCTTTACCTGGTTACTCACTAGACTAAGGCTTTTTCATTAAACCCTTCGGGAAACAATATTCCCGAAATAAGGGCATTTAGTTTCCCAATTTTTATTTTTCAGGAGAAACATTATGTCTTTACAAACTGTTCAGAAGAAAGCTTCTGAGTTAAAGGTTGATGATTTAATTTTATATCATGGTGCAGAGTTGCCAGTGACTAAAATTGAAAAAATCGATATTGCCAAACACTTGATAATTGTTACCTTTGGTGTTTATGGTGAAAGTGCCTTATTTAAAGATCAGGTACTACATGTGGCAAGCAAATAAATCGATATTTATAAATCTTATACCTAACCCTGTCGGGGAATTCATATTCCCTTGGGGTTTGTGCAATTCCCTGTTTTTAATTTTTTGGAGAATTGTTATGGATAAAGAAAGTATCAACAATCTTATGAAGTGGCTTAACGAAGCTACTGACGAGGAAATTGATAATCGAATCAAAGAAATAGAAGCCGCTAAATCCCGAGTTACATCTTACGATGGCAAAGCAGATTTGAGATTGGCTTTAAGGTTAATTGATAAAGAGATTATTGCAAGGGCTGAACTTAATGCTCTTTCTTACAAGTCACAAGACTAACTTGGCCTTTAGGTTCTAGTTTATCTAGTGCTTTTTTATACTCTTTTTCATCGTTAACACCAGGCTTGAATATGAGATTTAATAAATCTCTTTCATTCTGGTTTTTTCCTTTGATTACTTTTAATTTTTCGTTAGTTTTGCCCATGCGGTAATTCTAGCACTTTTAACCCTCACGGGGAATTCATATTCCCTTGGGGTTTGTGTAATTCCCCATATTTTTATTTTTTATGGAGAATTATTATGAATGAAGTTATTAATTTAGCTGATTATGAAGTTTTTTTACAAGATTATGATCGGGCTTACGAAGATCTGATGAAATTGCTAGAGCGCAGAACTCATTGGCGTTTAAAAAGTAAATCAGGCGAGTCCGATGTGATTTTCGATACAAAAGATATAGTGATACGCAAATATGAAGATGGTTCATTTAGAGTATCGTTCAGGATCGACTATGGATGGAGTCGTCTTAATATTACCGAGTCAGATAAAGATAGTATCATCAATTTAGATGGTAAGGTGCTGTGGGACAAAGCGTGGGAATTGCATCATTTGCGCAATGATCTTTTGTCCACAGAAGAACGGATAAAGAATGTTGCTTTAAAGCTTCTTGAAAAGAAGCTATTAGATGCAGCTTAGACTATTTTGTTATCAATCAGAAGGGAATACATTGCGTATTCCCTTTTTATTTTTTTGTTGAATCTTTAAAAGTTTTTGCTATCATAGTAAATACTTAAACCGCCACTTGCCGGGATAATCGCAAGTACCCTTTAAGGCTCGCCGGATCATTCAGCCTTAGTCTGTACATCTTGCAGACGATCCAATTATTCAAACCCTTCGGGAAGTATCTTCCTGACAGGGCATGATGTTTCCCATTTATTTGGAGAAATATCATGGTAAATTTACTTGATCTTAAATGGCTTAGAAGATGCCAGGCACAGTTAAGAGACATGGCACAAGATCCGGATTTTGCCGGTGAAATTGTTAGAGCTTTTGACGAAAACCCTGATTTAAGAGAAGATTTGCCTCACATTTATGTGATGGCTATTAAAACTCTAGAGCAAAGTAGAAGTAAACATTAAGGCAGATAGCTATCAAGCATCTTTCTTAAAAGTTTTTCTTCGGGTGATCTGCCAGGATAGTTAACCTGGTGTGCTGTAATAAAGTTTTTAAGTTGTTTTTGTGTTTTTATATGACTTGGATCAGAGCCAGTAAGGCCTCCCAGGATTTTTTTATCCTTAGGAGTTAATCTTATTTGTTCGCCAAGTTTAATCATTTTACTCGTTAGTTTTGCCAATAAGGTAATTCTAGCATTTTAAACCCTAACGGGGAATTCATTTTCTCCAACAGGGAGTCGTGTGATTCCCCATTTTTAATCCTATCTTTTTGGAGAATTGTCATGACAGAAAATGTTAAATATTTTGATTTTACCGCTAATGGTTACGGCTATATGAATCGTGCTAGATTAGTAAAGCCAAAACAGGGGCAAGACTTTGAGTCTTACTATGCAGTAAGCATATCCGCCTTATGTGGTCCAGCTGATAAAGTTCAATATCGCAAGATTGATACAAAGATCGTTGGAAAACAGGCGGCTGAGGCTGTTGAAGCTAATATGGATGCAATTAATGATGAAAACAAGAAGGTTACTTGCGTTTTCACGGTTGCAGACATGATGCCTAATTCATATGACGGCAAAGACGGTACTAAGTATTTTCTTGATGCCAGATTGTTGAAGCTTAAGTTTATCAAGGTTGATGGTAAGGTGGTTTTTGAACACGTTGAAGCTAACGCTGAAGGTGAAGCGAAAACCGAACAGTCTGAGACTGTACAGCCTAAGACGGAACAGTCACAGGCTAGTATGCCGGAAACTGAGCAAACTACCGATGAGGCAGAAACTACTGGTTCTGCTGGTTCAAATGATACTGGTGATTCGGATTCTTCTGATTCAACTTTTGAATATGAACCAGGTGAAACTGAGAGTTTGTCCAAAGATGATCCTGATTTTGAAAGAAAAAAGGCTTATCTTAAGGAAAATGGCTACAGATGGAACCCTGAAAGTAAGTCTTGGGTAAAAAAGCAAAACGCAGCGTAAATTCTTCTGATAAGGAAAAATATGCTGCAAAAGGTAAAGCTAGAACTTGGACAAAACGAATTGCAAATGCAGCTCATTTGGCAACTATAGTTTTATCTTAAGATAAAAGCTGCTCACCTTAGGGTGAGTGGCTTTTTTTAAATCTAATGAAGTTGGTTAGTTTTCTTCATAGCGGAGTCTTCATTAAATGTTGGCCCGGCTAATGTTTAGTGAAGACTCCGGAAGGGGTCTTTAATTTAACCGGTTGTTCATCACCGGATTAAGATGAACCCCTTTGTTCATGTGTTTGAGCGTGAGCCTTTGAAGTAACTTGCCTTAGCCCATATGCAAGTGTAAAAGTATGTAACGGTCTTTGCGAGAGAACTGGATCATGCCAGGGTCGATTTCATCAGTATGATAAAGCATCCATTTACGCAGGTCATGCCGTTCAATAAGAAACCAGGCTTAGGCCTGGTTTTTTTGTGGATGTAAATATTTGATGTAGAAATATTAAACTATTGTTTTTTTATCTTTCATGCTAATAATGAGATACCAATTCACTTTACGGATAACACTGAATTGGTATGAAAAAAATATTTTGCTCACTTAATTTATTTCTTTTTAGTTATTTTGTAACTCTATCCTCATTCTCAAATGCTGTTCCAGTTTTTGGTTCTGGCACGGGCGCTAATTCAGTTGTTGCAGGTGAAAATAACACTGCAATAAGCCCTAATACATCTGCTGTAGGTGTTAATAATGATGCAGGGCGCATTGCTGACCCTGTAAACGGTTATGTAGAAGGTGAGGATGCTAGCGCATTTGGCTCTGATAACACTGCTGGAGGCCCTAGAAGTACTGCTATTGGACATAACAACCTTATATTCGGCGGTGCCAGTAGTTCTAACCGTGGTTCAGACGCCACGGCAATAGGTAGTAATAATAATGCAAGCGGCGATAGATCCTTAGCTGCTGGTTACAATAATTCATCTAATGTTGATGCTGTATCCGTAGGCATCAACAACACATCTAATGTACGCGGTATTACATTTGGCAGAAATAATACGTCCGGTCTAAATGACTCGATTGCTATTGGTGTAAACAATAATTCTACAGGGACAGTATCTTTATCTGTCGGCAATGGCAACACAAATACAAGTACTTATGGCACTGCTTTAGGTAGAAGTAATAAATTATCTGGTGGTACTTGGAATTACGCATCTGGAATACTTAACACTGTTACATCTGCATCAGGCGTAGCCGTTGGCAGAAGTAACTCGGTTACTGCCCCTAATGTTAATACGAATCAAAATGAAGCAGTTGCAATAGGCGCAAGAAACAGCGTTAGTGGTGTTGATTCTTATGCTGGTGGTATTCGTAATAGTGTTAGTGGTAGTAATTCTAGCGCGATAGGTTATAACAATTCTACTACTCACGATAATTCTACCGTTATCGGAAACAACGCAACTTCTAGCGCAGATAATCAAATAACTTTAGGTACTGCAACAGACACTTTAAACGCTAAGGCCGTTAATGCTAATACCGGGGATTTATCAACTGATAAATTAGTTACTACTGATGCAGACGGCAATATAGAAAGCGTTGCGCCAGAAACTATCTCACAGAATTTATCTGTTTCTGGCGGCGCCGGGTCAACCTCTGGTAATACAGGGGTTATTCAAATTATTGACGGCTCAATAACTACAGAGGATTTGGCTGATCAAGCTGTAACAACTGACAAGATAGCTAACCTGGCTGTCACTTCTGAAAAAATAGCAGATAATGCAGTTACAGAAAATAAACTTGCCGATAACTCGGTATCTACATCCAAAATTCAGGATGGGGCGGTAACTACATACAAGATAGCCGATAGTGCAGTGACTAATGCCAAACTTGCTGATGATGCCGTATCTACTTCTAAAATTCAGGATAACGCTGTAACCGAAAGCAAACTGGCCGATAATTCTGTTTCTACTCGTACAATTCAAGATGGGGCTGTTACAAATTCTAAAATAGCATCTGATGCTATTACTACAGATAAAATCCTAAATGAAACTATTTTATCTGAGGATTTGGCTGATCAAGCTGTAACAACTGACAAGATAGCTGATCGGGCAGTTACAGAAAATAAATTAGCAGACAATTCTGTATCAACACGCACCATTCAAAATGGTGCAGTAACCGGTGAAAAAATAGCAGACTACACTATCACTGAAAGTAAATATGCTACCGGTTCTGTTTCAACAAGAGCACTTGCCGATGATTCTGTAACTTGGCAAAAACTTGGCCAAGATGTGAGAGATCGATTCAATAATATAGACGATCAGATTTTCAACATAAATACACAAATTAATGCTGTTAGAGAAGCGGCGGCTATAAATATGGCCTCATCTTCTTATCCAAAATATGTGCCTCCTGGAAAAACTGGATCAATAGGTGTGGGCATAGGTAATGTTGCCGGGAAAACTGCTTTAGCGGTCGGTCTTAATTTTCGTGTAAATCCAATTATGACAATACACTTTAATGCTGCCAAAGTTCGCCATTCAAATAATTATGGTGTATCAGTTGGTGCGGCCTGGTCTTGGTAATATTGTTATGAATAAAACAAGACTAAGTAAATCTATTGTTATTTTAGCTGTAGTTCAGGCATTAATTGTTGGGTTGTTGTTCTTGTTTTTATCTGGATGTTCTTTTATTAAAAAAAAGCCTGCTGATGCGGCTATAGCGGCTGATGGTATTACCACTTCCATTGGTATAGCAAGTGGGATAGCGCAGGAAGCTAATCCGGTTTTATCCGGCCTAGACTCCGGAGCTGGCGTAGGTTCCATTGCTTTATCTTATGTTGCTAATAATCAATTTAAAAAATCACCTTATTGCCCCAAATATCTTAGAAACTTTACGGCTTTTAAATCAGGCCTGGCTTTAAACAACATTGCGATTATCGCAGGCACGTCCTCTGTGGTTTCTGCATTTCTAGGGATTTCTGGTGGTATGTTTTTGAAAAGATACTTAAAGGATTCTTATTTTTCTAAAGAGTGTGGCTATGTAACAGAAGTAATGCAACCTGATACAGAATTTATCCCACATATTACGGAGGTTATTTAATACATGAATAGTAATTTCATTAAAGTAATGTGCTTATTTTTTGTTTTGTTTTCAGGGCAAAGCTTGGCATCCAGATATAGTTTATTGTCGTTAGAGCCAACAATACCTATGATTGATCCGCTCTCTAATACGGTCAATATTTCTTTAGGTCCATTCACTACTGTACGTTCGGCACTTAACAAATATCTTAAAAATTCTGGATATAAATTAGCAAGTAGATCTGCTTCTGATCCTAAATTAAACCAACTGCTTAATAAAATAATACCAAAGGTTCACAGGAAGATGGGCAAAGTGCGTCTTAACGCGGGACTTGCTGTATTGGCTGGGTATCCGTGGCGGCTGGTTGTGGATCCGGTTCACAGGTTAGTGTCTTTTGAGCGCTTTCCTTATTTTTTAAACAGCATTTCATTTAGATTTTCTAATTTCATTAAATCTTCAGTTAACTCCAGTATGCCTGGGGAGGATAGCGAATATGAACTTATTTTTACCAAAGCTAATGACCTTTAAGTCATTAATGATTGTGGGGGTAATACTTTTGACAGGTTGCGCTTCTACTAATTTAAACCCTGCAAAGGATTGTAACTATGTTTATCGGGATCTTACAAAGAATTGGGAAGATCGAACATATTGGTGTGTGCCTTCTAAACAGGAGCCGCAGGGTGAATAGGTTTATTGTTTCATTCATGATCTCGACTGGCATTGCTTTTGGTTTGATTGGTAAGGTGTTTGCTATCAATGAAAATGAAGTTACTACCAAGGGCACAAGTTTCACTGATGTCGCCATACTAGAAGCCAAGGTAAATAAAGCTTCCAGACTAGGTATTTCTCTTGATGATTATGAAAAGTACTTAGCAATCATGGAAAGCCATCGTAAGTTTTGGACTCCTAATCTTCATCCGATAAATGTTCTTGGTTCACATGCTAATACTGACGCTGAAAGACGTAGGTATGCAAAAATGCTGGCCAGACTTGAATACGAAAGACTTAAGAAAGAACTGGCATTTGAAGCAGTATACCAGGAAGAATTTAAAAAGCTATATCCCGGAAATATTGTAGAGGGCAAAAAAGCATTTGAAAAAGTTTATGACGAAGAATTAAAAAAACCAGGAGGATTTTTGGAATTGTTGAAAAATGAATTACTTGTCTCTCCATCAAGTAATTTAGGTCGGTAGCCCATGATGCAAAAAGTATTTCTCATACTACTCCTTGTTATTAGTAGCGCATCATGGGCTAATCTGCCTTATGACAGTTTTGTAAAAATTGCGAGCCGCACACATGGAGTTGACGCAAAACTTATACACGCAGTTATTTGGGCTGAGTCATCTTATAGGAGCTGGGTATGCTCTAACAAATCAGCATGTGGGTTGATGCAGATAATTCCTGGTACTGCCAAAAGGTTTGGTCTGGATCCTGCTAGAAGAAAAAATCCATACCTTAACATCATGGCCGGTACCAAGTACCTGGCATGGTTGATTAATCATTTTAATGGCAATTTGGAATACGTACTTGCCGGGTACAATGCAGGTGAGCATAGAGTTAAAAAATATGGTGGCATCCCTCCATTTAATGAAACTCAAAACTATGTTCGCAAGGTGCTTGCCAGGTATAAAGGTAAACCATATAAAGCTCAAAGAAAATTATATGTACCTTCTTTTTTTGTAACTTCAGTTACTAAAAAAAGAAAAACCCCGAATTTTAAGAAAATTAAATATTCTTCAGTTAAGACTAAAAAAACGGTAATTGAAAAAATAAAAGACTCTATCTTGCCAACTGCTGGATCCAAGACTGTTGGCGCGTACAGGGTAAGTTCTAATGGCTGATGAGCAGTTGGAAGTTTTACTAAGACCTCCAGTGGAATTTTATTCTGCTCTGGCAGCCATCTCTAGTAGTGTGATTATGGCCATAGCTCCAAAGCTTATTATGACAACTCCGGTGGTGGCTTATGTAGCATCATCTTTGCTTGGAATATTTGGCTTTGTAAGATTTAGAAAAGCCTACAAGATAGTCAGATATCAAAGTGGACTTAAACGACTTCCTTACTATGGAATGAAGTCTTCAAAAACTCCTATGTCGAAAAAACACTTATTTCTTGGCAAAGGATTTTCATGGGGTCAAAAGCATGTTCAAAGGCTAAGGGATTTGCGTTTGCCTGGTAATGAGAGTTTCTTAGAACAAGGTAAAGTTTATGACTGGTCCAGAAGATTTGAAATAAGTACTGAAGGAAATAAATTATTAAAGTTTATTTCCAAATTCTTATCTTCAAATTCAAGACTTAATCCAGCTAAACCACTGCCGCCGGTAGGTGGAAAACCTGAATTACATGCCGTTGGCATGTACGAAGGCGAAAAAGATGTATATATGCCCTTAGGTGAGCGTGTTGGCCATGCCTTGGTGGTTGGCACTACCAGAGTAGGCAAAACCAGATTGGCAGAAATGCTGATCCACCAGGATATACATCGAGGGGACGTGGTAATTGTCATGGATCCTAAGGGAGATGCTGATTTATTAAAACGAGTTTATGCAGAGGCTAAGAAAGCTCAAAGACCTTGTTATGTATTTAGTCTTGGTCATCCTGATATGTCTGCAAGATATAACGCGATTGGTAATTTTGAGAGAATTTCAGAAGTTGCTACCAGGATATCAGATCAGTTGCCATCCGAGGGCAATAGCGCGGCATTTAAAGAATTCTCTTGGAGATTCGTAAATATTATTGCCAAGGCTTTGGTTGCTTTAGATGAGAGGCCAGATTACTTAAAAATACAACATTATATTCAGGATATTGAGCCATTATTCTTACGTTACGGCCTTGAGTATCTTGCGAAAAATGGACCAAATGGCTGGAAAGATAGTTATGAAGCAATAGCAAAGAATATAAAGCCTGAGAAAATCACTAATTATGCTCTTAAGGACCGTAATCCACGAGCACTTGCTCTGATGATGTATTGTCAGGAAAACCAGATTTATGATTCTGCTTTAGAAGGCCTTATTAGTGCTTTTAAATACGATAGAACATACTTTGACAAGATCGTATCCTCACTTGGTCCACTACTTGAAAAACTTACTTCTGGTCGCGGCTCTGAACTTCTGGCACCAGACTATCTTGATTTAGAGGATGACCGGCCTATCTTTGATTGGAAAAGTGTTATAAACCAAAAGGCGGTTGTCTATGTGGGACTTGATGCTTTATCTGATGCGGTTGTGGCAGGAGCTGTTGGAGCTTCTATGTTTGCAGATCTTACGGCGGTAGCAGGTAGCATTTATAAGCACGGCACTTCGCAGGGAATGCCAGGCAAAGAAAAACCACCCAAAATAGCAATTCATGCTGATGAGTTTAATGAATTGGTCGGTGATCAATTTATACCAATGATAAATAAGGCAGGTGGGGCTAATTTTCAAATTACTGCCTATACCCAAACTGCCGCCGACATAGAGGCTGGAATTGGCAGTAAAAGTAAGGCAGGCCAAATTCAGGGAAACTTTAATACCTTGATTATGATGAGAGTTAAGTCTGATGATACAGCCGCTTTTTTAACAGATCAATTGCCGGATGTACAGGTATCAAGAGTGACCGCAATTTCTGGCGTATCTGATTCATCTGATACCGAAGATGGAAAACATTTCAGCTCTGCCAACCAGGATCGGGTTACAGATACAGACGTGCCAATGTTAACTGTCAACGATGTTACATCTTTGCCAAAAGGTCAAGGTTTTGCATTGTATGAAGGTGGTAGGCTTTTTAAGCTTCGAATTCCTTTACTTGAAGACGAAAAAGGTGATTTGCCAGAAGATATAAAAGCAATTGCTTCTGATATGAAATCCAAATATCAAAGCACTACTCCTGAAGACTGGTTTGTAAGTCTTGATGCTTCGTGGAGAGATGCGGCATGAGTACAAAAAAGCATCCTGCATCTGCCTACAGATATAAAAAGGGCTTTTTATCCAAAGTGTTGACTCCACCTTTGCTTTTTTTTGCCTGGTGCATCATGGCGCTTTTTTTTAATATCTGCCTTGAATTTATAGGTATGACATTAAAGTGGTGGCCAGCAGATAGTAGTCATTCAAAACAAATGTTGGTTAAGGAATTTAACTGGCTAAATAATGATTTTAGTGATTTGTTTCTACAACCAGCTAATGCCGCTAAATCATTTAGTGAGTTTGTATATCAAGGTCTGTTTGTATGGTATGGAACTGACTACCTTCTTAAGTTTGCATCTTATCAGTGGGTTAGACCATTTGTTGAATATTTGTCAGTAGTACTAACCGTTATAAAAATATTTTGTACTCGACTGGTTGTAATCTTTTTTTCATTGCCAGTTTATATCTTGTTTGGTCTTGTTGCGTTTGTTGATGGAATTGTAAAAAGAGACTTAAGAAAATGGGGCGCAGGCCGTGAATCTGGTTATGTGTTTCATCATGCCAAAAGTTGGCTTGCGCCTTCATTGATTTTACCTGTGGTTATTTATCTATCTTTGCCCGTAAGTGTACATCCTGCTTTTGTGGTCATGCCATTTGCTTTTGCTTTTTCTTTAGCAATCTGGATATCGACAACTATGTACAAGAAATATATTTAAGGAGTTTTAAATGAAAAATATTTTGTTTTTAGTTATTGCTTTGTTATCAAGTGCGTCTATTGCACATACTGAAGGAATTTATGGTGAAACCCGTGATTATCATAATGAAAAAGAAATTCTTGCCAGGATCGATTTTGAACTTCATGCAATAGAAAAGCTGATTCGTGAAGGCAAAAAGCGCAGAAATGCAGGGTCCAGGGTAAAGTTTAATTATCCAAATCTTTCACATGATTTGAATGTAATCAGACATGGTATTCAACAGTACCTCAAAAAACCAAATAGAGAGCCACGCAAGATAAAACCACTTCGCGGGGACTATATAAGGTAATAGGCATGTTGCATGAGATTAGTATTCAAGGTTCTTTTCATACTGTTTATCTCAATAAAAACAGTATGGGCTTACCCATATCAAAACATCATAGAAGAAGCATCATCGCGTTATGGCGTAGAAATTCCCCTTATAAAGGCTGTGATCATGCAAGAATCTAGATGGAAAGCAGATGCGGTATCACCAGTAGGCGCGGCTGGCCTAATGCAGCTTATGCCAGGAACTGGTAGAGATATGGGTATACAACCACGCGAGAGATTTAATGCCTATAAAAATATTATGGCCGGAACCAAATATCTGGCACAAGAAGCTCGTCTTTTAAAAAAGAAAACTGGTGGTGGTATTTTACTGGCAGTGGCTTCATACAATGCCGGTAGAGGTCATATACAGGATTCAATTAAAGCAATTAGGTCAATCGACACCAGAGCGGTTCTTGCATATCTTCCAAGGATTACCGGTCGCCATGCTAAAGAAACACAAAACTATGTAAAACAGGTTTACAAGTTTTACAAAAAATATGGTGGCACCAATATTGAAGCTGCTACTGGCGGCCTTGATTTTAAAACTAATGATGCGCTTGGCAAACTTTCAGCTGGGGCTATAGCTTCTGGCGCAATTGCTGTTCCCGGTACTGCATGGGCCGAGGAAATAGAGAGTAATTTTCAGGCTACTGTAGGCAGCCTTTCTGACGCAATTGATAAATTTACTGAAGCGACTGCATCGATAGATGCGGTTGGGATTTTTATCCTTCTCATATTAGGTGCAGGCTTCTTGCTTTGGGCGGCAGTACAAATCAAATCTTATTGGGATTTGTTTTCAATATCAAAAATGGAATTTAAGGAAATTATGTTCATGTCCTTTCGGACCGTGGGTCTTGTTGGGATTTTATTTTCAATTTTAACCGTAACTTGACAGGAGTCAATATATGAAACATTTAAGTGTTTATTACCAGGAAAATAAAGTGTATTTGTGGGGTTTTCTCGCAGTTGCACTTCTCATGTTTACTAATGGTGCAATGGCAGAACTGCCTACCATTAAGCCGCCTTCCGGAGGCGACAGCTCAGACATTCTTGCTACATCTACAGATTGGGCCAAAACATTAATCAAATGGGGTATATGGATTGTTGGGTCAATTATTTTCTTAGGCGTTGCTTACGCCTTGTTTAGAAGCTACATGAAATGGGCCAATGACGAAGATAGAGAGGGTGTTGGCGGCATTATCATGAAGTTTGGTGTGGGAATTGTAGTGATTGTTCTTACGTTCTGGCTACTTAACCAAGGTCTTAATGTTATTGAGACAGCATCCTAAGAATGAAATCGCCGGACCTTATTCCCAATCTAATTGATAAAGAGCCTGTAGTTGCTATGGGGTGTACAGCAAGAGAAGTTAAGTACGCCTTTTATGTGGCCATGATAGTCACCTTAATTATTGGCTTGCTTGTAGCACTAATTGGTAGATCTTTGTTTGTTGGGGTTATTGGCGGGGTCATATCTGCATTTATAAGCTTTATTATTGCGCTTAACTTATTTGCCTATGTCCACAGACATCATGAGCCTGGGTACTACATAGCACGGTTTCAAATATGGCTGGAGAATAATGGTCTTGGGTCCGCTCCGTTTGAACATGCTGATAACTACTACAGAAGCACTAGATAGATGAAAAAATTTACCTCACCTGAAGCTAATAACTCCATGTACTGGCGAGTAATGCTCCGAATTAATTTTTTGTTGCTTGTCGTGATTTTTATCCTTGCCTTTGGGTGGGTAAATGCCGCAAGAGAAATCTGGGTAAATATTCCGCCTGATTTATCCAGCGGAGCCAAGTTAAAGCCTGGCAATAATCCTGAGCATATTGTTTATGACTTTGCACTAAATATTTTTCAGCAGCTACAAAGATGGAAAAAATCAGGTGACAAAGACTATACAGAAAATATAGCAAAGTACGCCTCTTACCTTACGCCTCAATACGTGGCTTTTCTTAAACGTGATTATGAACGAAGAAGGCAAAAAGGTGAGCTTACAAATAGAGAACGAACTGTCCAGCAATTGCCAGGTGTGCTCTACGATTCAAAAAGAGTACAAAAATATGGTGATCATTCATGGGTGGTCTTTTTAGATTTGGAGTTGAACGAGACTTACCAAGGGGAAGAGATAAAACATTTGTACATCAGATATCCGGTGATGGTTAAAACCTATGATGTAGATAGACAATTAAACCCCTGGGGTCTTGCCCTTGATGGATATTACACAGATCCTGAAAAAATCACCGAATCAGGTGAACTTAAAGATAAGGAGTCATAAATGAGATTAATTAGATTATTGTTTGTATGTTTGTTATTGGTATCTAAGGCAACTTTGGCAGCTGAAAGGCCAATAACATTACAATATAAATCACAGCCTTTAAAAATTACCCTTGCAGTAGGAGTGGAGAAGCAAATTACATTTGCAGCTCCGGTATGGGCTGAAATACCTAATAAACTAAAGTCAAAGCTGAAAACTATTATTGTAGGAAACAATGTTTATTTCACGCCAATTAAAAGTTTTAAAAGCGAAAGAATAATTATTGGTGAAGAGCTTAGTAACCAGGTTTACTTATTTGATATTAGATCAGGTGAAAAAGGTGATTCATCACTTCGTGGTCATAAGGATATCACTGCACGATTTTTAATAGAAAATGTTGGGGACAGATATGATCCTGCGACTGTTGAAAAAGAGCTAAAAAATGCAAATAGTTTAAATCCTTTTGGGGGTGTTAAGCCTATCGGCTATACATCTTTAATCAAATTTGCGGCAAGAGAATTATACGCGCCTGACAGATTAAGAGGAGGAATACCTGGTATCTCAAGGGCCACATTACCTAAGACAAGAGTTCATCACCTGGTCAGAGGACATACAGTTAAAACTAAGGTAATAGCATCCTGGCGCGGTGGAAATTATTATGTTACGGCTATTCATATTTCCAATATGAACAAAGTTCCTATTGTTCTGGATCCGCGTGATGTAAGAGGCGGATTTAAGGCTGTAGCATTTCAGCATAACAAGTTAGGTTCCAAAGGATCTGATTCCGATACCAGTGCTTTATATCTGGTATCAGACAGGCCTTTCTACGAGATTATTCGTGGGACGGCAATAGATGTGAGGAATTAGAAATGAAGCTAAAAGAAAACAAACTACTACCTATTGCAGCCATCGTAGTTGTGGCTTTATTAGGTGTTGTTATTTATGCTCTTAGTGGTTCTGGAGATAAAACATCTAAAATCGCAAGTTCTGGAACAAAAAAACAAGTAGATGTGGATGCTGATATTTCTGATGATACTATTCAGACTTTGTCCGCTAATGTTGCTGGTTTTAAGGGCGAGCTTAAAAATGCCCAGGAAAATAATCAGGAATTACTCAAAGAGTTAAAAACTTTAAGGCAAACTGTAAAAAAATTAAGTGCCAAAGATAAAGAATTAACTGACAAGATGCTGGAAATGGGTGTGGTTGACCAAGAAGGTAATCTGAACGAAGAAAAACTGGCTGAAGTTGAGGGCCGGATTACAGAGAACCTGCAAAATACTATAGATCAGATGTTGAAATCTTTAACTTCCGGCCAGGCTTCAGGTCCTGTTGTTAAACAGGAAGTCCAGGATGAAGGTGTAACCAGGATTAGGCCGATGAATCTTCCGATTGATAACAAAGGAAATATAGATCCAGAATTTGTTAAAAGCTTTAATGAAAGTGGCCTATCAGTTGATGTTCACAGGGAAGAAGGTAGGTTGCCAACATTTGGTGTATCAAGTACAAGTGGCTCCTCCCAAAATATAACTGTTCCAAGATACACAATTCCACCGAATTCAATTTTACTTGATGCTGTTACAGTTACCTCGTTAATAGGTAGAGTTCCTATAAGCGGTGATGTTTCAGACCCAGCTCCATTTAAGGTAATGATTGGCAGTGAAAACTTAACTGCAAACGGATTTTCAATACCCAATCTTTCAGGAATGATAATAAGTGGCACAGTATTTGGCGATGCGGTTCTATCATGTGCATATGCCAATGTTAACTCAGCTACTTATATCTTTGAAGACGGCAGATCTTTATCCTTGCCAAGTGATCAATCAGGTTCTAACAATAACAAGTTAGGCTGGTTGTCAGACGATCATGGTAATCCATGTATACCAGGTAAATTTATCACTAATGCTCCAAAAGTAGGTTTTTGGCAAACATTAATTGGTGCGGCCGCAGGAGCTGCTGATGCCTATGCAACGGCAGAAACCACAGCCACTGTTGATAATGGTGATGTTACATCTACAGTCACTGGTGATTCGTCTCGTTATGTGAGAGGTGTGGCCGTATCAGAAGGCGCGAGAAATCTGGCTGAATACTTGCAAGGAAGGAAAGTTGATCAATGGGACGCGGTGATTGTGCCAGCTGGTACCAAAGTTGCATTTCATGTTGAAAAAGAACTTGCTATAGATCAATCAAGCAATCTTAGAAAGATTGATTATGGAAATACGGTTCAGGCTCAATTTGGGCTTGTTGATTAGGAGATAATTATGAAAAGCATATTTAATCGGTTTATTAATTTTTCTTGTTTCATGCGCATCCAAGCCGCCTAATGCGCTTACGAATGGACCAAAAATAAATGAGGTTTTAGGTGGTGCAGGTGACATTGAATACAGAAAAAACTATAAACCTGCCGACATAAAGGATGAATCTAATAATCATGGCTATACCAGGACTGCACAAAATGAGATAGAACATCAGTTTCCAAGGTTGCCAAATCCTGAGCTTTGCATGTATGTGACTCCCCACATGGGTAAGGAAAATACTCCGGTACCAGGTTACACCACATGTTTTGGCATGTTTGAAAAAGATCAATATGCACTACCTGGCGAGGTGAACATTTTTGACTGAATTTTCATCTAAAAGACATTTTATGCCTGAAGAAAATGGTAGCACTATGCTAAAGAGGTTATTTGGCATCTATCCGCTTAAAGGTGAGGTTGATGAAGAAAAATCACAGGATGGCTTTGTTAAAAATAAGAAATGCCCAACTCCTGCGAAGGTATTTACTAACCACGTTAAGTTAAAAAAATATGATCTGGAAAAAGAACAAATAGAATGTACCGATGAAGAAACCAGAGGTGTATTTTTTGAGTTTTTTCCATCAGACACTGAAGCCAGGCCTATAAATATACTTGAGGATATATCTCAGAAAATAATGATTGCTTTGCAGTCATTACCTCCATCGGATCCTCCCTGGATATTGCAAATTTATTTACAGGATGAGCCTGTAGAAACATTTATTGATCAGGTAGAAGATTACTCAAAAGAAGACTCTGGTCATAAAAATGCCTGGTTAAATGTTTTACGCGAGCATTTAAATCTTATTTCTTCTCGTGATGGTATTTTTAAGGATAAATATACCGAGATGAACTGGCACGCTAAATTCAGGCGCACTCGAGCTGTACTATATCGTAAGCCTGGTAAAAAATTTACACCAGATGATTTAAACTCAGTCGCTAACAGATTTGTAGCAAGTTTAAGAGAATCAGGAGTCAAGGTTAAAAGACTTTCTAGTGAGGATATTTATACCTGGTTATTACCCTGGTATTCAGGCAAGGGAGTTGAGGGATATGAATATGTAAAAAAATGGCCATATCCGGTTGAAGATGAGAAATCAGGTGATTTGCCCGCAGATTTTGACATAGGTGAAATGTGTCTGGCCGGAGCCAGAATAAAGCTCGAAGAAGAAATGCAATGTTGGAGAGTAGGTAAAAGATTACAGAAATTCATATCGCTCCACCCTATTAGACAAAACCCAAGAGTTGGATTGTGGACTACTGAAACAGCTGAAGGCGCATCACCTTTTGATAAATTACCATCCGGCTCAATCCTGGCATTTAACATTGTCATTGAGGCACATGATAAAAATCAAACCAGGATCGAGAGGATAAAAGAAAAGTCAATCGGTAATTCACAGGAATCTTTAAGCACATCCAGCGAGTGTGAGCAGGCCTTAAAACTTATGGTAGAAGGCAATCGTCTGGTTAGGTGGTTTTCAGGTATATATGTTGCAGCAGATAATAAAAAAGAACTAGATATTAAAACTAATGTTGCTGCGGCTGCAGCTGGTTCAGCTAGTTTCGAAGTATTTGATACAGATGATGATCCATATGCACAGGACGTTTATTTACGATCCTTGCCGCTTAACTTTGATCCAGACCATGATAAAAAAACTGGCAAAAGAGCTAGAGCTGCCTGGGATTCACATGCAGCCAGAATGCTTCCCTTTTATGGTGGTGGCACTGGAACAGGCAATCCAGGTGTAGTAATGTGGTCAAGAGTAGGTCAACCCATGACATTTGATCCACTTAACAAAGATGACAGGTCTAAAAATGCTCATGCACTTGTTTTAGGCCCTACCGGCTCAGGCAAAACTGCCACTTTAAACTATATGCTTTTACATACTATGGCTGTACACAAGCCTAAACTTTTTCTGGTAACAGCATTGCCTACATTTGGCTTACTTGGGGCATATTTTAAATCTAATGGACTATCTGTGAATCATATTCACTTTCAGCCAGATCAAGATATATCAATTCCACCTTTTTCAGAAATTACAAAATTAGAAGAAGATGTCTCCATTGCCAAAGATCGGGACATTATGGGAGAAGCAGAAATACTGGCCAGATTAATGATTACTGGCGGTGAAACCAAGGAAGAGGAAGCTTTGAGGCGATCTGAAAAAGCACTTATTCAAAAAGCTATTGCAAATACTGCATCAAGAGTATATGAAGAAAAAGCAGATCAAAGATGGGTCGAATATGATGGCGCAGGTGAAATAAAGGAAATACATCTTCCTCAGGCTTTAACTGAAGATGTAGTTTTTACTTTTAGAGAAATGGCCAAATCTCAAGATTACACTGAAAATGAAAAAAATAGCTTGAGAACTATGGCCACATCTATGGATAAGTTTACGCATGGTCTTGATGGACATTTTTTTAATAGGGAAGGTAAGGCCTGGCCAGAGGCAGATGTAACTATAGTAGAGATTGGAATACTTGCTAAAAAAGGTTATGAAGACAAGCTGGCGATAGCTAGGTAGTGTTCATGATTCTGTGTCAAAACTTAAAATATGATAATTTAAGGAGACAGACATGGAAGCAAAATTTGATATAGACAAGGCCTTAGCTGATTTAAAATCAGGTAAAGGTCTGACAGGTAAAGATGGAGTTCTAAC
>Ga0209790_1000063_pt1 | contig 18860 bp, 20 predicted proteins | sample WorMetG1aBELIZE2_FD_187420 | JGI IMG/M metagenome (GOLD analysis project Ga0209790, IMG submission 187420) | Marine gutless worms symbiont microbial communities from Max Planck institute for Marine Microbiology, Germany - Inanidrilus... ... | reverse complement strand
TTACCTGTCAGACCTTTACCTGATTTTAAATCAGCTAAGGCCTTGTCTATATCAAATTTTGCTTCCATGTCTGTCTCCTTAAATTATCATATTTTAAGTTTTGACACAGAATTATGAACACTACCCGCGGACATAAATCCCTGGCATTTATTACCCCGTCTTCGTCCAGATCCGCGGCAGTCTTAGTTAACAAAGTGTTTTTGTCTGTTTGCTTTTTTAAAGATGTTTTGATTTTAGATATCTTATCCTCCAAAGTTTTATTGTCTGCTTTGACCTGGGTGAGATTATCTTCACCTGCCTTGGCCTTAATTTTCAAGACATCTAGTTCAGACTGTAAATCTTTTGCCGCAGACCTGGCTTGTTCCAGCTCTTTATCTTTAGCTTGAACCCTGTCATTAGCCGCTGTTAATTCAGATTTGGCTTTGTCATTTGCCGTTTCAAGTTCAGCTTCAAGCTCTTCCAGTTTTTGTTCCAGGGCGGCAAGCTGTTTGTCTTTATCTGCAAGAGTGTCTTTAAGCTTGCTATTTTCTTTTTTCGTTTCACTGGAAATATCTGCTTTTTCTTTATTAAGCTTATCCGCATGGGATTTTAGCTTCGATTCGAGTTCGGCAATAGTTGCGGAATTGACATTTAATCTGGACTTACAGTTTTCTAATTCTTCAAGGCTCTTATCCGCAATTTGAGCCTCTGCCACTGGCTTGTTTTCAATAACTGACTTTGGCTTTTCGCATTTATCAAGATTTTGTTTTGGCTCTGGCGTTTCTGTGTTTATATTGGCAGATTTAGCAGAATGTTCAGGCTGCGGCTCGCTATAAGCAGGTACCATTATTTGCGGCTCAGGCAGATAGTAAGGTTCAACTAAAGGCACTGGCTCATAATAAACAGGCTCCTGAGCACAGATCCATCTTGGCTGAGCCGGCCAGACGCAGGCTCCGGGCGGCAAATACTCAACATTGTCAAATACTTGCGGCAAAACTTGCTCTATCGCTGGCGGATATATTGGATAAGGGTTTTCAGCCCGAACCGCATTTAAGCTTACCAAGAAAACAAATAGAAAAAATAAATAATTTTTCATTTTTAATCCTTTTAAATCAATGTGTTAGTTAATGGGTCGTCAAGCTGGGCAAATAAAAATTCTCAATTTTTAAAACCCATGCAGCTTTTGGCAATTCCATGTCAAAAACACCGTAAAAGATAAATATAGCTAAAAACTACAAAAAAAGATATTTGTATTTTACTGAGCATCAAGTTTTATCAATATTTTACCGGCTCTGGCTTTAACCGCAGGACTGGTGCTGACAATTTGTTTTTTTATAATTTTTTTAACCTCGTTTAATAATAAAGGATTTTTTAACGCCATTAATCCTAATGCCTCAATTGCCATGGATCTAACTATTTTACTTTTATGCGAAAGATAATCTTTTAAAGCGGAGTATATTTTTTTCTCTTCGGCTTCAGTATAGTCAAGCCTTGGAACAATTTGCACCATGTGCCAGCAAACCTCCTGTTGTTTATCATTTTGTAATAGTGCAATAATTTGTGTTTTATGTGGCTTTAATAATCCGGGATTGTTTTTACTTGCCTTTTCTAAAACATCTGCCGCACGCATTCTGATTACCGGGTCAGGCGCATAAAGCCCCTGAAACACCTTATGAAACAGCAAGGGCTTTACTAAGATTTTCTTTACCAGCTCATCAGATATGCCGATTGATCTTAAATCGCCACCTGCCAGTTGTCTTAAAATATCCTGCATACTAAAAATATAAACGCCTAATAAAACCGCTACCCTGGCAGATAGAACAAAAAATTAAATAGTAATTAAGTTCAGGTTAAAAGCTCTTTTGTCATATCACCAAGTTTTACGGGGTAAGCTTCGGTAAATACAATATCCCGCACCAGCTGCATGTCTTTCCACAGCAAGTCATGGCCTTTGCTAAAACGGGTCACTTTTATTCGCCGTTGCCAGCGTTCTATTTCTTCCTTACTTGCTTCACGCTTATTACCTGCTTCACCTATTAAACGCACTCCCGGCAGCTCGGAGAATTTCCCATACACTAGTGATTTTAACCAGAATCCACGACCAGAATTAACCGCCATGACACAGACACGCCGATTTGTACGTAAATTATGCGAAAGTTGGGAGGGAAACTTCTCAAAGTAAAAACCTTTACCGGGAGTGGTTAAAATTATGGAACCAATCGGAGTTACGTGCGGCATGCCATTCGCATCTGTTGTTGCTATTGCATAATGCCAGGAGGTTTTAAATGCCTTAGAAAATATGCCTTTAATTTGCAGCCAATCTCTTTTAATGTCCATGTTAGTCTTTAAAGATTTCTGCCATTTGCATAATTTATCCTCCTTAAACTGCTAAAGATTAACTTTAGTTTCAAGAACACCCGTCCGCGCAGCATATCTGGTTTTATCCGCTGCAATAAAAGTATAAATAACCGGTATTACAAATAAAGTGAACAAGGTGCCGATAGAAAAGCCGCTGACTATGGTAAGACCTATGGCTTTACGGCTGGCAGCTCCGGCACCGGAGGCGAAAACTAAAGGCATAATGCCAATAATCGTGGAAAAAGATGTCATAAGTATCGGTCTTAATCTTAAAGTGGCGGCCTTGATGACCGCCTTGGCAGGACCAAGTTTTTCCTTGATCTGAATATCATTGGCAAATTCTACGATTAAAATACCATGCTTGCTTATAAGCCCTATTAAGGTAATTAATCCAACCTGACTGTAGATATTAAGGCTTACCTGCCATAAAAACATTGGAATCAAGGCGCCAAATATAGCAAGCGGTACGGTAAGCAGTATAACAAATGGATCATGGATACTTTCATACTGCGCTGCCAGCACCAAAAACACGATAATTATGGCAAAAACAAAAGTAACAGTCAGGCTTGCGCCTTCCTGCACAAACTGTCGGGATTGACCCTGATAATCAACTGCATAACCGGCCTCCGCTACCTCTTTTACCATGTTCTTTAATATTTCCAGAGCCTGGCCGATGGGGATGCCGGGCACCGCATCAATCTTGGCGGCGTTTTGCTGCTGAAACTGCATAAGCTCCGAGGGTACCGAAGAATAATCTAATTCAACCAGGGACGACAATGCAATCTGCTCACCTTTGTCGTTATATACATAGTATTGATTTAGAACTTCAGCATTAGGTCTTTTATCTCTTCTGGCCTGGGGAATTATTTTGTAACTGCGCCCGGCCAAATTAAAGCGGCTTATGTAACCTTCGGCCAATATTACACCTAAAGTCTGGCCTATATCTCGCATGGAAACCCCCATGTCTTGTGCCCGTTTACGATTAATTTCTACCCGAATTTCCGGCTTGCTGAAATTGAAATCACTTTTAATGAAAAAGAATTTATCCGGCATAGCGCGTGCTTTGTCTAATACTTGCTGTACTACTCCATATAATTTATCGTAACTTTCCTGGGTTTTGATTATCAATTCTACCGGGGTATTGCCCGAAGCACCCGGCAATGCCGGCGGGTTAAAGGCAAAAGTTTGCAATCCTGGCTGCTGATCAAAACTTTTTTGCATGGTTAGCGCAAGCTCCTGAGCCGAAGTCGTACGCTCTTCCCAGGGCTTTAACAACATGCCGGCAAAAGATACAGTAGGCCCGGCAAAACCGTTAGCCATAAACGAAGATTCGTACTCATCCTTATATGAACGGTAAATATCTATGGTAGGCGCGGTATATTTATTTAAATAATCAAGGCTTGCATGGTCCGGGGCCTGCGACATGGTAAAGATAACACCCTGGTCTTCTTCTGGCGCCAGTTCATTTTGCACAAATTGCAGCATAATGCCAAGCATGATGAGAATAAAAAAAGCAAACAACAAAACCACCGAACGGGTTTTAAACAAATTAGCCAGGGCCTCAGCGTAAACCACATTTAATCTTTCAAATTTATGATTAATCCACTGGGCATATGCATTTTCAGTTGCCGCCGGATGCAGAACTTTAGAACTTAGCATCGGCGATAAAGTAAGGGCAATAATAGTAGAAATTATGATAGTTCCTACCAAAGTGAAGGCAAACTCCTGAAACAAAACTCCGGTCAATCCACCCAAGAGTCCGATCGGCGCATACACCACCCCCAGGACTATCGTGGTAGCTATTACCGGCTTGGCTATTTCCCGGGTGCCGAGAATAGCCGCGCTGAAAGGTTTTTGCCCCTCGCTAATATGCCGGTATATATTCTCCACCACTAAAATAGCATCATCTACCAGAAGACCGATTGCCATCACCATCGCCAATAAGGTTAAAAGGTTTATTGAATATCCCATTATCTGCATATAAAACAGCACGCCGATTATCGATAGCGGAATGGTGACCAAAGGCACCAAAGTAGTGCGAAAAGAACCCAGGAATAAAAATATCACCGCTATCACAATTATTGAGGCCTGTGACAAGGTGACAATTACCTCATAAATAGAAGCACGGATAAATTTGGTGGAATCATAAGCCACATCAGCTTTAAGTCCTGGAGGAAAAGCTGCTTTTAAATTCTCAAGTTCTTCATTCACCAGCTGGATGGTGGTAAGCGGGTTGCCGTCAGTAGTGCCCTTAATTCCAATATAAATCGACGGCACACCGTCAAACATAACCAAAGAATCATAATTCTCCGCACCCAGTTCAACCTCAGCCACATCACCCAAACGCACTGTGGTACCGTCTTCTTCACGAATCACAAAACGTTTGAAAGTTTCAGGCTCGGCCGTATCAGTTACGGCATTAACATTGGTTTGTACATAGTCGCCGCGGGTATAACCGGCGGCTGATTGATAATTATCCGCCCCTACTGCCTGTACCAAATCCGCCGCTGATACTTTTAACGCCGCCATCCGCACCGGATCCATCCAGATCCGCATTGAGTAAGTCTTACCCCCCAGAATTTCCGCCTCAGCTACGCCTTTTACCGTGGACAAGGCCGGTTGCACTGTGCGCAGCAAATAATCGGTAATTTCAACTGCGCTAAGACTGTCACTGTAAAAACTATAGTAAGCCAGGGCTATTGATTCGGCCGCTGCCTTGGAAATAACCGGGTCTTCCGCCTCGACCGGCAATTCGCCACGGATGGCCGCGACCTTGGTGCTGACCTCGGTCAAAGCAATATCCGCATCCTGCCCGAGTTTCATATGTACCTCTACCGTTGATACATTATTCATGCTGGAAGAACGTACATAATCCACCCCCTGGGTGCTGGCCACCGCTTGTTGTACCGGATTGGTGATAAAGCCCTGGATAAGCTCGGCGCTAGCGCCCGGGTAAGCAGTAGTTACAGTTATTACCGAAGTTTCTAGCTCGGGGTACTGGCGGATTTGCACATTAAAAAATGCCTGGACCCCCAATAGAACCAAAAAAGCGCTCATAACAAATGATAATACCGGCCGTTTAATAAAATAATCAGTAAACATGTTTACTTAGCTTCAAGTTTGAAGGGTGCTACGTCTTCAGTAATCTGTACTTTCAGACTTGGATACAGTTTCAACTGACCTGAAGTTACCACCAGCTCCCCGCTTGCCAGACCTTTGCTTACTCCAGCCAGATTATTCTCTCTATACAAAACCTCAACTTTACGTGCTTCAAGAATATAGGTTTTTTTCGCAGAACCGGAAGCATCAGACTTTTTTTCAGCTGCCGGTTTCAAGACATACACCGCTTCGCCATATATATTGTAAAAAATCGCAGTTTCCGGCACAGTCTGCACTTCTGCTTTAGTGTCGCTTGTCACGGTTATTTCAGCAAACATTCCGGGAGCCAATCTAGCCTGCGGATTATCGGCGATTGCTCTTACATTCACATTGCGAGTGGTCGCGTGCAAAATTGGGTCCCAGGCATCTACTTTGCCATTAAAAACCTGATTCGGAAAGGAACGGACTTTAAATTTTACGCTCTGACCTTTTTTTACCTCATTATAAAATTGTTCCGGCAAGGTAAAATCAAGATACAGCTTATCAATCGACTGCAAGCTTACAATCTTGGTGCCGGGAGCGATGTAGTCCCCTTCATCCACATTCTTAATTCCCAGGATTCCGCCAAAGGGGGCTTTAATTGATTTTTTCTTAAGTGATGCTTCAGCTGATTCTAAAGCTGCTTTAGCGATATCCAGGTTGGAACTTATTTCATCCAGTTCAAATTCCGATACAAATTTTTTACCCTTAAGACTCAAAGTCCTCTGATACTGGCTTTCAGCCGCAGCCAGTTGAGCTTTGGCCGTGCTGACCGCTGAAGTTTCAACTTCATCGCTTAATAATAATAAAAGTTCGCCTGATTTTATTTTCTGGCCGGACTGAAAGTTTATTTTACTAACTATGCCGCCAACCTCGGTGGTTACGTCAACCCCTTGCAGAGCTACCAGGGTGCCGATGGCACCTATGTGCCTATACCAACTGGCGGGTTTTGCCTTGGTTACAGTTACTTTAATCGGTGGTGGCAAAGCTTCATTTTGCGCTCCAAGTTCTTTTAGCTGAAAAAATTTTACCAAGCCCAAACTTCCTGCTATCAAAACCACCAACAGAATTACTATAAATAAGCGCCGCCATAATTTGAGTTTGGTGGATTTATTCTTTGGCATATCTCAGATCAAAATTTGTATGCCCAGATTATAAATTGAATTTGGAACCTATGCTATTAACTGCTGAGCAAGATTAATAATTATTTGTTTTCTATGGCTTTTTTAATTGCTGCACTATATAACTTATGTTCCTGTTCTAAAACCCTGGCGGCCAGGGTATCTTCATCATCATTTGCCAGTACCGGCACCTCCGCCTGCATAATTACAGGCCCGGAATCAAGCTCGTAAGTCACATAATGCACTGTGGCGCCATGAGTTTTATCCCCAGCCTGCAATACTCTTTTATGCGTGTTTAAGCCTTTATATTTCGGCAATAGAGAAGGATGTATATTTAATAATCTGCCGGCATAATGCTCTACAAAGCCTTTGGTTAAAATCCGCATAAAACCGGCCAGAATCACCAGATCAGGCTGAAACTCGTCAATAAGTTTTATAAGGCTGGAATCGTAATCATCACGACTGGTGAAATTCATATCATCCAGGACTTTTGCAGGACAAGCAGCTAAACTTGCATAAGCAAGTCCTTTGGCATCTTTTTTATTACTTATAATTGCGCTTATTTCTACATCCAGAAAACCTGAATTTATATTATCAATTATGGCCTTTAAGTTACTGCCGCGCCCGGAAATAAGCACCACCAGCTTTGGTTTCATCGAATAACAACCTGCTCAGAAGAACCGACATTAAATTCTCTAATCTCGCCTAAAATCCAGGCTACTTCCCCAAGATTTGTAAGTTTGTCTATTATTTTTTCTGCGATTTCAGGCGCCACCACCAGCACCATGCCAACTCCGCAATTAAAAGTACGGTACATTTCCTGGTTTTCCACATTCCCCATATCTTGCAGCCAGGTAAAAATATCCGGCAGCTGCCAGGAATTTTTATCGATTATAGCCTGACAGTTATCCGGCAGCGCCCTTGGCAAATTTTCTAAAAGCCCACCGCCGGTAATATGAGAAATAGCTTTTAATTCAAAATCTAAAAGCAAGCTCAGTATGCTTTTAACATAAATTTTAGTCGGTGCTAACAGCGACTCACCTAAGCTCTCACCGTTAAACTCAACATCCAGATTTACCTTGTTAACTTCAATAATTTTACGGATAAGCGAATAGCCGTTAGAATGCGGACCGCTGGAGGCAATGCCGATTATCTTGTCCGCAGGTTTTACCCTGGCTCCGCTGATTATTTTATCTTTCTCCACAATACCGACGCAAAACCCGGCAAGATCATAATCCTCTTCTTTATACATGCCGGGCATTTCGGCAGTCTCGCCGCCGATGAGCGCTGCCCCTGCCTGTTTACAACCATCGGCAATGCCTTGAATTACCTGAGTCGCTTGTGCCACATCCAGCTTGCCAGTGGCAAAATAATCAAGAAAAAACAAAGGTTCCGCGCCTTGCACAATTAAGTCATTGGCGCACATCGCCACCAGGTCAATCCCGATAGTTGCATGATTTTGCATATCAATCGCAAGTTTCAGCTTGGTGCCCACTCCATCGGTACCGGAAACCAGCACCGGATTTTTATACTCTGAAAGTGGCAGCTCAAATAATGCACCGAAACCGCCGATGCTATCCATAACCCCCCTGCGGTGAGTGGTTTTTACCAGCGGCTTAATTTTTTCAATAAGTTGATTGCCGGCATCAATATCCACGCCGGCGGCCTTATAACCCAAACTATTTTTTGACATTTGATGTAGTATTAACAGCTAAATTAGATTGGATAAAATTCTAGCACGGATGCAAGTTAAAGATATCCCGAATTTATTAACCTTATTGCGTTTGGCATTAATAATACCGGTAGTTTACCTTATCGTGAGCGAGGCTTACCTGGAAGCTTTAATTGTATTTTTTATCGCCGGACTCACAGATGCACTGGATGGTTTTTTAGCCAAAAAATTCAGGTGGCAGTCCTATCTAGGCAGTATCCTCGACCCTATCGCCGATAAATTTCTACTGGTTGCCGCATATCTGGCTTTAAGTTATATCGGCGCCATACCCTGGTGGCTGACTTTCGCGGTTATTCTGCGAGATGCAGTTATTGTGCTTGGCGCTCTCATTTATAACTACAGCATTACTGAACTTGAACAAATGCAACCAAGTGTAGTAAGCAAGATAAATACTTTCACCCAGATAGCTTTAGTATTGCTGATCATATTAAACTTGAGTATTAATATACTGGATCAGTCCTGGATAAACTATTTTGTATATATCGTATTCACCACCACTTTATTAAGCGGCGCCGACTATGTCTGGACCTGGGGCCTTAAAGCCTGGAAACATAAACATGATTAAAATCCCGAGCTCTCAACAGCTAAAGTCTAGCAACAGCAGGTTTTTAAAGATAAATTTCTTAAGCGTGATGCAACTTTATAGTGAAAATTTCAACTTGCTTAGACAATTATTTGACCTGCAGTTACTTGAAAATGATTTTCAACTCATATCCTCTAAAACAGCAGAAATAATCCATATATCTAATATTGAAAATAGCCGTTACAGCACAATCTTCAACATGAGTTACAGTTTTAGCCAACCAAAGGAAAACATCCCCAATGCTAAGATTAAAATCTACAAGGATTCGCACCAGGCGGAAATTTTAGCCATTAAGAACTTCAATCAGGTAAAAAGCTTTGCAAGTCTTACCCGGCTCAAAAATCTAAACAACATCAAGGCCAAGTGGGAACTGAATCTTTTCTTGCAGCGTTGGCTGGATTATATTCTGGCAAACCAGTATCAAATCAAGCCTGGTTAAAATCCTGGATTACCCTGCCAGTTTTTTTTGTAGATTTTTATCCGCTTGTTGAACCGCCAGTGAGTTTTCCTCTCGTTCTGCAATTACTTTCTGCCGTAGATTATCATCAGCAGTAGCTATTATCTGCGCCGCAAGATAAGCTGCATTTTTTGCCCCGGGTTTCCCAATTGCCACAGTTGCCACCGGAATTCCTCCAGGCATCTGCACGGTGGATAATAATGAATCCATACCTTCTAATGCACCATTCATCGGCACGCCAATTACTGGTTTTAAAGTTGCCGCGGCTACAGCGCCTGCAAGATGTGCCGCTAAACCGGCAGCACATATGAATACCGCACAACCACGTTTATCTGCATCTTTAACATAAGCATGGGTTATTTCTGGCGTACGATGCGCCGAAGTAATCTTTACTTCATATTCAATATCAAACTTATCCAGGGTATCCAGGCAAGTCTGCATGGTTGGTAAATCCGAGTCGGAACCCATTAATACTGCTACAAATGTATCTGTCATTTTCTCTTCCTAAGTTCTGCCTGGCGTATCAAAGATGCGCCACGATGTGAAATTAATCTAATACGATTACCAGTTTTTTCCAATTCATCTGCTATCTGGTTTGCCTTTTTCTCCTTTTTATCTTTAACTTTTAAAATTGCGTTTGGAAAAACTTCTGGCTCACGCAATAAAGTATAACCGCCCCCATGATAGGATTTACTTAAACGTTTTTTCTGCTTTTTAGTATTTTCTAATAACTTCTCGCATTCTTCCAGGCTTAAATTTTGCGGTTCCTTATCTTTAGGAATTTTGGCATTTTTAAAGCCGTCAGTAATAAAAGGCCCCCATCTGCCATCCAGCACCTGCACCGGCGAACCGGTGAATAACTTAATCTCTTTTTCACTATCCGCCTGTTTTTTCTTATTTATAAATTCCAATGTCTGCTCCAGGTTGATTGTATGCGGATCATCCGGATCTATAGACACATTTTGCGCCACCAATTCTATTCCCTTTATGGCATTTTGTTCAAGATAGTCCATAACTTTCTGGTTGACATATTTGGCATAAGGGCCAAAACGCCCGGTATTTACCGTCACAGTCTCACCCTCATCAGTTAGCCCTAATTCACGCGGCAAAGCAAAAAGCGGTAATGCTTCCTCCAGGGTAATATCCTCCACGCTTTGATCTGGCCGCAATGAAGCAAAAACCGGCTTTTCTTCGTCCTCTCGATGACCCATTTGCACGAATGGCCCGAAACGTCCGATTCTGGCGGAAACCTCCCGGCCCGAAGCCGGATCCGTCCCCAGAATTCGAGTCTGATTGGCTTCGGCCCGGGAAATATCCTTGGATTTTTCAATATCAGAATGAAATTCCTGATAAAAATCTCCAATCATCTGTTGCCAGCCCAGTTTTCCCGCAGCGATCTCATCAAACTGATTTTCCACTTTGGCGGTAAAATTATAGTCAATTACCTCGGAAAAATTCTTAACCAGAAAATCCGTTACCACCCCGGCCACATCCGAAGGCACCAATTTGCCCTTATCCGAGCCAGCCATTTCAGTCTTGTCCTCATTTACTATCTTGCCGGAACGCAAGGCTAAGATTCTAACCAGCCGTTCTGTGCCTGGTTTATCACCCTTTTCCACATAACCGCGATTCTGGATAGTAGTAATGGTCGGCGCATAAGTAGAGGGACGGCCGATCCCAAGCTCTTCGAGCTTGCGCACCAGGGTTGCCTCGGTATAACGCGCCGGCGGCCGGGTGAACGATTCCTGCGCTATTACACTTCTTAGCAGCATATTGTCTCCCGGCTTGAAATTTGGCAGAATCTTATCATCATCTTTAGAGTAGCCCATAACTTCCAAAAAGCCCGGGAAGGTTATCACCTCACCCCTGGCCTTAAGTCTTTCTTCCTCCCCGGCAATTTCAATGCTGGCAGTAGTTCTTTGCAGGCGCGCATCTGCCATTTGCGAAGCAACTGCCCGGCGCCAGATAAGGTCATATAAGCGCTTTTCTTTATCCTCACCGCCTGCTGTGCGCTTATTTATGTCGGTCGGTCTTATAGACTCGTGCGCTTCTTGCGCGCCCTGGGATTTGGTTTTATAGGTCCTCGCCTGATGATATTCGGCAGTTAAATTCTCACTAACCCAGTTTTTTATCTGGCCTAAGGCCTGGGAGGACATACTCAGAGAATCAGTCCGCATATAGGTTATTTTGCCTGACTCATATAAACGCTGGGCCAGGGCCATAGTCTGACGCACGGAAAATCCCAAAGACTGTGCTGCCGCCTGCTGTAAAGTGGAAGTGGTAAAGGGCGGTCTGGGTGATCTTACCCCCGGCTTTTGTTCAATCGTATGTATGGTAAGCTGTTTGCCGTTAATTCTTTGTAAAAAGTCCCGGGCCTGCTCAAGGTCTGCCTTATCTTTGCTGAGCCTGGCATTAAACGGTTCTCCTGCTTCGGTCTCCAGCTTGGCACTTAGCTTAAATGAAGATTCACTTTGAAAAGCCTTTATCTCCCGCTCTCGTTCCACCACCAGCCTTACCGCAACCGACTGCACCCTGCCGGCTGAAAGTCCGGTCTGGATTTTTCGCCATAATACCGGTGATAATTCAAAGCCTACCAAACGATCCAGCACCCTTCTTGCCTGCTGGCCGTTTACCAGATTTTGGTCGATAGCGCGGGGATTGGCTATAGCCTTTAAAATCGCGGGTTTAGTAATCTCATGAAACACGATGCGCTTAATATTTTTATCGCCTAAATTAAGAGCTTCGGTAAGGTGCCAGGCTATTGCCTCTCCTTCACGATCTTCATCCGATGCCAGCCATATGGTATCGGCCTTCTTGGCTTCACGCTTTAATTCATTTACAGCTTTTTTCTTATCGTCACTGATAATATAAGTCGGCTCAAAGTTGTTTTGAATATCGATAGCATCATTTTTCTTGGGTAAATCACGCACATGACCAAAAGAGGACAAGACTTTAAAATCCTGTCCTAAAAATTTCTCAATAGTTTTAGCCTTGGCCGGAGATTCAACGATAACCAGGTTCGAGTGCATTGTTATTGATTCACCTAAAAAGCGCGCAGTATAAACATTATTTATGAATTTTCGCAAGGGGCTTAGCAAATTCTCTGCACTTTACCGCCTGCAAGCATCTCAATATTGCCTTTAAGTTCAAGCTCCAAAAGTTCTGGCATGATTTTATCCATAGCCAGTCTGCTTTTTGCTACTAAATCATCAATTAACATGGGCTCATACTCGATAAACCTTAATAAGCCCCCAACTTTTTTACTACGTCTTTTATGGCCCGCATCAGGTTTATCTTCAATAAATTTTAAAAAACCTGCAAGTTCTTCGAATATATCGTCCGTGGCCTCGGTAAGTTTAGCACCTTGTTTTATAAGGAAATGCGGGCCATGCGCCAGAGGATTATGGATAGAGCCAGGTATGGCAAAAACCTCCCGGCCCTGCTCGGCCGCCAGCCTGGCAGTAATTAAAGAACCACTTCGTAACGCGGCCTGTACTACCAAAGCTCCAAGGCTTAAGCCGCTGATAATCCGATTGCGACGCGGAAAATTTTTAGCCTCAGGTGGCGTACCGGGTAAAAACTCACTCACCAACAGACCCGTATTTAATATTTTTTCAGCAAGTCTGGTATTTTTCACAGGGTAAACCCGGTCAATGCCAGTGCCCATAACCGCAATAGTAAATCCTTTGCCAGCCAATGCGCCCTCATGCGCAGCAGAATCTATACCAGAGGCCAGCCCGCTAGTAACCGTAAAACCATTTTCGGCTAATTTTCTGGCAAATTTATAGCTTAAATCTTTGCCGGAATTATCCGGATTTCTACTGCCGACAATCGCAATTTGCGGCATGGCTAACAATTTGTCATCGCCTTTTAGATACAAAATAAGCGGCGGGTCACTTATTTCCTGTAAAAGCTTAGGATAATCCTTATGGCCTTGATAAATAATATTGGTATTTTTGTCTTTCATTAAATCAAGATCAGGCTCAATGCAGGAAAAATCCTGTCTGGCAAAATATTCAAGCGCTTGTTTACTGAAAAGCCCGGTTTGTCTTCGGTCTTGATGCGTGCTGTTTAAAATATTCTCGGGTTTTTTAAAAAACTTTAATATTTGCCTGGCTTTAACCGGACCAATACCCGGCGCACGATTCAAGATAAGCCACGTTTTAAGTTTATCCATTGTTATATAATTCTCTGTGTTTTATTTTAATTTTTTGTTAATGGCTATATTGCAAATACTACACCACCCTGATCCAAGACTTAGAAAAAAGTCAAAAAAAATTGCCAGGGTAAATGATGAAATTACAACCTTAATCGATGACATGCTAGAAACCATGTATGCCGCACCCGGGGTAGGTTTGGCCGCTCCACAGATAAACCGGCAAGTTCGCCTGATAGTAGTAGATGTATCAAAGGAAAAAGACCAGCCAATGTCCTTTATCAACCCTGAAATTGTAAAAAAAGAAGGTAAACATAAAGGTGAGGAAGGCTGCCTGTCAGTGCCGGGTTTTTATGAAGAAGTAGAGCGCAGTGAAAAAATTGAGGTTAAGGCTCTTGACCGCAACGGCAAAGAGTTTTCTATTGAAGCAGAGGGGCTTTTATCGGTTTGTATCCAACATGAAATAGATCACCTGAACGGCAAACTGTTTGTAGATTATTTATCACGCCTTAAACAAAACAGGATTATGAAAAAAATCCAAAAACAGGAACGGCTTAATATATAAAAATTATTACTTTAACCCTCCTCTATCAAGCCAGGCCTGATAAATATTATTGTCCCATTTACTTTGGATAAAAGCGATTACAGCTTCCCTGTCGCTCGCGGATAACCTGGAGCCGAATGCCGGCATTTTGCCGCCAAGTTTAACCCCGCCATCTCTCACGGTTCTCAACAATACAGGTAATGAATGGTGCCAGGTATGAGCCGTGCCATTTAACGGTGGCGGCGGATAAGACCCGTCCGCCAGAGCATCTCTCCAGTTAAAGGTGCCTTGAGCCTCCATGCCATGACATTGCGCGCAATTCGCCGCATAAACTACTTTGCCATGCTGCGCCTGCGCCAGTGAATACCATCTGCCGGTTGCATTATCCACCTTATCGCAGGCAACTATTAATAAAGCCTGTAAAAAAACTATGGAACATTTTAGGTATTTCATTAGCATGTACAATTAATACATAGAATAGCTTGAATTTTCAACATATCTTTATACGTAATACTGCTATTTTTAAATACCTGCAATCAGACGGTATTTTCTAGCATATCTCGCACTTTTAGTAATTTAAGCCTTACCTTATCTGCCAATTCCCTGATTTCTGGTTTATCCACCAAATCTAAAGCCGCTTTTGGATCCATGAAAACCACGCTAATGCTGGAATCAGATTCCTTGCGCACTACCACATTACATGGCAGCAGCACGCCGATATCCGGTTCGGCAGTTAACGCCTCGTTAGCAAATGCCGGATTACAGGCACCTAAAATACGATAAGGGGACTTATCTATCCCAAGTTTGGCTTTTAAGGTGGCTGCTACATCAATATCCGCTAACACCCCAAAACCCTCGGTTTTAAGTGCCGCGGTTACGCGGCTTAGTACATTGTCAAAACTGTCTTTAAGATTTACTGAAAAATAATACATATGCTGTCCTGGTTTAAGTATTGAATGTAAAAATCTATCTCACTAAATTTTTAATATTTTCGCTCCATTTTATTACAATCTGGCTAAGCAAACTTGCAATGAACAACTTTCACAACAAGGGTCTGTAAAGAAATAGAGCAAGAAAATCCTGTACAAGGATAAAACAAAATTCACGCCTTTACTTGAAAACGTATAAATCAACACCATATTCGGGTTTATTTTTTAAGTTGAAGGAAAATGGCAGATAAAAAACAGACTCTAGGCTTTGAAGCCGAAGTAAAACAGCTTCTTAAGCTGGTAATCAACTCTTTATATTCTCACAAAGAAATTTTTCTGCGCGAGTTAATCTCAAATGCGGCTGATGCCTGCGACAAACTTAGATTTGAAGCTTTATCCGATAAAAAGCTGTATGAAAACGAGCCTGATCCCAAAATAGAAATTTCCTTTGACCAGGATGCCAAAACCCTAACCGTAGAAGATAACGGCATCGGTATGGATCAAAAGGAAGTTACCGAAAATATCGGCACCATTGCCCGCTCCGGCACCAAGGCTTTTTTAGATGCTCTTGGCAAAGACGAAAAACAGGATGCCAACCTTATCGGCCAGTTCGGAGTTGGATTTTATTCTGCCTTTATCGTGGCGGACAAAGTTACGCTTGAGACCAGACGCGCCGGACTGGCCGCGGATCAAGCAGTGCGTTGGGAATCAAAAGGCGAAGGTGAATACACAATTGAACAGATAGAAAAACCGCGCCGCGGCACCAAAGTTATCTTGCATCTAAGAGATGATGAACATGAATTTTTAGATGATTTTAAACTGCGCACCCTTATTCACAAATATTCTGAACACTTAAGCCTGCCGATAATGATGCCGGCGGTGGAAACGGACGAACCAGAGGATAAAAAGGATAAAAAACAGACAAAAAAAGACAAATGGGAACAGGTAAACAAGGCAACAGCCCTGTGGCAGTTACCACGCAATAACATCAAGGATGAAGAATATAAGGAATTTTATAAAACAGTAGCGCATGACTGGCAAGACCCGCTAAAGTGGCTGCATAATAAAATCGAGGGGGCGCTGGAATATACCCAGCTTTTATATATCCCGTCTCATGCACCGTTTGACTTATATGAACGCGAACGGGCCCATGGGGTAAAACTCTATGTAAAACGCGTGTTTATCATGGAGGACACCGAAAAGCTTATGCCGAATTATTTGCGTTTCGTGCGCGGGGTAATAGATTCCAATGACCTGCCGCTTAACGTTTCGCGAGAAATTTTGCAAAGCAGCAAGGTAGTTAACCAAATATCCAAAGGCTCGACCAAAAAGGTACTGGGGCTGTTGGAGCAAATGGCTAAGGATGATACAGAAACTTACCAGAAATTCTGGGGTGAATTTGGCCAGGTGCTAAAAGAAGGTATAGTGGAAGATGCGGCAAATCAAGAACAAATAGCAGGTCTTTTACGTTTTAGCAGCACCAATGATAATAAGCCTGAGCAAACTGTATCGTTGGCTGATTATGTCGAAAGAATGGGCAAAAAGCAGGATAAAATTTACTACATAACCGCTGAGAGTTTTAATGCTGCCAGTAACTCACCGCATCTTGAGATGTTCAAACAGAACAAAATTGAAGTACTGCTGCTAACCGACCGGATAGATGAGTGGGTGGTAAATCACTTAAACGAATTTGACGGCAAACAATTACAGTCAGTAACTCAGGCTGATATTGATCTTGCGGATAAGGAAGATAAGGAAGATAAGAAAAAAGACAAGAAAAAATCCGACAAGAAAGACAGCAAGCTTTTGCAGAAAATTAAAAAAGAGCTTAAGGAAAAAGTAGAGGACGTAAAAGCCTCAAAAAGACTTACTGACTCCCCGGCTTGCCTGGTGGCGCCGTCCGGCAGCATGGATGCCAATATGGAAAGGATTTTAAAAAGCATGGGGCAGGAAGTTCCTGAATCCAAGCGGATTCTGGAAATAAATCTTGAACATCCGTTAATCAGGAAACTGGATACGGCTAAGGATGATGAATTCAGCGAACTAAGCCTGTTCTTGTTAGAGCAGTCAATCCTGGCCGAAGGCGGCAAGCTGGATGATCCGGCATCTTTTACCAAACGGATGAACAAACTGCTGCTTGGTTCTTAATGCCGTTGTTACCGCATTTTCATAAACTGCGGCTGAAACACTAAGCCACTTTGGCTAAAGCGGATTTCAAATCATAATCGAGCTGTAAATTTAGCCAATACTTGGCACTATTGTCAAAATATCTGGTTAGCCTAATCGCGGTATCCGCAGAAATACCGCGTTTTTGGCTGGCAATCTCATTAATTCTGGCGGGAGTAACTTCGATTGCCTTAGCTAATGCAATGGTCTTATGGCGGCTAAGACCCATTTGCAGAAGAAATTCCTGTTCCAATATTTCGCCTGGATGAATAGCCTGCATTTTATTAACACCTGCAGTTAATGTTTTTTTTCCATATCTGTCACCTTTACCTGTCAATGATAATCTACAATCTCCACTGCAAAAACATCTCCAGCGCTATACTTAAAACAAATACGCCATTTTTTGTTTATATGAATACTATATTGGCCGGACCTGTCACCACTTAGATTTTCTAAATGACTTCCCGGCGGCGCCCGCAAGTCGCTAACATCACAAGCCGTATCCAACATTTGCAGTTTACGTATAGCAATTTTGCTAATACTTTTATATCTAGATGAATTTTGCCCATTAAATAACTTTTCAGTACCCTTGCATCTAAATGTTTTTATCATGCCAGAATATTGCTTTATCGTTTATCGATATGCTATATATTTTATCAACTTGGATAAAATTTATTACCAAAGGTGCTAAAATTCGGCAAATATAGTAAATCACTATAATTTTTTAAAGGAGACAAAAATGGATCAGGCATTCAAGGAACTTCTGAACAAATCCACTCAGGCGCTTAAAGACCTGCAGGTTGATTTTGAAAAGCACACAAAAGAACTGTCTGAAGACACTTTTGAATTATGGCAGGATATTAAAACCAATTTTTCCGGGGTGGAGGAAAAACTAAAAAACGCGGCAGATAATCTTGAGCAAAAAACCGACGAAGCAAACTTAAAAGCCCACTTAGGCGCAATGGAGGCTCAGGATAAAATTGACGGAATTAAAGATGCGGTGCAGGAGTTTACTGACAAAGTCGCCGCTAAAACCCAGACCGAACTTGATACTGCTGCCCTGCGCGCGCATCTGGCACAAATGGAGGCGCGGGATTTCTGGCAAACCAAAGGCAAGCAGATTGCTCAGGATTTCAGTGAATCCAGTGATAAGGTAAAAAACCTCGGGCTAGAAGCGGCCTCTGAGGTCAAGGACTATTTTGAAAAGCTTGGAAAAATCATATCCAGAATGTAAATAATTCCAGCCGGCTTATTCGGTAATCAGTTGCAGGCTTACACCATCGGTTTTAAATCCGACCGTACCGGATTCATAAGTGATAAAGGTTTTGATGTTGTGATTTTCCAGTCTGTGTAAAATCTCCCGGGACGGGTAGCCAAGTTTATTATTTTTATTGGTGGAAATAACCGCGTATTCAGGATTTACATTGTTTAAAAACTCTAATGATGTAGCATCCTTATAGCCGTGATGCCCTACTTTCAAAACATTTGCTGCAAGATCAAGTTTTTGAGCCATAAGGCGCTCCTCGGTAAGAACTGTCGCATCTGCCGACATTAAAAAAACTATATTTTTGAGACCTTTGCATAACTCCCCCTCCAAATATGGACAAATGTTAAAATTACCCGCAAGTTAACCAAAGTGTAGGAACAATATGTCCTGGAAGAATCAATCCCAATATAGCTTAGCTGATGCCCTGTTA
>Ga0209790_1000060_pt1 | contig 19164 bp, 17 predicted proteins | sample WorMetG1aBELIZE2_FD_187420 | JGI IMG/M metagenome (GOLD analysis project Ga0209790, IMG submission 187420) | Marine gutless worms symbiont microbial communities from Max Planck institute for Marine Microbiology, Germany - Inanidrilus... ... | reverse complement strand
TAACAGGGCATCAGCTAAGCTATATTGGGATTGATTCTTCCAGGACATATTGTTCCTACACTTTGGTTAACTTGCGGGTAATTTTAACATTTGTCCATATTTGGAGGGGGAGTTATGCAAAGGTCTCAAAACGGTTATCTAACTAAAAGACTCTGTGTTGTAACGTGACACCCTAAGTGATTCCGACCAGTAATTCGGGGCAAGACCTGCTTTAAGCTTAAGCTGGGCTAAAAAATTCTGCGGCTCCGGCAAAGATTCCCACACAGACGGCAGAAATGTTCCACGGTTGATTCCATCCTCCAAAATAAGGCCGTCAATTTCAGGTTGTATTTTGTTTAATAGCTCTTTTTCATCCTTAAACTTAATTTGTTCTGGTTTACTCAAGACTGAAATATGTATATCAAGCTTATCAAATTCATTTTCCCTAAGCACTGAAAAACGTGGATCACTAAATGCCGCCTGATAAGCATTTTGCGCCACATCAGCAATCAAGGGCTGAATTGCCTCAAGATGCCCGATACAGCCGCGCAATTTATTATTAATATTAAGAGTTACAAAAGTGGCACGCTCTTTTTGTAGTTCTGTACCAAATTCTTCAGGATTTACTTTAAGCGGCCTGCCATTTTTTAAACCATGCAAAATAGAATCCCTGGCAATATTAAGCATAATCTCGCGCTGTTTTGAATTGTACTGCGGTTTTGCTGAATATAATTTATTAGCTAAAGACATAAGCTCCATACCCCACAACCCGGGATTTATCGCCGGCAGTATCACCTGAGTTTCGTAAATCCACAGTCTTAACTTGCAAGTTTCTCCTTCTTGCTTCATACAACAGGCCCTTTACCGGATTACGGCCACAGGCATCCTCAAAATCAAGCCCGGCATAATCAAATGCCTCAATCATCTCAGTGGTCTTTTGGTCTTTAACCCTGGCAGAATCATAATCCAGGAAATGACTTAAATCAGAGCTTATCACTATCCTGGTTTCCGTATCACCCCAAAGAGTAGCTAAAACTTCGGCTACTTCCTGGGCCGGAACACTGCCGACAATAAACGGCACTATAGAAAACTGTGACAGAACTTGTTGCAAGAACGGTAAATGCACTTCGAGTGCGTGTTCGCCATTAAATGCCTCATCCAGCACCACAACCTGTGGCAGCTCTAACACAGATTCTAAAGCCTTTTTATCAACATTAATATCGCCAAGTGGAGTACGAAACCTTTTAGCACTGCTGGCTGCAATCCCCCTAAGCGGTAATCTGTGCGATGGCGCCATAATTACAATTCGTTTTATTTTATCCCGATCCGGCATAAAAAGCGCATAAGCACTGGCTGCTATTGGCCCTGAATAAATATAGCCTGCATGCGGGGCAATTATAGCTTTAGGTGTCGGTTTGCCGCTCACTGTCGCCTCATTCAGCATAGTGTTAACATCCGCCTCCAACCTGGCCGGCTCTGCCGGATAAAACATACCGGCCACCGACGGCATTTGCACTTTTAGTTCGGAATTATTATTACTAAATAAGCTCATATATATTTTTATCCTTCAACCTTTTTTACTTCTAATGCTCTAACTCTAATGTATGATATAAAGACTTGGCAAGCAAATATTCTTTATCGTACGGCTCTATGTTACCTACAAGCAAGAATTCTGGCTCAGTAATACCGACCAAATACTGGCACCAAACGGATGATGGCAAGATTCAGTGCGATGTCTGTCCGCGGTTTTGTAAAATGCATGAAGGACAACGCGGGTTCTGCTTTGTGCGCGCGGTTAAAAACTCTGAGGTGGTGCTTGCCAGTTATGGTCGCTCAACTGGTTTTTGTATTGACCCCATAGAGAAAAAACCTTTGAATCATTTTCTACCGGGCAGCAGTGTCCTGTCCTTTGGAACCGCCGGCTGTAATCTTGGCTGTAAGTTCTGTCAAAACTGGGATATGAGCAAGTCAAGGAAGACTGACAGAATGGCAAGCAGGGCAATGCCGGAAGAAATAGCCAGGGCAGCAGAGAAGCATGGCTGTGCCAGTGTGGCTTTTACTTATAATGACCCGGTAATTTTTCTTGAATATGCCATTGATACTGCTATTGCCTGCCATGATAAAAATATAAAAACCGTTGCAGTAACCGCAGGTTACATAACAGGCCAAGCGCGCAAGGATTTTTTTAAGCACATTGATGCAGCTAACGTTGATCTTAAGGCCTTTAGTGAAGATTTTTACTGGAAGCTTACCGGCGCCCATCTGCAACCGGTACTGGACACTTTACTATATATAAAAAACCAAACCGATGTCTGGCTGGAACTTACCACTTTACTAATCCCTGGTAAAAATAATTCTGCAGAGGAAATTAAAACCCTTAGCCAATGGATATTGGATAATTTAGGAAAGGATGTGCCTTTACACTTTAGCGCCTTTCATCCGGACTGGAAAATGCGCGACATACCGCCAACACCACCCGCCACTTTAACTAAAGCACGAGATATTGCACTTAAAACCGGTCTTAACTATGTATATACCGGCAATGTACATGATTCTAAAGGTGCCAGCACCTATTGCCCGGAATGTTCCACCTTATTAATTGAGCGGGACTGGTACAAACTTGGAAACTGGAATCTTGATCATAAAGGCCGCTGTAATGCATGCAAAACTCCTATTGTGGGAGTATTTAATGAAAAACCAGGCACCTGGGGCAGCCAGGCCCTGCCGATAAAAATCTAAAAAATCTATATCGCAGCACATAAGTTACGTTATCTAATTTTGCCACGCATATTTTTCCTGATTTGTTACAATTCTGAGCCTAGTATCGTTCAGATTAAATATCAGTTATATGCCGGATAAACCCCTAATAAAACTAGCCGATAAGATTCTTGGCAAGCATGAGTCCAAGGCGGAAAACCTGTTGCAAATCCTCATTGATATTCAAAATGAACTTAAGCACATTCCCGATCCAATATGTGAATATTTAACTGAAAGGCTAGCAGTTCCGTTAGCTAAAATAAGAGGAGTCATAGGATTTTATAGTTTCTTGCATAATAAACCGCGAGCCAGGTACGAGTTTTTATTCAGTGACAATATTATTGAACAAATGACAGGCAGCCGTAAACTGGCACAAAAGCTGGCCAGGATGCTTGATATTAAAATCGGTGATGAAATATGTCACGAAAATGCCTGTATAGATTATACATCCTGTGCCGGCATGAGCGACCAGGGGCCTGCTGCTTTAGTCAATGGCCTCGCCCTTACTGCTTTAAACGATGAGCGCATAACTGAAATTGCCGGATTAGTCCGGGAAAATCTGCCTTTAGGTAAATGGCCGACAGAACTTTTTAGCGTAAAGACCAATATACAAAAGACAGACATCTTGCTGGGTGAAAATTATCAGGCGGGAGCCGCCCTTAAAACCGCGGTTTCTGTGGGCAGTGACAACATTCTTGATCTCATAAATCAATCGGGACTGCGCGGACGCGGCGGCGCCGGTTTCAGCACTTTTTTAAAGTGGCGCATGTGCAAGGAGGCCAAAGGTAATACAAAAGTAATAGTCTGTAATGCCGATGAAGGTGAGCCCGGCACTTTCAAAGACCGGGTTTTACTGCAAAAATACTTTGCTAGAGTAATTGAGGGCATGAGCGTATGCGCTAAAGTCATCAGCGCCAGACAAGGTTTTTTGTATCTGCGCAGTGAGTACCGTTACTTGCTGGATACGCTTAATTCAGAGCTTGCAGCAAGACGTAAAGCAAACCTTTTAGGCAAATCCATTCTGGGACAAACAGGCTTTGATTTTGATATTAAAATTCATTTAGGCGCCGGAGCTTATATCTGCGGCGAGGAAACCGCCCTTTTAGAATCTTTAGAGGGTAAACGCGGCACTCCGCGCAGCCGTCCGCCGTTTCCAGTAACTTCGGGCTATCTTAAGCGGCCTACGGTTGTTAACAATGTTGAAACTTTTGTCGCAGCTGCAAATATTGTAGAAAATGGAGTCGATAAATATAAAAGACGCGGCACTCAAAATTCTCCCGGCACCAAACTTATAAGCGTAAGCGGTGATTGCAGCAAACCTGGAATATATGAACTGCCCTTTAGCGCGACTGTAAATGAAATACTTAAAATAGCCGGAACGGACAAGGTACAGGCGGTGCAGGTATCGGGGCCGGCCGGCACAATTCTAAATCCCGATGAATTTGATCGGATCATTGGTTATGAAGACCTGGCGGTTGGCGGCTCTTTTATGATATTCGATTGCAGCCGGGATCTTATCGATATAATCGGTAATTTCACTGAATTTTTCCGCCATGAAAGCTGCGGTTTTTGCACTCCATGCAGGGTAGGCACCAGTCTTTTAAGTAAACGGTTGAAAAAAATTGCCAGCGCCAGTGGCGCCGAAGCCGATATTAAGGCTATACAGTCAATCGCCGAAACTATGCAAAAAATGAGTCATTGCGGTCTGGGGACAACTGCTGCCAACTCACTTATTCAAAGTATTAATAAATTTCCTGAGATTTATAAAAACAAATTACGTCCTGGCGGTTATGAACCTGCGTTTAATCTGGAGCAGGCCTTAAGTGAGGCCAGAAAAATCAGCGGCCGTAATGATCCAGCATCGCAGTTTGAAGGCGGCACAAGATGAAAAACCATATAATAATCGACACTAGGAAAATTACTTTCATTCCAGGGCAGAGCATAATGGAAGCCGCAAGCGCAGCCGGAATTTATATTCCGCATCTATGTCATAACCCGGAATTCAAACCTCATGGCAGCTGCAAGTTGTGCAATGTTAAGGTAAACGGTCGTTTTATGGCCGCCTGCACCACCCCGGCGGCAGATGCATCTGTTATAGAGAATAATACTGAAGAGCTGAATAATGAAAGACGCAAGCTTCTGCAAATGCTGTTTGTTGAAGGAAATCATATGTGTCCTGCCTGTGAAAGAAGCGGAGCCTGCCAGTTGCAGGCTGTGGCTTATTACACAAAAATGCTGGCTCCGGAATTCACCCATTTTTTCCCAAAAAATCAGGTTGATGCTTCACATCCGGATTTCGCTATTGATTTTAACCGTTGTATTTTATGTGAGCTGTGTGTGCGAGCCAGCCGCGATATAGACAAAAAAAATGTATTCGCTATAACAGGCCGCGGCAATCAAAGCAGACTAATCATCAACTCTGCCAGCGGCACCTTAAAAGACAGTGATTTCAGCAAAGATGACAAGGCCGCTGAGGTTTGTCCAGTAGGCGCCATTCTGCCCAAGCATAAGGCGTATGAAGTGCCAATAGGAGAGCGTTTGTATGACAAAAAGCCCATAAATATCATCGGTGACATATCGGAACATAAAGGAGAGTTTTGATGGCGCACAAAATAAAAATCAGTACCTGTTCGCTTGGTGGCTGCTTTGGCTGTCATATGTCGATTCTGGATATTGATGAAAAATTAATTGAACTGGCAGGAGTAATAGAATTTACCCGCACCCCGTTAACCGATATAAAACAGATTACCCAATCGGACATAGGTATTATCGAAGGCGGAGTATGCAATTTAGAGAATCTGGAAGTTTTAACCGAGTATCGTCAAAAGACTAAAGTTCTAGTGGCAATGGGTGCCTGCGCCATTACTGGTGGCCTGCCAGCCATGCGTAATCAATTCAGCCTCAAGGAGTGCCTGGATGAGTCTTATGTGAACGGTGTCGGAATTATAAATCCGCATATCCCGAACGACCCTGAAATTCCTTTACTATTAGACAAGGTTCATCCTCTGCATGAAACGGTAAAAATAGACTATTTCTTGCCGGGCTGTCCGCCGGCAGCGGAAAGTATCTGGACTTTTTTACAAAGCTTAATAAAAGGTGAGCCTGTGGACTATGCTTACCAGCAAATACACTATGACTGATGAAAGCCAATTAAATAAACTTGAAACCGCTGCCAACCCTGGCGGTTTAAGGCGAGTAGCTATCGAGCCTTTAACCAGAGTCGAAGGCCACGGCAAGGTAACCCTGTTACTGGATAATGATAATCGAATCCGCCAGGCCAGGCTGCACATAGTAGAGTTTCGCGGATTTGAAAAATTTATTCAGGGCCGCCCCTATTGGGAACTGCCGGTAATGGTGCAAAGATTATGCGGCATCTGCCCGGTCAGCCATCATCTGGCTGCTGCCAAGGCTTGCGATCAGCTTGTTGGGGTGGATAATGTGCCGCCAACCGCGGAAAAAGTTCGCAGGCTTATGCACTACGGTCAACTTCTACAATCGCACGCCCTGCACTTTTTCCATTTATCTTCACCAGATTTACTATTCGGCTACGATGATGAAATTTCTCATAGAAATTTTATCGGTGTGTTGGCAGAACATCCTAACATAGCCAAACAGGGAGTAATGCTTAGAAAATATGGCCAGGAAGTAATCCGCATTACCGCCGGCAAACGAATTCACGGTACCGGCGCTATTCCCGGCGGAGTGAATAAAAATATCAATAGCAAGGAGCGGGACTATCTGTTACAGAATATAAAGCAAATTCTAATTTGGAGCCAGGATGCGGTTAAACTTGCTAAAAAGTTGTATCTGAGTGATTTAAAGCATAACAGCTCATTTGCTCTTATTAATACCAATATGCTGGGTTTATGCCGGGATGATGGCGCGCTTGATTTATATCATGGTGGCTTAAGAGCTAAAAAAGCCGATGGCTCATTGATATTCGATCAGGTAGATTACCGTGATTATGAGCATTATATCTTAGAAGAGGTTAAATCCTGGAGCTACATGAAGTTTCCTTTTATCGCTAAACTGGGTGCTGAGAATGGCTCTTTTCGGGTTGGCCCCTTAGCCAGAATTAACATATGTAACTATATCGATACCCCGCGCGCTGAAGCCGCGCGCAATGATTTTGTTAAAATTAATGACGAACCTATGGTTCAATCTACCCTGGCCTATCACTGGGCGCGGATGATCGAACTTTTACATTGCGCGGAAACTATAAAAGCCCTGCTTGAAGACCCTGATATCGGCGGCAAGGAGCTTAGAATTAAAGGCAAGATGCAGGAAAAAGGCATTGGGGTTATTGAAGCGCCGCGCGGCACATTGTTTCATCATTATGAGATTGATGAAAATTCTCTGGTAACCAAAGCCAATTTAATCGTCTCGACCACCAATAATAATGCCGCCATGAATCAGTCGGTGCGCAAGGTGGCAAGTGATACCTTTGACGGACGTAAGCTGACAGAACCCATGCTTAATGCAATCGAGGTTGCAATAAGGGCCTATGACCCTTGTCTTTCCTGCGCAACCCATGCCTTGGGTAAAATGCCTTTAGCGGTTGAACTAGTTGACGCTGAGGGCAAGCGCAAAGACCTACTGGTTAAAAACAGCGATAATTCTTGTCTCAGAACCTGTTAGAAAAACCGGCACTAATCCTGGCGGCAGGTAACCCATCACGTGGTGACGATGCTTTGGGCCCGGAATTTATCCGCTTAATAAAAAACAAAAAAAGCAAGGTTATGAATTACTGTGACACTCTGCTTGAATTTCAACTGCAAATTGAAAATATTATCGATCTTGAAAATTACCGACAGATTTTATTTGTTGATGCAGATGTAAGTCTGCGATACCCGTTTAAGGTAAGAACACTAATTCCTGAAAAGGATACAAGCTACTCAAGCCATGCTTTGAGCCCTGAAGCCTTGCTTTTTACCTTTCAGGAAACTCTGGGCAAAGTTCCGCCATCCACATATGCCTTAAGCATCAGAGGTTATGACTTTGAACTTGGAGAAAAAATAAGTCAAAAGGCTAAAAGTAACCTTTTGCAAGCAGTCGGAAAATTTAGTCAATTATCAGCTAATAGAGACGGTTTGCTAAATTTTGAATTTTTAAAAATATAATTTATTTTAAATGCTGGCTTTCATGTTATTTATAGTAAAAACTTAATTATTAATTAAGCCTGATATTAAATATATTTAAGCAAAAAGCGGTGAGTTTGTACCTTTAACTTTTCAGTTTAATTTAAAAATTTCTGCCCGGTAAAATTTAGCTTAATATATGCTAGCATTACTTAAGTGCTTAATTATGCCTAACAATTTTCTGTATTACACATAACCTTAAATGAAATATATTGCTCACTTTCTGGTTCTATTATTTTTTGCCGACACAATTTTTGCTTATGATAAGAGTGAGATCAGTTTGGGTTCGGGCATTGATATTAGCTATACCAGCTTTGTTGATAATAACCAAACTCTAATTATCTGGATTCCATCTGAAAGAGGCCAAAGACCTGAAACCAATGAAAGTCTTTCTAATATACATAATGCAGGATTTGACATTTGGAGTCTTGATCTGCACGACTCATATCTGATTCCTCCTGGTAAAAGCAGTATTGATGAGTTTGACCCAAATGACATTTATGCCTTAATGCAAAAAGCCAAGCAGCGAGGCTATAAACATATTGTTTTAAGCTCTGCAAACCGAGGCGCGGTACTAGCACTGAAAACTGGACGAAAATGGCAACTGCAGCATCCTGTAGATCATAATTTTATTGGATTTATTTTTCTACACCCGCACTTACTTGATGGTGCAGTAGAAATGGGTAAGGAAGCCAAATATCTGCCAATTACTCGTGCAGTTAACAAACCCGTATTTATTTTACAGCCAGAGTTTACAACTAAATTTCTTCGCTCTAACGAGGTAATAAGGGAACTTGCCAGTGGTGGCGCTACCGTAAAACTAAAAGAACTTGCCGGCACTGTTGGCGGCTTTCATGCCCGAGATAAAGCAGACTTAACCATGACAGATTTAGCTATGCGCAGTAAAATGGGCGCAATCTATAAACAGGCAGTTAAATTTTTAACATCCAGTAAACAGCCTGAATCTGCAGCAAAACTAAAAATATCCAAACCTAAATCATATAAACCGCAAGTTGCATCTCTTTATCCTTATAAAGGCAATCCACTTGCCCCTGAACTTAAATTAAAAGACATTTACAACAAAGAATTTGATTTACAAGATTATAAAAACCAAGTGGTGCTGATTAATTTTTGGGCTAGCTGGTGCGGCCCATGTATAGAAGAAATTCCTTCTTTAAATCGCCTGGCTGCCAAAATGCAAGGTAAAAATTTTCAATTATTAACCATCGATATAAAAGAGACAAAATCAAGAATTCAGGATTTTTTTAATAAACTAGAATTGGAACATAACTTCCCTATACTAATGGACACCGATGGCGCTACAGCTAAAGCCTGGAAAGTCTATGCTTATCCTTCTAATTTCTTGCTGGATAAAGACGGAAAAATTCGCTTTGCTTATCGCGGAGCATTGAAATGGGATGAGCCAAACATCATTAAAACCATTGAGTCGTTGCTATGAGCCGCCATCGGGACATCTGGCCTGAATCCTGCCGCTCTTGTTGCTGCTTCAGCTGTTTACTTGGTTTTGATAACTCTGAATCAGGAGCTTAAAACGGCATAAAACGCGACATAAACCCGGCAGGATCCATGTCGGAATTAATGTCACCCAATTGTCGACCCATATATTCGGTGGAACCGGCCATAATCTGGGTGGAATAATCTAAACGGTTCATGGCTTGCAGCATCGGAGTAAGATTGGCAAGCTGCTGGGTCATGGTAGCCATATTGCTGTTTACCTCTTGTATATAAACGGTCATGGTGCCGACGTTCTCGCTTACCGCCTTAACGTCTTTTGACATTACAACAACCTGCTCCGACAGGTCTTTTACTGAAAACCGCATATCTTCCATATCTTCACTCATGCTGTCCACCGCATCGGCCATTTGGCTCATGTGGCTGCCTTCATTATCATGACTTTCCGCCGTTCCGAAAGAGGAAGTTATCACCCGCATGTTGTCCGCCACTTTACGCACATCCGTGGTTAAACTGAAAATCAGATAAAATCCATAAATTGCCAGTAAAATAAAAGCAAATAAAGCCGGATATACCACTTTCGACCAGCTTTGTGCCACATCTTCAAAATGACTAACCAGTCTTTCCAGCTGCTCAGCAGCTGGATCATTAGGGTGATAAGCCGTAGGGTATTCCTTAACTAACTTATCTTGTTCCATTAATTATCTCGCATCTTGTATCTTTTCAACTAACCAGGAATCATAGCGTTCTATGTAAGGAATTATTTTCTGCACTAAATCATCACGGCCCTGACGTTTATAAAGAATAGCCGCATTTGTATAAGCCTGAGCAGCTCTGCGGTTTTCTCCCATAACGTGAAACATATCCCCCAATTCTCCCCAATATTCAACCTGATCCGGATTTTTTGTTACTAGTTCCTGATATGCTTGTAACGCGGTTTCATATTCTTTATCTTGTGTCGCCTGGCGTGCACGATCATGCAGCCACGTTTCGTCCGGATCTTTAGTAGCGGACTCTGCCGACGCGCTGTCAGCAGTTTCCGAAGGCTCAGGAGTTTCCGGAGCCTGCGCTTTCTGTGCTTCCTGACTTTCACCTGCCTCAGTAGCTGTAGGCGCAGAATCACTCTTGACGGCTTCAGGAGCTTGTTCTGCACTAGTTTTAACTTCGTCCTGACCGGCAACTGGCGGTTTAGCTTCCGGCGCTTCTGTCGTTTCATCTTTTGGCGCAGCTTCCTTAGCCGCCGGCATAGATTCTGTTTGTACTGTAGTTTTGTTAACAGTAACTTCGGTTCTGGAGTTGTCCCCGTGAGTAAATTTTTCCAAAAAGGCGATTAATTCATTGCGCTTAACTATGGCCAGCACTATTACTCCGATAATCAGTATCCAGAAAATAAATTTGAATAATTTCATAACCCTTTGTTCCCTAAGCAAATTTAACTTATTGTTTAATTGGCATCATACAGTAAACCTGCCACCCGAATAAACTCCTTCGCTGCAGTGCCATTTGGATTCAATTCAAAACAGGCTTGGCCTTCAAATAAGGCACTGCGGAAGTCCTCATCATCATATATTACATAGTCTATCACAGATAACTCTTTGATAGTGCCTAAAATTTCGTGGGTATCCATAGTATCGGGGTTATCAGGATTAGGGTCGCCGCGGTTCACTAAAGCCAGCAACTCAGGTAAGTCTTGCCCTCGCAACTCCTTAATAAACTTTAAAAATCTCTGAGTTGCCCACACATCGGCCTGGGACGGCATAACCGGAATCAGAATGCGGTCAGCTTTAATAATCGCCTGTTTAAAAGCATGTGCGCCCTGTGCGCCAGCATCTATAACAACTTCCTTTTTGGCGCCAACACTTTTTGCCAGCAACATAAGCGCATTGTTAGATAATTCAACGGTTGGCAGAATTTTTTCCTCATCTCGCACTTCCATAATATCACTTAAAGTTTGCTGCGGGTCGGCATCTATCGCTAATACTTTGCGCTTGTTATGCAACAGCCAGACAATCAGATGAAAAGCCAGAGTACTTTTTCCTACTCCGCCTTTTAGATTGGCCACTAGCGTAATCATTTAAGACTTAATCTAATCTATCTGAACGGATAAAACCTTATGGTCTTACTTTTAAACTTTGGACCATCACCGGATATCGAATCATCCTGAACTGTAATTTCTTTAGTTACAGGTTCATATTCCTGGTCTGCCCCTGCATGGTAATAATCAGGATAGTAAGCTTCGTTGTAATAGACATTTTGGGCACTGCTTGCAACATAGTTTGGGTCAGTCTGAGGCTCTGTTGGGTAATATGCCTCTCTGGTTATTTCTATTGGTGCATAATCTAGTGGCGCCTCATTCTGCGTCGCCGCGGAATCGTAATTTATCGGCTCCAGCGCAGTCGGTTCAGGCTCTGCATAAGTTATAAGAGGAACTTCATCGTAATTTACCTTAGAAAGAGAATTATCAGGTGCTTTTGCATATGATTCATATGCAGGATTCTCAGAATCCAGATTGCCGACAAACCATGAGTCATAACCTATACCGCTAGCCTCAGGCATCCCATAAATTATCTCGCCGAACGGAATTAAACCTTGAGCAACCGAAGCTTGAGCTTTTTTTACATCTGCGCAATACTCTGGCATCTGTTTAACATTATCCAAACGCCAAACAGCATCATTAGCCAGAACCGGCACAGTAAAAGCCAGCAGGCTCAATAATAATTTATTTTTACCCATAATTATTCCAAACTCTTTTTAAGACGAATTCCGCGGCCTTTTATTCGAGTTTTATCCGGTTGTTCCCCGGTATTTGCTTTCGCGGGTTCTTCAGGAGCCGTAACAGGCGAATAATCAGCCGGATATAAGGCATCTCCCAGGCTTAAACAGCCCAGAGGAATAACAATCAGGGTAAGCAGGGTTGAGACCAGAACCCCGAATAATAAGGATACCGCCATACCCTGAAAGATTGGGTCAGTCAGGATTACACTGGAGCCTGCCACCAATGCCAAAGCAGTAATCACTATCGGCCGCATTCTGATAATGCCGGAGTTTATAACCGCCTCTGCCGGTTCTTTGCCCCTTTTAAGCTCCAGCTGCGCAAAATCTACTAATAAAATGGAATTTCGCACGATAATTCCAGCAAGAGCAATAAAACCAATCATAGAAGTTGCGGTAAATTCTGCGCCCATAACCCAATGTCCGAGCACTATGCCTACCAATGTAAGAGGAATCGGCGCCATAATAACCAGTGGAATCATAAAATTACCAAATTCCCAAACCACCAATATATAGATGAGAATAATTGCAACCGCAAAAGCAATCCCCATATCGCGGAATGTTACATAAGTTACCCGCCATTCACCATCCCAGTTAATGACCGGTTCAAAAGATTCATGCTCCGGTGGCCCCAGCCAGAAAGTATCAACCTCATTACCATTCGGGGTACGAAAACCCTCGCTTTCAAACAGGGATTCCACTTCATTCATGGCATATAACGGCGCTGGCAATTTATTCACCGCATCCCCGACCACAAACTCCACCTTACGTAAATCTTTATGGAAGATTATATCGCCTTCCTTATGGCTAACAAATTCGCCCAAATCTCCTAAAGCTATCACAGATCGCATATCCTGGGTTGGGATTGGCAGCTCCAGCAGAGAATTTATATCAGCCCGCACCGACAACGGAACTTCCAACACAATATAGGTCGGCTCTTTATTTCTACCATGCTTAACATCACCAACCTTGGCACCACCCATTGCCATTGACAGGTTGCGGTTTATAGTTGCAATTGATACCCCGCTTCTTTGGGCTTTTTCAGTATTAATCTTAAAATGCAGGACATCATTCGGATAATTCATCAGATTCCTGACATCTTCCAAAATAGTAGCACGCTTGAAAAGCTCAGTTAATTCCCAGGCAAACTGCCGCCGTGGCCCGTCATCATCCCCATAAACCTCGGCCACCACCGCCTGCAATACCGGCGGCCCTGGTGGAGATTCAGCCACGGTAACTTCTACACCGTTTTCTACTAAAAACTTTAAGCTTTCTCTTAGTGTTACTGCGATTTCATGACTTGATCTTTCACGTTCGGATTTATGCACCAGCTGTACTGCAATCATTGAGCCCCAGGACTGATCACGTAAATAATAATGCCTTACCAGGCCATTAAAGCTAAAAGGCGCTGGTGTACCAACATAAGTCTGAAAGGCGGTAACTTCCGGAATTTTCTTAATAATATCAGCAGCCTGCCGCGTGGCATTGGCGGTTGTCGGCAAAGCGGTGCCGGTCGGCATATCAATAATTACCGTAAACTCGGATTTATTATCATATGGCAGCATTTTGGTGATAACACTTTGGGTATAAAATAAAGAAAGTGAAGCAAAGAACAACAAAACAATGCTTATCAGCACTACCCAACCCAAAGTACGGTTTTTGATCATCGGGTTAATTATGTTTCTATAGTATTTGCCGATAAATTTCTGCTCTCTTTCTTCTTTGGCCTCATCCTTTTTAAGTTTGGCCATTGATGGCCTGAACTTATACGCCAGCCACGGAGTGAACACAAATGCCGCAAATAGAGAAAATATCATGGCTGCTGAACCTAGTACCGGGATTGGCGCCATATACGGCCCCATCATTTCCCGGACAAATCCCATAGGCAACAAAGCTGCAACCACGGTAAAGGTCGCCAGAACCGTAGGATTGCCCACTTCGCGAGTTGCGTCCACCGCAGTTGCAACATCAGTCGAATCACTTTGTATCCAGCGCCGGTAAATATTCTCCATTACCACAATCGCATCATCCACCAGAATACCGATAGAGAAAATAAGCGCAAATAAACTTACCCGGTTAATGCTGTAATCTACCAAAAACGCATAAAATACCGTCAGCATGATAACTACCGGTATTACCAGGGTTACCACTAAAGCCGGCCGCCAACCAAGCGCTAACAGTACCAGAACTGTTACCGCGCCGGTCGCCACAAACAGCTTAAACAGCAATTCATTTACCTTGTCCTGGGCGGTTTCACCATAGTTTCTGGTTATGTCAATATTTATATTTGAAGGGATTAAGGTGCCTGTCAAATCTTCAATTTTAGCTAAAATAGATTCGGCAACCGGCACTGCATTGGCCCCTTCCTGTTTGGCCACTGCAATAGTTACTGCCGGCGCGCCATCGGCTTTAAGCTCAGAGTCGCGAAATGAGTTACCGGTAAAAAATTCTACAAAGCTTTCGGCTTCCTGCGGCCCCATAAATACTTTAGCAATATCCCGCATATAAACCGGCAGGCCATTTTGAATTCCCACTACCAGATTTGCCACATCCTGCGCTGAGTACAAAAATGCCCCGGAATAAACGGTATAGTTAAGGTCATTGGACTCGGACTTGCCGGTAGCTTGTAATGTATTAGCTGTCTGAATTGTCTGTGCTACCTGATCAAGGCTTATATCAAAGCCAGATAATTTCTCCGGCATTACCTGCACCCTGATCTGGGTGGAACGCCCGCCGGCAATAAAGGATTCGCCGGTTTTGGGTATAGTTTGCAGCTTATGCACTATATCCTGCGCCAGGGTTCTAAGAACGCTGTCATCAACTTCATGTGACCACAAGGTAAGATTGACAATCGGCACACTGTCTATACCTTTGGCTTTAACCAAAGGCTGAGAAACACCCGGTGGCATTTTGTCCAGGTTAGCCCTGAGCTTACTGTGCAGCTTAATCAATGATTCATTGAGATCTTCACCAACTTCAAACTGTACAGTTACAATTAAACCGCCACGCTGAGTTGCAGAATATACATGGTGAACCCCGGGAATTTCGCTCATCATCAACTCCAGAGGCTCGGTCGCCAGAGCTGCTAACTGGGTTGCCGACACCCCGGGTGACTGCACAAATACATCTATCATCGGTACTGATATTTGCGGGTCTTCCTGTCTCGGAGTTACCATAATGCCGATAATCCCCATTAACAGCATAGATATCCATAACAGAGAAGACAACGGCGACTGAATGAAGGATTTTGAAAGATAACCTGCGAGGCCTAAAGGTTCCTCGGTTTTGCCCTGTGGCAGCTTGCTAGACTCACTCATAAACAGTTACAAATAGTTGGTATTAAAATTCAGGCTTGTCTGAGCTCTTTTCCCAGCCCTGCATCTTGGGTGCGGCAAGAATTTTATCGCCAATTTTAATCCCGGATAATATTTCGACATTACCTCTGCCGTCGGTTTGCCCGACTCGCACTAACCTAAGTTCAGTTTCGTTTTCGGCATTAACCAGGGTCACTGCCGGCAGGGTTCCCCGCCAGACTAATGCCGATTTTGGAATAATTGGATTAGGCTTTTTTTTCGACAATGTATTCGGCACAGATACTTCGGCATACATCCCGGGTGATGCCGGAAGATCCAGCGGCAAGTTTAATTCTACCTTTACCGTATGTTTCTGCAAATCCGCTATCGGATATATCTTGTCTATCTGCACTTCCATATGAATATCAATACTTTCAATTTTTGCCGGAAGCAGCATGCCTTCACGCAGGCCGCCAACCAAGCGGTCCGGCACATCAATCAGCATCTGTAACTGCCGTAAATCGGCAAATTTTAAAATTGGTTGACCTGGCTGAATTGTATCTCCGACCTCCACGAATTTTTGCACTATGGCACCGGCAAAAGGAGTCACAGTTTGGGTGTCGCGGATTTTTGAATCAAGCTGCTGCAGTTGCGCCTGCGCCTGTTTCAGGGCGGCCAGTGCCTGTTCCATTTGCGCCTGATGCTGATATATATTGGAATATCTTTCAATCCCCTTACTGCCGCCGTCAAACATATCCATCGGAAATTTATCGAACATGGTGGACATCCGGCCCATCATCGGATTGTAATCCGGGGAGACCAGCGCCCGATCATATTGCACTTCAGCATTACGGTAATTGGCATCGGCGATATTTATCTGTGCAACAATCTCTTCTCTTTTGGCTCTTAACTCTACATCATCAATCTGCACTAAAATAGTGTTTTCTTCGAATTCATCACCCACATCTCCAGCAAGGTATTCAATTCTGCCGGGAAATTCTGCATTTAAGTTTACTTGCAAAGAAGGTATTACCGTACCGCCTAAAGTTATGGTACTGCTGGTTTTACTGCCGGAAACTACAATAACGTTTGATAAATCTATACCCTGCTTAGTCTTACCGGGTTCAGATTTAGAATTATCTTTTTCTTCTGCAAACGACAAAGTAGCAAAAATAAGCGCCAGGCTTGCGAGGAGTATCTTGGGATTTACTTGCATATATTAAAGCACCATAAACTATAGTAAATTTTAAACTTCAATGAACCTATAGACAGCCAAAACCATCCCGGTCGGTAACTTGTGCATTTTACTCTATGTGTGGTTTTTTTGGTACAAACCTATAGATTTTTGACTGTTAATTATTCAATAAAATTATGTAACATTATAATATACTAAAATTATTATTTAGTCTAAATTTTTATAACATATATTTTATTTATCTTTTATTTCAATAGCTTATTTAATTTATGTTAGAAATTACATTTATTCTGGCATGACAGAAGAATGGTGTTCTATTATTAACCATTCGTCGTCTATCTTACGATAAACAAAAGTAAATCTTCCCTGAACCGATTCCTGACCGCCAAAGGTAAAAGTATAAATCCCGGAATTTATTACGATATCACCAAACTCACGAATATTTGCTTCATCTATCACGCCTTCGGGCTTTTTTTGCAAAAAATGCACAAAGTAATCGGCAATTTCCGCATGATTATGTCTTACCTTATTTGAAACTGTTGGCAGTAAAATCCCATCATCTGCATATAATTTGGCAACTTGCTCAGGATCACCGGTTTGTAATGCATTATTCCATTTATCAAACAAAGCCAAAACCTCATCATTAGTCATCAAAATCTCCTGTTTAATCAATGACGAAAATTATAACCTTGGTTTAGAAACTAGGTTGGGAGTTTTCAATTAAGATACAAGTATTACGTCCCCGAAATTACTAGAATTGTATTTTGTAAGCATTACGATGAGAGTTAAGTATTGTGTCCCCGGAATTATACAATTGTGATAGTTGGCTCTTTATTTTCCATAAGATTTCTAACGACCAAGCTGTACGGCGCAAACGTAGCGCAGCGTAGTTTGTGTTCGGACGAGCGTATTGTTATGTTTCTGTGCCAAATATCTTGCCTTACTAAAATGGAATATCGTCATCAAAGCCATCCGACTCTATATCCGCTGTTTAACTCGCTCCCAACGTCCTCGTTGGGAGTGCAATATTTACCAATACTTTTCAATTGCAATTAAACCTTCAATCCCTTCATAATCCCCGGCACTGCAATAACGCCAGTACTTTGTCATTTATATATGTCATTGATTTTTTAACCCCTATGCGTTCCCAAACAGGAGTTTGGGAACGAGAGTGACCTTGGTTTAGAAACTAGGTTGGTAGTTTTCAATTAAGATACAAGTATTACGTCCCCGAAATTACTAGAATTGTATTTTGTAAGCATTACGATGAGAGTTAAGTATTGTGTCCCCGGAATTGATACAGCCCACCACTCGACCAGATAGCGCTCTAAATTTACTCCCGTTATTTTTACCCTGGAAGCTTCAAATAGCAACAAATGACAATACAAACACCTTATTGCCAGCTAACGCCTAGCTCACCGGAAAAATGCGAGCGCAGCGAGTATTTTGTCCGGTGGAGCTACTTGTTAGCCAATTTTTTATGCAACTCATTCAAGCTTTCTATTGTTGTTGTTGGCTCAATTCCCCAAGGATCAAAGATGGAATCCTTTGATCGCTTTACCCAAGCGGCACACATACCTGCGGAAATTGCACCTATGACATCGAATGGGTTACTTGATATTAGCCAGGCACTACTGCCTTTGGCTCCAGACTCCCGTAAAAAATGGCTATATACAGCAGGATTTGGCTTAAATGACTTGAGATCATCGACGCTAACGACCCCGTGAAAATAATCTCTTATTCCTGCGGTAACAAGTAAGGCATTTACTGCATCAGCAGTACCGTTTGAGAATGCAAACAATCGACAGGTACCTTCCTTCAGTTTCTCCAACCCGCTTTTAGCATCGTTGAATGCAGGAAGTGAACGGTAGCAATCAAGCAAGTTTTTTCTTTGCTTATCTGTTAAATCTATTCCATAGAACGAACAGGTGTAGTCAAGGGCATTGCTCATGCAAACAGAAAAAGGCTCATAATTTTGCATTAGCCCTCGACGAAATGAATACTCCAACTGTTTTTCACGCCAAGTATGAGAGAAACTGGTAGCCTTATCTCCGACCAATTCCTGCAGCTCAGACACAACTCCATGTGTATCAATCAATGTTCCGTATACGTCGAAGGCAAGGGTTACTGTCATGAAATTATCCCCATATTTTTATGGCTAATGCCGAGTTGATCTGCAAGTTTTCATAGCTGAATATGATAACAAAATCATATACTGGATGGAAACTTGTCAGTTCGAACGACTTGTTCCGCGCGCTTCGCGCCGGACAAGATGTGAGAACTGTCTCAGGTCAACTCGGCATTCCGCGGCGCGAAGCGCCGCGGAACATATTATTGATTTGTAAATGCAAGATAATATCACAAAATACATGCAGAAAAATTCAATGCTTTCGAATATAACTTATATTGTGTGATAACATAGTGCTTCTAGAGACCTTTGCATAACTCCCCCTCCAAATATGGACAAATGTTAAAATTACCCGCAAGTTAACCAAAGTGTAGGAACAATATGTCCTGGAAGAATCAATCCCAATATAGCTTAGCTGATGCCCTGTTA
>Ga0209790_1000059_pt1 | contig 19226 bp, 21 predicted proteins | sample WorMetG1aBELIZE2_FD_187420 | JGI IMG/M metagenome (GOLD analysis project Ga0209790, IMG submission 187420) | Marine gutless worms symbiont microbial communities from Max Planck institute for Marine Microbiology, Germany - Inanidrilus... ... | reverse complement strand
TAATATTCTGGTATAACTGTCATGTAAGTTGCTCATATCATTCCGTTTTTTGGTCAAAACATAATGATACTCTTTGAGCTTTTGTGAGCAACTTACTTTTATAACTTTTTTATAATGCACCACGGGTAAATTTAAGATTGATAGATCATACGAAGGACACTCTTGACTTCTCTCGTTCCCAACGTCCTCGTTGGGAACGTGGCATTTTTAAAACTTACACTTAAAGATATCCTGGCTACCAACGGGGACGTTGGGAGCCAGCTATGAATGTGATGAATGTTGGGAGCGAGAAGAAAGGTGGCTAGTGAATAAGGTAGAAATATGGTGAATGTTGGGAGCTGGAATAAATTTACTTACGCAATTAATCTTATACTCATGTCTTATAGGTCTAACTTTATCATTGACCTTTTAAACCTTGAGTGCTGAATAAACCGAACTACCCCGAATCTCTCTCGTTCCCAACGTCCTCGTTGGGAACACAACATTTTTAAATCCTGCACTTAAGATTCCAGGCTCCCAACGGGGACGTTGGGAGCCAGCTATGCGCGCATTGTTAAACGTTAATGCGCTGGAACTAATTTAAATGGATCTTAGTAAATTTAGGGTCAATGGATCATATATGGAAGACGCACCTGAATTAGTCAATGCGCAAACTCCAGGCCTTTTCCACTGCATAATCCATATCTGAAAACTTGCCCTCTGCCGTCAAGTCTTTGCTTGCCAATAACTCCAGGCCAAAATGCGCGGCATATAGAGTCTGCACTTCATTCTCCGATACGGAAAAAGGCGGGCCCGGCATTTTTTTCTGTGGATATTCCATAGTTACCAAAAGCATTTGTCGGCAATCTGCCAGTAAACCCAGCATATGTCTTACATAATATTTTCGCATATCCTTTGGCATCGCAATTAGTGAAGCCCTGTCAAATACAAAATCCACCCGGCCCAATAAATCATTACTTAAGTTAAAAAAATCGCCGTTAAATATGGTTAAATTTTCATAGGAATATTTTTTAAATTCCCCTCTGGTTTCCACCCTGGGTACAATCTTGTTCTCGCTAAAAAAGTCTTCAACTGCCTTTGTAGATAACTCAACTCCGGTTACTTTAAACTCCCGCTCCAATAAATATGCCAGATCCAGACTTTTACCACATAAGGGAACAAAGACTTTTGCGCCTTTAAACAGGGTGAATTCCTTTATATATTCGATTAACCACGGATTAACTGTTGGTAAATGAAAACCGATGCGCTCCTCGGCCCAACGCTCATGCCAGAATTCGGGCTGCATTACTTTTTTAGCGCCCGCGGATGGGCTTTATCGTAAACTTTTGCCAGAAATTGAAAATCAAGATGGGTGTAAATTTGGGTGGTACTGATATCAGAATGACCCAGCATTTCCTGCACCGCGCGTAAATCACCGCTTGATTCAAGCATATGACTGGCAAATGAATGTCTTAACATATGCGGGCTTACGTGCCTATCAAGATGTTTTAGCCGGGCAAGCTTTTCAAGCCTTTTCTGGATACTTCTAACCCCCAGGCGTTTACCGCTGATACCAATAAAAAGAGCCGGCTCATCAGCCTTAAGCATCAAGTGTCTTTTCCTCAACCAGCTTTTAAGAGCTTTAAGCGCCAGGGTGCCTACCGGCACTATGCGCTGCTTGGCGCCCTTGCCCAGAACTTTAACTGTGCCCTCTTCCATTCTCAGCATATCGAGATTCAAGCCCGCAACCTCAGATACCCGAAGTCCTGATGAGTACATAAGCTCAAACATGGCAAAATCCCGGATTAATAAATCATCCGGGGTATCGGTCTTATCCAGAAGCCCTGACATCTGGTCCACATCCAGAACTTTCGGCAAAGCCTTTTTCAATTTGGGCAGTTTAATGCCTGCTGCCGGGTTGGACTTGACTTCATCCCGGTCTGCCAGATATTTATAAAAACTTCTGACCGCAGATAATTTGCGTCTTAAACTTGCAGGACCTAAGCCCTTTAAGTGCTGCTGGCGGACAAAATTCTGTAAGTGCCGGTGGCTGGCCTCTAATGCACCCGACTGCATCCTGGACATATACTCAAGAAAACTCGTAATATCCCGTCTGTAGTTGATTATGGTATGACGTGAAAAATTTTTACTGCCAAGAAAGTCTATGAAATTATCCAGGTGCTCGCTGGCCGACATTATTTTCGGTTATATTTCTGGTACAGGGAAATAACAATCAAGTCACCCAACTGCAAAAGAAAATGGGTGCCGATACCTTCCTGATAGCGATCACTGTCCTTACTGCCCAGCACAAATAATTTATCGCCAGTCGCAATTTTAAGATAAACAATCGCCACTGATTTTATCTTATCCGCCTTAGCAGTCAATATTTCCGCTTGACACTCTTCGCCCAAACGCCCCAGGAAGATATTATCCGAATTTAACTTTTGTTTGATTTTTCCAAGTACATCTTTGGCAATATTATTACTATCGATAATCTCGCAATAATCTACATTAAAGGTATTTTGCATCTGGCGTTTTACTTCCGCCAGCACCGAATCTTCCGAATCCGACTGCATTATCTCCAATGAAAGGCGGTGGGTGGCTTCGCTTATTCTGTCATTATCCCGCGCCACTCTGATAAGACGTGCCAGCTCAGCGCGCAGGCCTTTATTAACATCACGCAGATGCTCCACCTGTTTTTCAATCAATGACACTGCCTTGCCGCTATTATGCTCCAGATTTACAAGTTCCAAAGCTTCGGGGTGCTGTATAAAGAAGTCCGGATGGGCTTTAAGGTATTCCAGAATATCCGATACCTTATAACTTGAGTTTTGTTTGCTATCAGCCGTCATATCAAATTTCTAATTCGCCTTTATATACCGTAACTGCCGGACCGGTCATAAAAATATGCTCGCCCTTGCCTTGCCATTCTATCAGCAATTCACCGCCGCTTACCATAACTTTTACCTTATTTGTCAATAGCCTGGCGTTTATACCGCAGGCCACCGCCGCACAGGCGCCCGAGCCACAGGCCAAAGTTTCGCCGGCGCCGCGCTCATAAACCCTGAGCTTTATTGAGTTTTTATCTAGAATCTGCATGAAGCCAACATTAACCCGCTGCGGAAAATAACTATGGGATTCGAGGCTGCGGCCCAGCTCTGCTACCGGAAATTCAGCCACATCGTCAACTATAAATACTGCATGCGGATTACCAATTGCAACCGCCATAAATTCATATTCAGTATTCTCAACATTAATCTTGTAAAAGTTTTTTTCTGTATCCTGCAAAAGGGGTATTGTGCCCGGCCTAAACTCCGGCACACCCATATCTACCCGAACTTCACCATTATCTAATACTTCCAGCGTCATCTGCCCGGCACCGGTTTCTACCTTTATAGTTTTATTTTCGATCAAATTATTATCCAGCACAAAGCGGGCAAAACATCTGGCGCCATTTCCACACTGGTTTACTTCACTGCCATCACTATTAAAAATCCGGTATTTAAAATCCGCACCCGCTGTTTCCGGTTTTTGCACCAATAGCAACTGATCAAACCCAACCCCGAAATTACGATCCGACCAGGCAGTTAATTGCTCCTTAGTTGGGACAAAACCAGACTCTATAGCATTAATAACCATAAAGTCATTGCCAGCTCCGTGCATTTTGCTGAATTTCAATTTGCTCATAAACAGTTAAGTTCAGTCACAAACAAATCCACCGTGCTTTCGCGTGGTCTAATTAATTTATGCCTATCTGCATCCACCAGCACCTCAGCCGCTCTGGGCCTGGAATTATAGTTTGAAGCCATAACAAACCCATAGGCCCCTGAGCCTATAACAGCTAGAATATCACCCTGAACCACGGCAAGCTGCCGGTCTTTGCCCAGAAAATCCCCGGTCTCACATACCGGGCCCACCACATCATAAGTTTTAGTCTGCGCGCCGGATTTCCTTACTTGCAAAATCTTGTGCCATACCGAGTACAAAGACGGACGAATCAAGTCGTTCATCGCCCCATCCACTACACAAAAGTTTTTATCAAGATTGTGCTTTAAATATTCAACTTTGGTTAGAAATACCCCGGCATTAGCCACCACCGAGCGTCCGGGTTCAATTATTATTTTCCTGACTCTATTCCCAATCAATTTTGTAAGCTCTGCGGCAAAATCTTCAGGGTTTGGCGGATTCTCATCATGATAGGCAACCCCAAGCCCGCCGCCAATATCAATATGCTCAATCTCAATCCCTTCACTGTTGAGTTTAGCCACCAACTCAAGCAAACGTTTGACGGTAGCAATATACGGTTCAACACTAGTAAGCTGTGACCCTATATGACAGTCGATACCGGTAACTTGCAAATGTTCTGCAGCATGGGCTTTTAAGTACACTGCATGCGCTTTATCAATATCAATCCCGAATTTATTTTCCTTAAGCCCAGTGGCAATATAAGGGTGGGTCTTAGCATCGACATCCGGGTTTACTCTAAGCGATATCGGCGCTTTAACATTTTTTTCCTGGGCAATTAAGGCAATTCGTTGCAACTCCTGCTCTGACTCCACATTAAAGCAGGCAATTTTTGCATCCAAGGCCCGGCTGATTTCATTTTTAGTCTTGCCGACCCCGGAAAACACAATCAGATTGGGGTCAGCCCCAATCGCTAACACCCGCTCGAGTTCACCGCCGGATACTATATCAAAACCCGCACCGGCATCTTTAATGAGCCGCAATACTGAAAGGTTCGAGTTGGCCTTGACCGAATAGCAAACCAAACTCTCATGCGCACCAAAACCCATCTGATATGATTTTATTCGCTCACGAATAAGGTTTGCCGAATAAACGTAGCACGGGGTCTGATAAGAACGCGCGACCTCCGCCAGAGACACCTGCTCCATATGCAAAGTGCCGTCCCGGTATTCAAATATTTCCATATTTTGCTTCTTGCTGGCGTTCAATAAGTATCTGGCCCATCTGGAGTCTCAGCTCTTTATATTTGATATATTTGGCATTGGCCTCTGCTTGTCGTCCAACTTTTCTTAAAGCTGAAATTTCATTTTTAAGCAGCAGAGTTTCCTTATGAAGTTCCTTGAATTTTTTAACTCTAGCCTGTAAACGAGAAATTTCCTGCTCATCTTTGGACTGCCTGATCCTGTCTTCATCGCTTAGATATAAATTGCCCGGATTACCACAGGCCACAAGAGCTGACAGCAAAACTCCAATAATAAAATCTTTTCTAAACATAGCGGGCATTATAAACTTAATGGGGTTTACAGATTACTTCTTAACTTATGAATCTTGATGAATATGACAAACCTGTGATTTTAGAACCTGCTACCAAAGCAGTTTATACAATTATCTGGCTGCATGGCCTTGGAGCTGATGGTAATGATTTTGTCGATATAGTGCCAATGCTGGGACTTACTGCTCAGGCAGTTAAATTTATTTTCCCGCATGCCAAAAGACAGCCGGTTACCATAAACGGCGGCCTTACAATGCGCGCCTGGTATGATATCAAGGAACAAAGTATTGTTAGCAAGCCTGATGCAGCGGGGATTAATAAATCGGTAGAATATCTTAAAGCCCTTATAGAAAATGAAAAAGAAAACGGTATTAGCTATAAAAATATCATACTGGCAGGATTTTCCCAGGGCGGAGCGATTGCTTTGCAAACCGGTCTTAATTTTTCTGCAGCTCTCGGCGGCATTATCGGCTTGTCAACCTATGTGCCACTTAAAGACAAAGTTACCAACAAATCCGGCGCAACACCAATTTTTATGGCACATGGCCTCTATGACCAGGTAATTCCAATCAATAGCGGACGGGAGTCCTGTAAGTTTTTAGAAAAGTTGGAGTATAAAATTAGTTTTAAGGAATACCCGATGCAGCATGCAGTTTGCCCGGAGGAGATAAGCGACCTTAGCTACTTTATTAAAGATAGATTTTCATTATAAAAGCCCTTAAGCTATCTTGTTAAGCCTATATTGCTGTCTTCAAGACTTTGGATAAAATCGATCAGGGTATCTGCTTTTGCCGATTCAAGTTTTGATATTTGCTCTAGAGCCTCGCTAATTTTAAGATCGGTTTTATATAAAAACTTAAAGCTGTTACGTAAATCCTTAACTTCCTGCTTGCTAAACCCCCGGCGCGTCAGACCAATGGTATTGATACTCACCGGCCGTGCCATATGGCCCGATACCAGCATATACGGCGGTACATGTTTATTTATCACACTTGCCATGGCGCTAAAGGCATATGAACCTATGTGTATGAATTGACTTATCAAAGTAAAGCCGCCCAAAGTTACAAAATCATCAATAATCACATGCCCGGCCAACGAGGTATTATTGGCTAATATATTATAATTGCCAATTATGCAGTCGTGCGCCACATGCACATAGGCCATAAACAAATTATCATTGCCTATTTTAGTAATCCCGCCACCGTTTTGTGTGCCGCGATTTAAGGTGGTAAATTCTCTTATCGTATTATTATCGCCAATTTCGAGAAGACTTTTCTCGCCCTGAAATTTTAAATCCTGCGGCTGCTCGCCAATTGAAGAAAACTGAAATATCTTATTAGCCTTACCAATTTTACATGGGCCTTTGATTACCACATGCGGACCGATTACAGTACCGGCACCAATTTTTACATTCGGCCCAATTATGGAATAAGCCCCGATACTTACATCCTGGGCTATTTCAGCCCTGGAATCAATCTGGGCGCTTAAATGGATAGTCATTTATCAGACACTGCTTTCCGCACACATAATTTCGGCTGAGGCTACCTCCTTTGAATCCACTGAAGCCACAGCCTTAAATTTCCATAAATTGCGCTTGTTGGTTATAACCTCAGCCTTAAGCAGCATTTGATCGCCTGGCACCACTGGCTTTCTAAACCTGGCTTTATCCACTCCGGCTAAAAAGTATAACTTGCCGTCCTCAGGGGTACTGCCAACAGTTTTAAAGGCCAACACTCCGGTGGCCTGGGCTAAAGCCTCGATTATCAATACTCCTGGAAATATTGGTGCGCCTGGAAAATGTCCCTGGAAAATCGGCTCATTTACCGTAACATTCTTAAGCGCAGTCAAGCTTTCACCTTTTTCGAATTCCACCACCCGATCAATCAATAAAAATGGATAACGGTGTGGTAACTGATCCATTATCTGCCTGACATCCATAAGGTTTATTACATCGCTCATTTAATACTTACTCCTCATTAATCTTTTGTTCTAGCTTTCTAACTTTTTGTTTTAAAATATCCAGACGGTTTAAACCGGCAACCATTTTTTTCCAAACTCTGTCTTTACGTGCCGACCAGCTTGATGAATAGGCTCCAGGTTCGGTTATAGATTTTGTTATCAGGCTTTGGCCGGTTATATATACGTTATCACAAACGCTCAGATGTCCAACTATGCCGACCATGCCGGCTATTGAACAGTTTCTGCCGATATCAACACTACCGGCAATTACCGTGGCGCCGGCTATTGCCGTATTCTCGCCGATATGCACATTGTGCGCTACTTGAATCTGATTATCCAGTTTCACCCCATTTTCAATAACCGTATCTTCCAGCGCCCCGCAATCTATGGTAGTGTTACTTCCCACTTCTACTTCATCGCCAATTACTACCTTGCCGGTCTGGGGAATCTTAAGCCATTTTTCCCCGTCCTTAGCCAGGCCAAAGCCATCATCACCTATCACCGCCCCGGAATGTATTATGCAGTCATTACCAATTACAGTTTCATCAAGTATAGTGACGTTAGGCAAAATTTTAGTTCCAGAGCCAATGTTACAGTTCTGGCCTATATAGCTTCCAGCACCAATATAAACCCCCGATTCCAGTTTCGCTCCGGGTGCAATTACCGCCTTGTGGCCAATCCAGGCATCTTCGGCAACCTGGGCGCTAGCATCCACTACAGCCGTTGAATTAATACCGGATTCTTTAGGGATTTGACTTTGGAAGTAATTTGCCAGCCTGGCAAAAGCCAAATACGGGTCGGCAACCAAAAGTTTGTTGCCGGCATACAACTCACTGTCCTCCGGCTTTAAAATTACCGCCAGCGCCCTAGTCTTGGATAAATGTTGAGTAAATTTTTGAGAGCTTAAAAAGCTTATATCATGCCTTGTGGCATGTTGCAGGGATGCTATGCCGGTAATCTTAAGCCCGGCGTCCCCCAGACAAGTTGCGTCAATTTTTTCCGCCACCTCCTTAAGAGTTATGGCGGAGCTCATTTTTTCTTATCTTTGGCATCAGTTTTTTTACTGTCAGTCTTAGCGGGCTTGGCTTGCTTTTTAAGCTCTTCCAGGATTAGCAAGGATATATCAATGTTCTTGCTGGCATAAATAACACCTTCATTTACGATAAGATCGTAGCTGCCTTCAGCCGCCACTTTGTCTATGGTTACCGCCACTATCTTTTGCAGCTTTCTTAGTTCCTCATTTTTCCTTAAAGCCAGATCTTCCTCAAATTCTTCTTTTAAACGCTTAAAATCGCGCTTTAGAGAAATAATTTCCCGCTCACGCTTGGATCTTTGGGTTTCACTTAAAATTGCAAGATCTTTTTGGTACTGCTTTTCTTTTTCAATTATATTATTTTGCTTCTCCACCAGATTTTTATCCCTGTCGGCAAATTCCTTTTCCAGAATTTCCTTGGACTCCTGAGCTTGTGGTGCTGCCCCCAGCAACTGACCAACATTAACAAAGCCTATTTTTGTTGTGGTTTTTTCCGGTTTTTTGCTGATTTCACTTTTTTGGGCATCAGACTTCCCCTCTGTCACATCTTTAGTCTCAGCCGCAACCTGGGTAGTTACACCGCAACAAAATAACAAGGCCAACATGCTCATAAAAAATCTGCTATCCATAAATTTCTCTCCTAGAAAGTTCCGCCCAACTGAAATTGAAATGACTGCTTTTTATCTCCATCCTTACTCTTTATTGGTTCGGCTATACTAAAGGTTAAAGGTCCTAAAGGTGACAGCCATTTCATACCGAAACCGGCCGAAACCCTTAAATCATCCACTTTAAAATCATCCTTAAGGCCGAAAGCATAACCGGCATCGACAAATGTTACTAATCTTACTGACTTATTGTCAGTTAAAAGAGGCATAGGAGTAATTAGTTCTGCGTTAAACACAGTTTTAAGATTTCCGCCTAAGAAGCGATCAGAATCATTTATTGTGGCCGGGCTTAAAGTTGATTCTTCAAATCCACGTACCGAACCCGGACCGCCGGCATAGAATTTTTTGAAAAACGGTAAATGTTTACTAGAACCGCCTCTGCTATAACCATATCCAATATCCATAGCCAGATGTAAAATTACATCATCCGATAGCGGAAAATAATTGTTATTTTTATAATTTAAACGATTGTATTTGGCATCGCCCACTCCAAAAGATAAATTAAGCACTTGCCTGGAGCCGGAAGTAGGAAAGATAGCCCGATCCCGTGAATCACGGCTCCAGTTAAAAAATACGTCTATCAGATCAAATTCGCCCATGATGCCGCCACTGGCAGCCGTGGTCAAATTAGCACCATGTTCATTAACATAATCGGCACATTCTTGAAAAGTACTGCCGCAGGTAATTTCGGCGCTGGATAATCTGGCACCGACGCTTACTCTATCGTACTCATTTATCGGAATTCCAAAATCAATTTCCCCACCAAATTCGTCAATTAAATAAGCTGCCACATCAAGGTCTTCGGTATCCCGTTCGCGAAAAAACAAACCATAACCTAAACTTACGCCATCCTTGGTGAAATAAGGATCGCGAATACTAAAAGTATAGACCTTATTAGCATCATTGGTAGAGACATTAAAAGCAAATCTCTTACCAGTGCCGAGAAAATTATCCTGGCTTACTCCAAGTGTTAAACCGACCCCATTTGACTGTGAGTAACCCAGGCCTATCTTGATGCTGCCGGTACTTTTCTCCACCACCGAATAATTAACATCAATTCTATCGTCGGTGCCCTCAACCGGAGTGGCCTCAACATTTACTTCATCAAAATAACCCAAGCGCCGCAAGCGGTCGGTAGAGCGTTTAAGCTCTGCCCCGGAAAATCTGCCCCCTTCAAACAGTCTTAATTCCCGCCGGATAACCTCATCCCTGGTCCTGGTATTACCGGTAATATGTATCCGGTTAACATAAGTTCTTTTGCCGGGGTTTATTGTATAAACCAAATCCACCCGGTTGGGACTAACTTTTTGCGGGACTATGGTAACTTCAGAAAAAGCATAGCCATGCGCGCCTAACTTTTTGCTTATCTCTTCTCTGGCGTCCACCAGCTTCTTTTGCGAGAAAACTTCCCCATTTCTTATTTTAGTCGTGGTGCGTAAGAATTCCTGTGATACATTCGATCCAGCACCAAGCACCTGGCTGCGTACATAAAACCTGCCGCCCTCGCTAATATTGTAACTGATGGTAATATCTTTCTTATCCGGCGAGATACTAACCTGACTCGAAGCCATGCTAAAGTCAACAAAACCACGATCCATATAAAAACTGGTTATGGTTTCTATATCGCCTTTTAACTTTTCATTAGAAAATTTATCGGATTTACTAAAAAACTTATACCATTTACTGGGCTTCATATCCAATAATTTAGCCAGGGCCTTGTCACTATAGGTACGATTGCCGATAAACCTTACGTGACGCACTCTGGCGGTGCTGCCCTCATACACATTTACTATTACCGCAATCCGGTTTCTCTCCAGCGGTATAGTCCTGGGCTTAACCTTGGTGCCGTAACGGCCTATTGCTATATATTGCCTCTCAAGTTCCTGTGCTGCCTTATCCAGTGCCGCCTGGTTTAAAACCCTGCCCGGGGCCAAACCTAACTGTTTAAACGCCTGTTTAAGATCATCAGTCTTGAGTTCCTTATTACCTTTGAACTCAAGTGAATTTATCGCTGGACGTTCTAATAAGCGCAGCACCAGAACCCTGCCATTGCGCTCAATAACCACATCTTTAAAAAGCCCGGAGCTATATAAACTACGAGTGGCTTGCGCCAGGCTTTGTGGCTCAACCAAATCTCCGCGTTTTAAAGGGAAATAATTAAATACCGTGCCAACAGAAATACGCTGCAGCCCATCTACCCTGATATCGCTTATAGTAAATGGCGCAAAAGCCCTGGCAGTCAAACTCCAGGCCAATAACAACAGCACAAAAAATGTTTTTTTCATTTAATTCAACGCTAGACGATTAATATCGTTATATATTGCAAAAAAAGTCAATAAAGCGATTAACGCTATCCCTATTTTCTGAAATAAAATTTCAAAATTTTCCGAGACCGGCGAACCTTTGATGAATTCTACTAGATAAAACAACAAATGTCCTCCATCAAGTACCGGAATTGGTAATAAATTTAATACGCCAAGGCTGATACTTATTAAAGCCAGAAAACTTACAAAACTTGCAAATCCAGCATGAAATGAATTACCGGCAAATTGCGCAATACTGACCGGGCCGCCGATATTTTGTGAGAAGGAACTCTCGCCCGTCAACATTTTCCAGATCATCTTGACCGTAAGCCAGGAGATATTTACGGTTTGCGTAAGTCCGCGTTCAAATCCCTCTAGCGGGCCATATTTAACTAAAACCAAGTATTCCTGTGAGGTTGCTGGAATTAGTGGTGTAATGCCGATACGCCCGATTTTTCCATCCTTAGTACTTACAGTTTCGGGAATAACAAAGATTTTCTGCACTACTCTATTTGGCCTTTGAACCTTAAATTCAAGTTCTGTTTCAGGATTTTTCTTTATGATAGCTACCAGATCCTGCCAGTTATTCAGTAAATTACCATTAATACTTAGTATTTTATCAGCGTGCAGCAATCCAGCCCTGGCAGCAGGACTGCCTGGAACTATCGTATCAACTACAGCTAAGATCTCAGGGGTTTTTGGTTCCAGGCCTAAATTTTCCAGCCAGCTTTTAGGATCCTGGGCAAAGTCTTTACTATCTAAAAATGCGCTATAAGTTCTGTCATCCATTTTTTGCAGTTCAAGTTCCACTCGGTCGGAATCCATAGCAGCTTTGATTAACTCTTCTAACGCCTGTTTCCAGCTCAAAACATCCCTGGAGCCAACCTTAAGAATATTATCTCCAGCTGCCACTCCAGCCTGGGCGGCAATAGAGGGTTCTGCCACCTTGCCAACTACAGGTTTTATATCATCAGTGCCGATAACTGCAATCAGCCAATATGCAAGTACTGCAAATAAAAAATTAAACAAAGGTCCGGCAAAAACCACTGCGGTTCTAACTCCCAGGGACTTGCGATTAAATGCCAGATGCTTTTCCGCCTCCGGCACTTCGGCTTCTCTTTCATCCAGCATTTTCACATAACCGCCAAGCGGTATGGCTGAGATAACAAATTCAGTACCATCAACTTTACTTTTACGCGCCAGTAAAACCTTGCCAAAACCTACGGAAAACCTCAGCACCTTTACCCCAAGTTTGCGCGCCACCCAAAAATGCCCGAATTCATGCACCGTAACCAATATCAGTATCGCCAGTAAAAAAGAGATTATAGTAGTCATTGTCTGGCTTTTTCCTGTGCCATAAATCTGGCCGCCTTATCTGCTGTCAGCACTTGTTCCAAAGAAAGTATGTCTTCTATCTGCATATCTGTAAGCGTATCCTCAATTATCCTGGCTATCTTGGTGAATTTTATTTTACCTTGTAAAAACTTCTCCACCGCCACTTCATTCGCTGCGTTTAAAACCGTAGTAGCAGTGCCGCCTCTTTGCCAGGATTCCTCTGCCAATCTTAAGCAGGGAAATCTATCTAGATCAGGTTTTTTGAATTGAAGTTCCGGTAAATCATAAAAATCAAGACCTGCCACCCCGGATTTTATGCGCTGCGGCAGACCAAAAGCATGGGCTATTGGAATACGCATATCGGACTTACCTAATTGTGCCAAAATCGAACCATCAACAAATTCCACCATTGAGTGGATAATGCTCTGTGGATGAATAACAATCTGTAAAGCTTGATCGGCAATTCCAAACAACCACTTGGCCTCCAGCCATTCAAGGCCTTTATTCATCATGGTTGCCGAATCAACCGAAATTTTAGCTCCCATATCCCAGTTAGGGTGCGAAATAGCCTCAGCAGGAGTTTTGGCATCTAAAGACTTAATATCGGAATTCAAGAACGGTCCGCCGGAGCCGGTTAATAAAATACGCTTAACTCCTTTAAGTTCAGAACCTATAGTAAAATCATCGGGCAGGCACTGAAATATTGCATTATGTTCACTGTCGATCGGAACCAGCCTGGCTTTACTTTTTGCAAGCTCAGCCATAAAAATCTGACCCGACATAACCAAAGATTCCTTATTGGCAAGCAGCAGATTTTTTCCGGCCCTGATAGCCGCTAGCGCTGAACTTAAACCGGCATCTCCGACAATGGCAGCCATAACATAATCCACTGTATCCAAAGTGGCGATTGCATCTAGAGCCCGGGGGCCGCTTTCTATCTTAATATCTAGCTCCAGCTTTTTATCAAGCTCGTCCGCAGATATCTCGTCCACCATTACCGCAATTTTAGGTCTATGCTGGTGACATATTTCTAACATTTTATCGACGTTAGAGTTTGCGCTTATGGCAATTAACTCAAATTTTTCCTGGTGTCTGGCAATTACATCCAGGGTGCTGGTACCGATAGAGCCGGTAGCTCCTAGAACACATACGCCCTGTTTGCCGCTCATGACTTAAAATATAAAAAATTATAGGCCAGATAAAAAGCCGGAGCCGCAGCCGTCAGGCTGTCAATTCTATCTAAAATCCCACCATGGCCTGGAAGGATATTACTACTGTCTTTTAATCCGGCCTGCCTTTTGTAAGCGCTTTCGACCAAGTCGCCAATAACCGACATAAATACCGTAAACAAGATTAAGCCAATGCTTGCAAAGTGTAATCCAGAAATGAAATTGATATAAACCATGCCGGCCACCACGGCTAACAAGGCTCCTCCAGCCGCACCCTCTAAAGTTTTACCAGGGCTTACTTTAGACGCCAGTTTAATGTTACCAAATTGTCTGCCGCTGAAATAGGCCCCGATATCTGCTGCCCAGATAATAATAAGCAACAGCAGGATTAGCTGCCGCTCATCATGTAACAAATGTAAAGCCTGCCAGGCTGGAATTAAAATCAACCAACCGGCAAGTAAATTTAACCTGTAGTCGGCAAATAATCTTTCAGTTTTACCTGGAAATAACGGCAGCCACAATAGTGCGCTCAACCAAAAAATAAATCCTAAATGCACCCAGTAGTTAAAATACAGTGCTGATAAAATCAAGATAGCGGTCAAGGCCAAATAAAAAATCTTTAGCTTTCTATCCGAAACCTGAGCCAGGTTAGTCCATTCCCATGCCGCAAGCAACAGCAAAACAGCCAGCGCAAGATCAAACCAGAAATTGCTGGCTATAAACAATAAAAAGAAAACCAAAAGCAACAATATTGCTGCGGTAATAATTCTTGTTTTAAGCTCTTGAGTCATTTAGGCCGGATATTTTATAAGAGATTTGAAATTTATGAATTGCGCAAAGTGTAACCGAAAAAATGAGACTATATTATTTCTTAAGTATTTGATAATAGTGCATATAACTGCTTGTTTAAGTGTATCTTTTTTAAGTATCTAGCTTAGCTGCTCGGAGGTTTTGCCAAAACGTCGCTGTCGTTTTCCAAACCAGATAAGGGCCTTGTCCAGTTTATCGGGGCTGAAATCAGGCCAAAGGGTTTCGGTAAAATAAAGTTCGGTGTAAGCCAGCTGCCAGATAAGAAAATTACTTATTCTGTATTCACCACCGGTACGAATAAATAATTCTGGATCCGGCAAACCATGCATAGACAGCAATTCTTTAAAATCCTGCTCGCTAATCGTATCTGCATTAAGGTCCTGCTGTTGAGCTTTAAGGGCTAATTGGCGTGCAGCCTGTAATATATCCCATCTGCCGCCGTAATCGGCCGCGATATTCAAAATCATACCAGTATTATTCTTTGTAAGTTCTTCTGATTTTTGAATTTGCCTTTTAAGCTTAGAGGAGAATTGCTCCTGAGCACCGATTATTCTTAAAACAATATTGTTTGCATTTAACTTGGGCGCTTGCCTTTTAAGAGCGTCCAGAAAAAGTTCCATTAGAAGCTGAACCTCGCTTGCGGGGCGCTGCCAATTCTCGGTGCTAAAAGCAAACAAGCTAAGAGCTTTAATTTCAAGCCTGGCACAGTATTCCACTATCTCGCGCACTTTTCTGGCGCCAGCGCGGTGACCAAAAACTCTCGGCCTGGATTTTTGTCTGGCCCAGCGCCCATTGCCATCCATTATGATAGCAATATGCTTTGGTATATTTGCTTTATTAATAGGCAATTTACATCAAAAACAGCAAGCTACATTTCCATTAAACTTGCTTCTTTGTCATTTATCGCCTGATCCACTTTGGCAGTAAATTGATTTATTGTAACTTGAATCTCGTCCTCAGCTTTATGTGCCTCATCCTCGGAAATCTCTTTCTCTTTTAGGAGCTCTTTCACATCGTGAATTGCATCCCGCCGGATATTCCTAAGTGCGATTTTGGCATTTTCCCCTTCCTGTTTTATAATTTTTACCAAATCCCTTCTGCGTTCCTCGGTTAAAGGTGGCAGCGGAATCCGAATATTCAAACCGGAAGTCGCGGGATTAAGACCTAAATCAGATTCCATTATGGCCTTTTCAATCGGAGCCACCATTTCCTTATCCCAGGGCACTACGGTTAAAGTTCTGGAATCAGCCGCATTTACATTTGCCACCTGGTTTAAAGGCGTGGGGTTACCGTAATATTCAACGGTTATCTGATCCAGTAAACTTGGATGAGCCCTTCCGGCACGAATTTTTGCCAACTCGCCTGACAAAGAGTCCAGAGTTTTATTCATTCTCTGGCTAGTATCGCGTTTAATATCCTCTATCATATTTATCCTTTAATAAGTGTGCCTATCTCTTCACTTAACACCGCCTGCAGCAAATTATCGGTCTTTAGCATATTTAACACTCTAAGCGGCATAGCATGCTGTTGGCACAATATTATCGCGGTCATATCCATAACTGCAAGATTCTGTGCAATTACATTAGCGTAATCAAGCTTTGAATAAAATTCGGCATCCGGGTATTTAACCGGGTCTTTGGCATATACTCCATCAACCTTAGTCGCTTTAAACACTACATCGGCAGCGATTTCTATCCCGCGCAAACAAGCTGCAGTATCCGTAGTAAAAAATGGGTTACCGGTACCACCGGCAAATATCACCACTTGCCCGGAACTTAGCTTGTCGATAGCCAGATCATATTGAAAGCCCGGCGCCACTCCGGGTATTTCCACCGCGCTCATTATGCTGGAGGTGATACCGCCAGCCAATAAAGCTTCATGCAAAGTCAGTGAGTTCATAATGGTAGCCAACATCCCCATATGATCGGCTGCTACCTGCCTGGTATTAACACCAGCAATATCGGCTCCGCGCAAGAAATTACCACCGCCGATTACAATACCCACTTCCACTCCGATTGCCTTAAGCTTAGAGATTTCACTGGCAGTGGCCGCTAAAACTCCAGAATCTATGCCGTGCATTTTATCCCCCATTAGGGCCTCACCGCTTAATTTAAGCAGGATCCTTTTATAAATGGGAGATTTTTGCTGCATAAGTTATTTTATTTGCGCCATTACTTCATCGGCAAAATTTTCAGACTTCTTTTCTATGCCTTCTCCTACTTCCAGGCGGGCAAATTCTACCACCTCAGCCCCTTTCTCACTTAAAAGCCTGGCTACCATTTTGTCTGGATCTTTAACAAAAGGCTGGCCTAGCAAAGTAATCTCGGCAATAAATTTTTTAAGCTTGCCACCTATCATTTTCTCGATAATATCATCCGGCTTGCCACTTTCTTTGGCCTGGGCACTGAAAATTTCCTTTTCTTTTTCCAAGACTTCAGGCGCCACTCCAGACTCGTCAATTGCCTGTGGCTTACTAGCGGCAATATGCATTGCAATATCTTTAGCAAGTGTAGCGTCGCCACCTGTAAGTGCCACCAAAACTCCAATCTTACCGCCATGCAAATAGCTGCCTATTACATCACCGCCGGCAATTTTACTAAAACGGCGCAAGGTTATATTTTCACCCAATTTGGCAATTAGCTCCTGCCTGGTTTCTTCTACAGTTTTACCGTCAATTTCACTGGCTCCAAGTTCAGTAATATCTTTTGCCCCGGTCTGTAAAATATTATCCGCGGCCTTAGCAGCCAGATCCTTAAAATCATCACCTTTAGCGACAAAATCAGTCTCTGAGTTAACTTCCAGCATAACTGCCTGCTTACCATCAGCGGATTCGGCCATCGCAATCACGCCTTCAGCCGCTACTCTGGAGGCTTTTTTATCGGCTTTGGCCAGGCCGGTTTTACGTAAGTTTTCTATTGCAAGTTCCATATCACCTGCAGTTTCCTGCAAGGCTTTCTTGCATTCCATCATGCCGGCACCAGTGCGCTCGCGCAATTCTTTTACCATAGTTGCTGTAATGCTCATTGTGCTTCCTTGGTTAATGGTTTTTCTTCCTTAGCGCCGGTTGTGATCGCGGTCTGCGCATCCACCACCGCATCGGCTAATGCTCTGGTATAAAGCTGAATGGCACGGATACCATCGTCATTGCCCGGAATAATGTAATCCACCAAATCCGGATTGGCGTTGGTATCAACAATGGCGATAACTGGAATTCCAAGTTTTCTGGCCTCCATTACCGCATTGCGTTCTTTTATAATGTCTACGATAAACAAAGCATTTGGCAGACGGCGCATATGTTTAATACCGCTCAAAGCATTTTCCAGTTTTTGCCGCTCACGCTCGATTTTAAGGCCTTCCTTTTTTGTCAGACGCTCAATTCGTCCGTCCTCAGCCATTGCCTCTAAATCCAACAGGCGGTTAATCGAACGTTTAACTGTTTTAAAATTAGTCAACATCCCGCCCAGCCAGCGAAAGTCCACAAATGGCATCTCACAACGCTCGGCTTCCTCGCGCACGGTTTTACTCGCCGCGCGTTTAGTGCCGACAAACATTATACTGCCCTTGTTTGCTACTAAAGAACCTACAAAATTCAAGGCATCGTTTAGCATGTCTTGAGTTTTTTCCAGATTTATTATGTGAATTTTATTGCGGCTACCATATATATAGGGAGCCATTTTCGGGTTCCAGAAACGGGTGCCATGTCCAAAATGCACTCCCGCCTCCAGCATTTGACGCATAGATACGCTCATGTAATATATCTCCATTGGGTTAATTTTGCACCAAGCGACCGTTCCAATTACTGCCTGTTTACAAACCGCAGCAACACCCGGAACAGCTTAACTTGCTTGGCGCGCGTATTTAATAAGGCTCACGACCTTATCAGGGCCGGTAATTAAACCATAAACTATAAAGATTCTCAAACCTAAGTCTTGTCTAATGCGAAATGAGTCTAAAGGAAAGGTATATTTCCAGCGAGAAATAAGCCTGAATTAGACTTAATCTCATTCGTAATTTAGCCCATGAGAGCGCTTATGAATATAGAAGCTAGGGTAAAAAGAGTGCATAAAAGGCTTTTCTCAAGGGCGTAAGAAGCTGACAGCGGTACATAAATGTGCTGAATTATCTGGTTTTTGTCCTGTGCTAGAATAAATCACAATTCACTATAGCTACTGTGAATTGGGCAGTACCAGGGGGTATTTTTAATTTTTTTGAAACTATTTCTTGGCATAAAACGTATAAAGAGGGTGTGAAAATTATTCACATAACAATTAGGATTATTTTAACAAACTGGTTAAGAACCAAATGCCCAGTTTAAACTTTCTATCTAAAGGAGAAAAAATGAAAACTGCAAAAAAATTATCTGGAATTGCTCTTGCTGCTGCAGCAGCTACCGCCTTTGCTATGGCTCCGGTAACAGCTTCAGCTGCCGAGGAAGCTCAGGTACATTGTGCCGACGTGCATAAGTGTAAAGGCAATAGTGATTGCAAAAGTGCTACCAACTCTTCATGCAAAGGCCAAAATGCCTGCGCCGGGCATGGATTTATCAAACTAACTGCTGAACAATGTAAAAAGATCGGCGGTAAGATTGAAGAATAATTAATTATTTTTTATTTAGAGAGACCTTTGCATAACTCCCCCTCCAAATATGGACAAATGTTAAAATTACCCGCAAGTTAACCAAAGTGTAGGAACAATATGTCCTGGAAGAATCAATCCCAATATAGCTTAGCTGATGCC
>Ga0209790_1000058_pt1 | contig 19314 bp, 20 predicted proteins | sample WorMetG1aBELIZE2_FD_187420 | JGI IMG/M metagenome (GOLD analysis project Ga0209790, IMG submission 187420) | Marine gutless worms symbiont microbial communities from Max Planck institute for Marine Microbiology, Germany - Inanidrilus... ... | reverse complement strand
AAAAATCCAAGTTGACCCTTCATTCCACTCTCCCGGGACCGATTCCGTCAGTGAATCAGAAACCGGCGACAAAGGGGAGGTTTTTCGAGGTGTCCGCGTAGCGTGCTCGAAGCACGAGGTCAATCATCCGGGCTCGTTTCTCAGCAGCCTGCCATAGCGGTTTTGCGCCATGGTTGGCCTCACCAGCGCAGGCCGAAGCGGATGGCATCGTAAATGGCGGCGTGGATGTTGCGCGAGGCGACGGCGTTGCCGATGCGGTAGAGGATGAACCCGGCGTCGGCGTCGGCGATGGGGAACACGTCGCCACCGTTGACCAGGGCGTCGTAGTCAACGGCACCGCGGTTCCGGGACAAGGGCTTGAGGTCGAAATAGAGCTCGTCCATCGGCGTCGTTCCGTGCTCGACGACAACCTGGTCGACGCGGCGCTCTTCGCGCCAATCCTCGGCGAAATCCGACGACAGCGTCGCAATCAGGATGTTGCCGTCGCGGCGCACGCCGGAGAGCCGGGTGTTGATGGTGATCCTCACGCTCTTCTCGTGGAAGGTCCTCATGAAGGGGACGTGATTGACGCCGCCCATCTCGGGCGCGAAGAAGCGTTCCGGCGTGGCCAATTCGAGCGAAGCGCCCGCGTTGGCGACCACCTCGGCGGCCGTCATGCCCTGATAGCCGCCGGAGTCGTCATAGACGAGAACCCGCTCCGCCGGCTTGACCGCTCCGCCGATGATGTCCCACGAGGACGTGACAAGATCGTCGCCCGCCTCCAGCGGCGGGTTCTGCGGGATGCCGCCCGTCGCAATGACCACGACGTCGGGATCGAGGGCCAGCACACCGTCTTTCTCGGCCCAGGTGTCGTAGCGGATGGGCACGCCGAGGCGCTCCAGTTCATCGAGCCGCCAGTCGACGATGCCGATCATCTCCCGGCGCCGCGCGCTCCGGACCAACAGCCGAATCTGCCCGCCAGCCTGCGAGGTGGCCTCCAGGACGGTCACATCTTGCCCGCGCTCCGCCGCCACGCGCGCGGCCTCCAACCCCGCCGGACCGGCACCGACCACGACCACCCGGTTCGCGGGTCCATCGGCCGTCGCGATCACGTGCGGGATCGTCGCCTCGCGCCCTGTCGCGGCGTTGTGGATGCAGAGCGCCTCGCCGCCCTCGTAGATGCGGTCGAGACAATAGGTGGCACCGACGCAGGGACGGATCCGGTGCTCGTCGCCACGCATGATCTTGGCCGCGATATGCGGGTCGGCGATATGGGCGCGGGTCATGCCGACCATGTCGAGCTTGCCCGACGCGACGGCGTGGCGGGCGGTGGCGACGTCGGCAATCCGCGCCGCGTGGAACACCGGGAACCTGGTCTCGGCCCGCACCTCGCCGGCGAAGTCCAGATGCGGCGCCGACGGCATGCCGTGTATCGGGATCACCTTGACCAAGAGCGCGTCGGTCTCGATGCGGCCGCGGATCAGGTTGATGAAGTCGAACGTACCGGAGGCGGCGATGCGCCGGGCGATCTCCACCCCCTCCTCCCTCGACAGGCCCTTCTCCCAGTCCTCGTCGGCGACCATGCGGATGCCGACGATGAACTCGGGGCCGACGGCAGCGCGGACGGCATCGATGACCCGCCAGGTGAAGCGGAGACGGTTGTCGAGCGAGCCGCCGTAGTCGTCATTGCGCCGGTTCGTCGCCGGGGACCAGAACGAGTCCATCAGGTGTCCGTAGGCCTCGAACTCGATCCCGTCGAAACCGGCCTCCTTGATGCGCTGGGCAGCGGCGCCATAGTCGGCAACGATCCGGTCGATGTCCCAGTCCTCCGCTTCCTTGGGGAACGCCCGGTGGGCCGGCTCGCGGATCGGCGACGGGGCGAGGATGGGAAGCCAGTCCGCCTGGTTCCAGTTGGTCCGGCGGCCGAGATGGGTGAGCTGCATCATCACCGCGCAGCCGTGTTCGTGACAGGCGTCGGCGAGTTCCCGCAGCCACGGCACGATTTCGTCCCGATAGGCGTGCAGGTTGCCGAAGGCTGCCGGGCTGTCCGGCGAAACGATGGCCGACCCCGCGGTCATGGTCAGCGCGATCCCGCCCTTGGCCCGTTCCGCGTGGTAGAGACGGTAGCGCTCCTTCGGCAGGCCGTCCTCGGAATAGGCCGGCTCGTGCGCGGTGGTCATGAGGCGGTTCTTGAGCCGCAGGTGCCGCAGGTCGAACGGTTGAAGCAGGGGATCGCCGGACATCCGTTGCCCCACGGTCACATCATCGAAGCCGTGCGCCGTGCCGCTCCCGACCGGTGCCGTCCGGGGCTCAATGCCACGCGTCCTCCATCGAGGACTTCTTCCGCCCGATGAAGTCTGTCAGCGCCTCGTCGACGGCCGGATCGATGGGCGGCGCCTCGTAGTCGGCCAGCCTCTGCCGCCACAACCGGTTGGCGCGGGCGGCGGCATCCTCCGAGCCCGACGCGGTCCACTGCTCGAACGAGTTGACGTCGGCGACGTCGCTGTCCCGGAACGCGGTCTCGTAATTGGCCATGGTGTGGGCGCAGCCGAAGAAGTGGTTGCCGGGCCCGACCTCGGTGAAGGCGTCGAGGGCGAGGCCGTTGTCGTCGACGCTGACGCCGTCCAGGTAGGTGTGCAGGGCACCACAGAGATCGGCGTCCATGACGAACTTCTCGTAGGACATCGACAACAGGCCGTCGAGGAACCCGGCGGAATGGAGGACGAAGTTCGCGCCGCAGTGGACCGCCGTCAGCATCGACAGGGTCGACTCGGTCATCGCCTGCGCGTCCGGCAATTTTGAGTTCGAGAAGTTGCCCGAACTGCGAAAGGGTAGGTTCAGCCGCCGGACGAGCTGGCCGAAGACGATGGACCCGGCGGCGGGCTCCGGCGTGCCGAATGTGGGCGAGCCGGACCGGAGCGACGTGCTCGACAGGAAGTTGCCAAGCACCACCGGCGCGCCGGGCCGCTCCAACTGCGCCAGTGCGCCGCCGGCCATGGTTTCGGCCAGCGACTGGGCGATCATACCGGCACTGGTCACCGGCCCCATCGCGCCGCCGAGAATGAACGGCACAACGACGGCACCCTGGTTCGCTCGCGCGTAGGCGCGGATCACCGAGGTCACCGTACTGTCCCAGACCAGCGGCGAGTTGGCATTGACATTGCCCATGATGACGCAGTTGGACCCGACGAAGTCGGCGCCGAACAGCACCCGGCAGATGTCGATGGAGTCCTCGGCACGGCTCTCCGCGGTCACCGATCCCAGGAATGGACGATCCGAATAGCGGATGTGGCTGTAGACCATGTCGAGATGGCGTTTGTTGACTGGCAGGTCCACCGGCTCGCAGATGGTGCCGCCGGAATGGTGCAGCCAGGGGCTCGACTGGGCGAGCTTCACGAAGTTCTGGAAGTCCTCGATGGTCCCGTAGCGCCGCCCATCATCGAGGTCCATGACGAAGGGCGAACCGTAGGCCGGTGCGAAGGCAACGGCGTTGCCGCCGATGCGGACGCTGTTGGCCGGATTGCGCGCGTGCTGGACGAACTCCGGCGGCGCGGTTCTCAGGATCTCGCGCAGCAGTCCGGGTTCGAAGCGCACCCGGTCGCCGTCCACCCGGGCGCCCGCTTTCTTGAAGTACCCGAGCGCGACTGGATCGCCGCGGAACTCGATGCCCACGTCGGCAAGGATGCGGTCGGCCGCCGCCTCGATGCGGACGAGGCCGTCCTCCGACATGATCTCGTACGGGGGGAAAGTGCGCTCGATGTAGGGCGGGCCGGCCTGTTGCCGCCCGCGCGCGCGGCTTTCGTGCCGCGCCGCCCGCCCGCCGCGTTCCCGCCGGCGTGCCGTGCCCTCCTTCCGCGCAGCCTGGGCAGCCTGCATGGAACGGACTCCAAACAACCCTCCCCTATCATTACCGTCGTCGGCGGGCAGCGTAACGCTGGAAAGTTCTCATCAATTCCATAAACTGCACTTATGCAGAGCCTTCGTCATCTGGTGCCGTCGGCGGGCGCGCTGATCGTCTTCGAGGCCGCCGGCCGGCTGCTCGGGTTTACCGCGGCGGGCCGCGAACTGGGCATGAGCCAGGCGGCGGTGTCCTACGCGATCCGCGGCCTGGAGAAGCAATTGGGCGTGACGCTCTTTCGCCGCGAGCACCGCAAGGTGTCGTTGACCGACGCCGGCGAGCGGTTCTTCGCCGACGTCACGCTGGGGTTGTCGCATATCCGGAAATCGGCCGAGGAGCTTCGCTCCCAGGCCATCGATGCCCACGTGACCCTTTCGGCGTCGACGGCGTTCACCTCGTTCTGGATGATGCCCCGGCTGCAGCAGTTCCGCGAGGACGTGCCCGGCATCGACCTGAGGATTCAGACCGCGGACCGCGATCTCGAGATCGTCTCGGAAGGCATCCCACTCGCCATTCGCGGCGGCACGCCGGACTCGTGGCCCGCCTACGATACGATGCTGCTCGCCGACGAGGAGATCGTCGCCGTCGCCGGCCCGTCCTACTTCCGCGAACAGCCGGTCCCGGAAACGGTTGGGGACCTCGCCGCGCACCGCCTGATCCACCTGGAAGAGCCCTACCGGGATGCCGCCGCCTGGAACGACTGGTTCGTCAGCGCCGGGGTCGAAGCGGGCATGGGCACGCGCGGGCTGGTCATCAACGACTACGTGCTGGTTATCCAGGCGGTCATGGAGGGCCAGGGCATCGCGCTGGGGTGGCGGCATCTGACCGAGCGCTTGATCGACGCCGGCCTGCTCGTCCGCGTGACTGACCACTCACTGCGCACCGGCAAGGGCTACTATGTCGTGTGGCCGAAGGCCCGCGAGCTGTCGTCCTCGATGAAACGGATCCGGGACTGGCTGATCGAATGCGCCTAGCGGGCACGTTTGCCCGCACCCCAACTGAGGCCAGGGTCTCCGACAGCAGGTCGAAGACGAGTCGGATGCGGCGGCTGGTATGAAGTTCTCGGTGCGTGACCAGCCAAGTGGGAACGGGGATCGGATCGAGATCCGGAAGAACGCATTCGACGCCCGGCGTGCGGTCGGCGATGTCCTTGGCCATGACGCCGATGCCCAATCCCTGCTTCACCATCTCCCAGGTCACGGCGGCACTTTCCGAGAACAGTCGGAAGTTGTCCTGTGTCAGCGGAAGTCCGACTTCGTTCAAACGCGCGAGCAATCGATCGGAGTCGTCGAAGCCGATGAACACGGCGTCCGCCAGATCGCGCGGCGACCCGGGGCGGCCGTTTCGATCGAGGTACTCGGTGGCGGCGTAGAGGTGGACGGTGGTCTCGCGGACGAGCTTGGCGATCAGATCCGGTTGATCAGGCCGCCCATGGCGGATGGCGATGTCCGCCTCCCGCCGCAGCAAGTCCCGGAGGTCATTGGAGGCAACCACCTCGATGCGGATTCCCGGCGCCGTTTCGCGCAGCCGCCTAAAGGCGTCGGGCAACAGGTACATGGACATGATGTCCGTCGCCGTGATGCGAACCTGGCCCTCGATGGCCTGGGATTGGCCGGATGCGGTCAGCGACACCCGACTCGCCGCCTCGCCCATGGCCCGGACATGGTCGAGCAGTTCCAGGCCCGATTGGGTGAGGGAGAGGGAGCGCCCGACCCGCTCGAACAGCGTCACACCGAGTTCGTCTTCAAGCGCCGCGACCTGCCGCCCGAGGGTCGGCTGCGTCAGACCGAGCGCCCGCGCCGCCGCCGAGAAGGACCCCTCTTCGGCGGTGACCAGGAAGGCACGGACCTGGTTCCAGTCGAAGGCGATGGACTGCCAAACCATGCGTTTTCGTATATCAACTGAACGAAATTTGGCAATGGGTCACGCATGGATATGTAGCGTCGCGACAGACGGAACGAGCCCTTTGGAGGGGACCATGAGCAAGCCGAGCCGGTTCTGGGACCGGATTGCGAAGCGCTATTCGAAACAGCCGGTGGCCGATGAAGCGGCCTACCAGCGAAAGCTGGAGGTCACCCGCGGCTACCTGCGCCCCGACATGGACGTGCTGGAGTTCGGCTGCGGCACGGGAACCACGGCGCTCATCCATGCGCCGTTCGTCAAGCACATCACCGGCGTCGACATCTCCCGGAACATGCTCGACATCGCCCGGGCCAAGGCCGAGGCCGGAAATGTCGAGAACGTGACCTTCCGGCAGGCGAACATCGACGACCTGGAGGCGCCGGACGCCAGCTATGACGTCATCATGGGCCACAGCATCCTGCACCTCCTGCAGGACAAGGAGGAGGTCATCGCCAAGGTCTGGCGGATGCTCAAGCCTGGTGGGGTCTTCGTCTCCTCCCCCGTCTGCATGAAGGGCCGGATGCCGGTGGTGCGCGCCATCCTGCCCGTCGGCCATTTCCTCGGGCTGTTGCCGATGGTCAAGTTCTTCACCGCCGATGAGCTCGAACGCAGCCTGACGGAGGCCGGGTTCCAGATCGACCACCGCTGGCAGCCGGAGAAAAGCAAGGCCGTGTTCATCGTCGCGACGAAGCCCGGCGCCGCCGGCGCCGGCGCCGGCGATGCCGAGGCGCCGAAGATGAGAGCGATCGCTTGATCTGGCTCGTCCTCGGCGTTGCGCTGTGGATCGGCGCGCATCTGTTCAAGCGGGTCCTTCCGAAGCAGCGCGAGGCGCTGGGGAAGGCGGGCCGGCCCCTGGTCGCGGTGACGATCGCCGCCGGGATCGGCCTGATGATCTTCGGCTACAGGGCGGCCGAGGTCGTTCCACTCTACGACCTGCCGGAATGGGCCTGGTACCTCAATAACGTGCTGATGTTCGTGGCCCTGGTCCTGATCGATGCCGGCCGGGTGAAGGGCGTGATCCGGACCAAGATCCGCCATCCCATGCTCACCAGCGTGGTCGTCTGGTCCGCGGCCCATCTGCTGGTCAACGGCGACCTGGCCTCGTTCGTCCTGTTCGGCGGGCTCGGTACATGGGCGCTCGTCGAGATGGCGGTCATCAGCCGGGCCGAGGGGCCATGGCAGGTCCCCGATGCGGGCGCGCTCCGCAATGACGGAAGGGTGGCGGCGTTCGCCATCGTCCTCTACGCCCTGATCGTCGGCATCCACGACTGGCTCGGCCACCCGGCCTTCGTGCTGTTCTGAGGCCCAGTCACGCCGGTCCCGGCTGGTGCAGCTCGATGACGTTGCCGTCGGGATCGCGGACGAAGAAGAACACCGTGCCGTCGGGCAGCTCGATGGTCTTGGTGATGGGGATGCCGGCCCGCTCCAGATGGGCGCGCGCGTCGTGCCGGTCGGTGATCTCGAGCGCGATGTGGGTGAAGCCTGTGTGCTTCTTGGGCACGTCCATCAGCACGTTGACCTCGGACGCATCCGCGGAGGCGTTAAGGATGAAGTTGATGTTGACCCCGCTCGGGTGCTCCATGATGGCGACCGGCTCCGGTCCCATGGGACCGGCGATGAACGCGAACCCGAGCTTTTCGTAGAACGCCCGCGCCGTCTCCAGGTTCCGCACCCGCAGGCCCACGTGGTTGATCCCGGTAATCTGCTTCATCCCCAGTCCCTTCGATCGTTTGAGCGATAGATGAACAGATGGGCTGCCCGGACGGCCGGGGCAACAGAGCTCACTCGTCACGCAAGGCCGGGAGGACGACGTCCCTCATGACGGCGACTGGCAGCTTCCATTGGTCTGGTTTGTTGTAATTGCCGGCGGTGATCACGACCACGAGCCGCAGGCTCGGGATGACGAAAAGACGCTGGCCGCCATTGCCAAAGGCGCCAATCCAAGGCTGACCGTTGGACCTCAATTTGCCCAGCCACCAATGAAAGCCATACTCGATATCGTCGTCCGTCCGAACTCTTGGCTCGAACGATTGGTCAAGCCATGCGGACGGCACCACGCGGGACTCGCCCCACGTTCCGCCATCGAGGATCAACTGGCCGATCTTCGCGAGGTCGCGCGGCCGCATGCGCAGCCCCGAAGCCGCGATCGGCTCGCCGTCTGAACCGACGATCCATTCCACGTCGGCAATTCCCAAGGGTGTGAACAGCTTGTCGCGGGCATAATCGAGTAACGGCTGCCCAGCCCCGTGGCTGATCATATGCGCAAGCAACGCGGTGGCACCGCCGTTGTAGGTCCATCGGCTACCGGGCGGTGCGGCGAATGGCCGGCCCAAAACGTAGCGGTACCGATCGTCCGCCCGATCCATGGCGGTCTCGCTGTTCCTCGGATCGGTGTAGGGCAGGTCCTCGTTCCACTCGGTTCCCAGCGTCATCGACAGGGCGTGGAAGACGGTCATTCGTCTTCTCTCCGGCTCGGCGGCGAGATCTCCGTAGGCGGGAAACTGGTCGACAAGGGGCTGGTCCAGATCGGCGACCTGTCCGTCCGCCAGCGCGATCCCGTACAGCAAGCCGACGATGCTCTTGGTCACCGACCGCAGGTCGTGCTTGATCTCCGGTCCGAATGCGACGGTGCCGAGGGATCGGCCGCGGCGTTCGTCGGCGCCTTCGTAGTAACGCTCCAGGGCCAGCTTCCCGCCCCGCACGACCACGACGGCGTGGAGATTGGCGAGCTCGTTTCTGCGGACAGCGTCATCCAGCGTATCCCCGATTTCCGGGGAGAACCCAGCCTCGGCCGGCGAGGCGCGCTGCCAGTCATGCGCCGAAACGGCGCACGCCGCGCTCAGCGAGAAAGCCACGATGACACCCCCGACAACCGATACAAGAGGACGACCGAACATGAACTCCATCCCGACGACAAAACCGCCGTGATTCGACGCCCTGGTTTCAGGGGTCCGAGTCCCCGGCGGCGATCGTCCAAGCACGATAAACGCAATGGACTTCGCGCGGCAATCGCGCGGTCGGCCGTATCCGTACACCTTTTTCATCACCGCATAAGGAATGACGCCGACGATCCTACCCGGCCGCGCGCAATCGACTGAGCAGTTCGTCGAGAGGAGCGTGTTGGACCCTTCAGCCCCTGCGCCTACCGTCAACGGTCCGAGCCAAGGAGCGGAACGTGATCGATACGCACTGGTCGTTTACGCAGCGGTTCGACTACCAGGGGCAGTCGGTTGCCTACGATGTCCTGGGCGAAGGCGCGCCCGTCGTCCTCGTCCACGGAACGCCCTTCTCGTCCTATGTCTGGCGGGCGATCGCCCGAGAGCTGGCGCGCACGTACCGAGTCTATCTGTATGACCTCCTCGGCTATGGGCAGTCCGAGATGCTGCACGGCCAGGACGTTTCGCTCGGCGTGCAGAACGACGTCTTCGCGGCGCTCCTGGACCACTGGAACCTGGCGGCGCCGAACGTCATCGCCCATGACTTCGGCGGCGCGACCGTCCTGCGCGCCCACATCATCAACGGGTGCGACTACACCAAGCTCCTGCTGTTCGATGCCGTTGCCGTCCGGCCCTGGGGCTCGCCCTTCGTACAACACGTGCGTCAGCACGAAGCGGCCTTTGCCGGCGTTCCGGACTATCTCCAGCGTGCCATTCTCCGCGCCTACATCCGTGGCGCCGTCCGCCGGGAGATGACCGACGCGGATCTGGAGCCCTACATCGCGCCGTGGCTGGGCGACGTCGGCCAACCCGCCTTCTACCGCCAGATCGCCCAGATGGACCTTCGGCATACCGACGAGGTCGAGGGGCGCTACGGCGAGATGCGATGCCCCGTCCTTCTGCTGTGGGGCACCGAGGACGAATGGATACCCCTTGAACGCGGCCGGCACCTCGCCGGCCTCATTCCAAACTGCGCAGTCCGCGAGGTCGAGGGGGCGGGCCACCTGATGCAGGAAGATGCGCCCGAGGCCATCGTCTCCGCCGCGCTCTCGTTCTTCGCTTAGGGAAAGCTGCTATCGGCCGGGAGTGCTGATCGGGCGAACGGGAGAGAAAGCCGTGAGCCGCGACGCCCTCTCCCTCGCCGCCGCCTTGACCCGGCGCCGGGCCGAGGTGCAGACCAGCGGCCGTTTCCAGCCCTCCGAGGCGTAGGCGTCCTACCCGAAAGAAAGCGGCGGTCCCTGCTGGGACCGCCAGTCTGTCTTGTGTGAGTTATGGGTTTTTTGGGGAGCGCGTTGCGCCCCACCCTTTTCAGGGTTCAGGCGTGCTTGACGATGACGCCGGTGCGAACCTTTTCGACGTATTCGGTGACCTCCTTCTTGACCACCGGCAGCAGGATGTAGAGGCCGATGATGTTGGCGATAGACATCGCGAAGAACATCGCGTCCGAGAAGTCGATCACCGGTCCGAGCTGGATGCTGGCGCCGATGACGACGAAGACACAGAAGATCGCCTTGAAAGTAACGTCGGCCCGCTTGCTCTCGCCGAACAGGTAGGTCCAGGCCTTGAGGCCGTAGTACGACCAGGCAATCATCGTCGAGAAGGCGAACAGCAGGACGGCGAGCGTCAGTACGTAGGGGAACCACGAGAACGCGCTCTCGAACGCCGCCGAGGTGATGCCAACGCCGCCGAGTCCGTCGATCTGGTAGGTACCGGTGACGACGATGACCAGCGCGGTCATCGTGCAGATGACGACCGTGTCGATGAAGGGCTCCAGAAGGGCGACGATGCCTTCGGTCACCGGCTCCTTGGTGCGCACCGCCGAGTGGGCGATGGGCGCCGACCCGACACCGGCCTCGTTCGAGAAGGTGGCCCGCTTCAGACCCTGGATCAGCACGCCGACGATGCCGCCGCCGACGGCCTCCGGTGCGAAGGCGCCGGCGATGTTGCCGAGGCCGACCGTGCCCGACAGCGCCGTCGCCAGTGCCTGGAAGTGACTGACCTCGCCCGCGTCATTGGGATCGGCGTAATCGCCGCGCACCAGCTCGATGGCGTGCTTGAAGGCGCGAAACTGGATGAAGCGGAAGTAGACCGTGAAGATGATCGCCGCGACGATCAGCCAGCCGACGATGAGCGGAAAGTTCGTCCCGGCAACGGGGACCGAGTAGAAGATGGTATCGACGATCGGCGTGACGATCGGCTTGATGGCGTTGCTGATGGCCTGGTCGATGCCGCCCTCCTGGGCGAACGCCAGACTGGGGAACAGAATGCCTCCCGTGGCGGCAGCAAGGATCTTGTGCATGTAATTCCTCCCACAATGCTTTCATCTGATTGGTTTTTTTTGATCAGGGCACGACGGTCACCGGCACGGACGCCGACTGCACCAGGGCCCCGGCGACACTGCCGAACAGGCGTGCCTTGAGTTTCGAATGGCCCGTTCGGCCGATGAAGATTTGCGCGGCGCCGGCATCCTCGGTGATCTCGCAAAGCAGCTCGGCGGCGTGGCCGTAGCGGACGACCGCTACCGCCGTGACGCCTTGGGCGGCGAGGGTGTCGACGACCGGGTCGATGCTCTGCTGCCCCCGGTCCAGTTCCTGCTGGCGGCGCGCATGCCGTTCCTCCAGCTCTTCCGGCGTGAGGAACGAGTACGCCGACCATTCGAGGACGTGGGCGATCCTCAGCTCCGCCCCGCCGGCCTTGGCTTGGGTCGCGGCGAACGCGACGGCGCGGTCGGAACCTGCGCTACCGTCCCAGCCCACGACATAGATGTCGGTCATGTGTCACTCCATCTGTTGATTGGTGCGATGGCCGCGCCGGCACGCTGCACGCCGCAGGTGCCGGCGAAGGCGATGCGGGGTCAGGCGGCGAGCGCCGTGACCGGGTCCACGTATTCGTAGCCGAGGTCGTCGGCAACGGCCTTGTAAGTGACCTTGCCCTTGTGAACGTTGAGCCCTTCGCGGAAGTTCGGGTTGTCGATCAGGGCGGCCTTGTAGCCCTTGTCTGCAAGCGCCAGACCGTAAGGAAGGGTCACGTTGTTCAGGGCATAGGTCGACGTGCTCGGCGTCGCGCCGGGCATGTTGGCGACGCAGTAGTGCACGACATCGTCGACCACATAGATCGGATCGGCATGGGTGGTCGGCCGCGACGTCTCGAAACAGCCGCCCTGGTCGATGGCCACATCGGCGAGGACCGAGCCCGGCTTCATCCGCCGGACCATGTCGGCTGTGACGAGCTTTGGCGCCTCCGCACCGACAACGAGCACCGCACCGACGACCAGGTCGGCGTCGAGCACATAGTCCTCCAGCGACGCCCGGGTGGAGTAGACCGTCTTCAGGGACGACCCGAAGCGGCCGGCAAGACGGCCGAGCACGTCGACGTTCCGGTCGAGAACGGTGACGTCGGCCCCCATGCCGAGGGCCATCATGATGGCGTTCTCGCCGACCACGCCGCCGCCGATCACCACCACCTTGGCGGGACGGACGCCGGGCACGCCGCCCAACAGGATGCCCTTGCCGTTGTGAGCCTTTTCCAACACCCACGCACCGGCCTGGATCGACAGACGGCCGGCGACCTGCGACATAGGCGCCAGCAGCGGCAGGCCGCCCTGGTCATTGGTAACCGTCTCATAAGCGACGCAGACGGCGCCGCTGTCGACGAGATCGCGGGTCTGGTCCGGGTCCGGCGCCAGATGCAGATAGGTGAACAGGAGCTGTCCGTCCTTGAGCATCTTGCGCTCGGGCGCCTGCGGCTCCTTCACCTTGACGATCATCTCGGCGGCGTCGAAGACCTCCTGGGCGTCACCGGCGATGTTGGCACCGGCGGCGCGGTAGTCGTCATCCGAGCAGCCGATGCCGGCTCCGGCCTGGGTTTCGACCAGAACGCTGTGCCCGTGGGTGACGAATTCGCGGGCGCTGTCCGGGGTCAGGCCGACCCGGTATTCGTGAACTTTGACTTCCTTGGGGACACCAATACGCATGGTTTCCTCCCTGTCCAAGTGACTGAATTGTGGGAAGAAGCCTAAGACGAAATCGGCGTACATGTCCTTGCGAAGTTGGCGGAGATTCGGCCAATTTTTCGAAGATTATTGCGTTTAAAGAGTTAAATTATGTATGATATTCGAATGATCGATCTGGACGTGATAGATCGTAATATCCTCAATCAGCTTCAGGCCGAGGGTCGCATGACCAATGCCGAGCTGGCGGAGCGCGTCCACCTGTCGCCGTCCGCCTGCCTGCGGCGGGTCCGTCATCTGGAGGACGAGGGCGTCATCGACGGCTACGTGATGCTGGTCGATCAGGCGGCAATCGGGAAGCCGGCCAGCATCTTCGTCGAGATCACCCTGCACGGTCAGAGCGAGGAGTCGCTGGAGGCCTTCGAGACGGCCGTTACCGAGTGCCCGGACATCATGGAATGCCACCTGATGTCCGGCGACGCGGACTACCTGCTGCGGGTCGTCGCCGCCGACACCGCCGACTACGAGCGCGTCCATAAGATCCTGGCGCGCCTGCCCGGCCTGGCGCGAACGCGCTCCAGCTTCGTGCTGCGGACGGTGAGCAAGAAGACGGCGTACGAGCTGTAGGCCGGGTGCTGGCCGATCGTGCGTAGATTAGGCCGGAAGCCGTAAGCTGGGGTAATGACCGACGATCGGCGCTTCCTGTGCGACGAGATGCTGGCCGGCCTGGGGCGCTGGCTGCGCATCGCCGGATACGACACCGGGATCGCCGAGAGCGGCCGCTGGAACCGCGACCTGGTCGAACAGGCGCGGGCCCAGGGCCGAATCCTGCTGACCCGCGACCGACAACTCATCGAAATCCGCAACGCCGGCGACCACACCATCGTGCTCGAAGGCAATGCCATCGACGCCTGCGCAATGGAGCTGACCCGGCGCGCCAGCGTCGACTGGACCCTCGCCCCGTTGAGCCGCTGCAACCGCTGTAACACGCGACTCGAACCGGCGGCGCCGGCGCACGTCGAATCCTTGCCGCCGCGCATCCGCGCGCGTGAAGGGCCAGTGAACGTCTGTCCCTGCTGCGGACGACGCTACTGGGAAGGCAGCCACACCCGCCGCATCCGCCGGCGGCTGGCGGCGTTCGGGGAAACGGGCGGGGACGGTGATCCGTGAGCCAGCCAATGTGGCACCGGATGGCGCGACGTGACGTCGTGATCTGGCGCGGGCCGGATTCAACGAGGCGTTTCGGTGCGGGCGTGGGACGATGCCTTGAGCAGTATCGAACGCTTTTTCGGATCGGCTGACGATGAAGGAACAGTGTGATGGACGCGAGACCGGGGCGTGAGCTTGCCATTCTGACCTTCGTGACGCTCGACGGCGTCATGCAGGTGCCGGCGCAGCCGGAGGAAGACCTGTCGGGTGGTTTCACGCATGGCGGATGGGCCTGGCCCTATTGGGATGAGGTGATGGCCCAGGTCAAAGAAGAGGCGATGGCCGAGCCCTACGATCTTTTGCTCGGGCGGAAGACATACGAGCTATTCGCGCCGCACTTCTCGAACATCGGCGATGACGACGGCGAAGCCGCCCTCCTGAACAACGCGACAAAGTACGTCGCGACGAACAGCCTGAATAACCTCGACTGGAACAACTCCTTTCCGATCACCGGGGATGTCGCTGCCGGGGTCGCTCGGCTCAAATCCGAGGAGGGCCCTTTGGTGCAGGTTCATGGCAGTTGGCAGCTGATTCAGACGCTCCTGGCAAACGACCTCATCGATGAAGTTCGGCTCTGGACGTTCCCCGTCATTGTTGGTTCCGGGAAGCGCCTGTTCGGCCAGTACCCTGCTCGACAGGACCTGACGCTCGTGAGATCGGGAACGACGTCCAACGGCGTGGTGATGGGCATCTACCGCCGCGACGGTGCGCCGAGATCGTGACGGTCGATGGGAAGCAAGCCGATGTGGCATGCCGTTCCGGAGTCTGAACCTGGCTCATCGCTGACGAGGCTCGCATGCCATCAGCCACACCGGCAAAGATCGACCCGGGCGCGGTAGGCTGGCGCGTCTGGCAAACCATCGAACAAGCACGGCAGGGAGGGAAAGACGATGATGGTCGCACGCTGGCAATTCAAGGCGCGGTTCGGGATGAAGCAGGCCGCCATCGACGCGGTGAAGGAGTGGTGGCAGACCGTCGGTGGCGGCATCGGGCAGACCGACTACACCATCATGACCGGCAGCATCGGCGCCGAGGAAGCGCTGGTCACCGTCGACGTGCGGGTCGACGATCTCACCGCGCTCAACGAGCAGTGGGAGAGGCTCGCCCAGCGCGACGACCACAAGCAATGGGGCGAACGGTTCGAGCCGCTGATCGTCAGCGGCTCCACAAGGTGGGAGATCTTCCGGATCGTCGGATAGCGACGGGTCGGAAGGATCGCTATTGGGCACCAGATCGCGCCGCTGTTGCACCGGGATTTGTGATTGAACACCCATAAGACCGCGCTGGGTGATTTGCTGGCACAGGGCCGCACGACGGACATCTACGCGCTGGGTCGCGATGCCGTGATCAAGGTCTTGCGGTCCGGATTTCCAAACGAGCTGATCCAGATCGAGGCGGACAAGACCCGCGCCGTGGCCGCCATGGGCGTGCCGGTGCCGCGCATCCTCGACGTCACGGCGGTCGATGGCCGGCCTGCCCTCATCGTCGAGCGTGTCGAAGGCGACAGCCTGGTGACCCGCTTGCTCAGCCGGCCCCAGCGCATGATTCCGCTCGCGCGGCTGCTCGCGGACATGCATGCGGATCTGGCCGCCGTACGCATCGAGGCGCTGCCGAGTATCAAATCGAAGCTGGCCCAGCGCATCGGCACCGTCTCTGCCTTGTCGGCGGACGTGAAGCAACTCGCGCTGAGTCACCTGTCCCGCTTGCCGGAAAACGGCGGCCTGTGCCACGGCGATTTTCATCCCGGCAACGTCATCCTCAGCGCCCGCGGACCGGTGATCATCGACTGGCTCGACGCGACGCGCGGGCCGGGGGCGGCGGACGCGGCGCGCAGCCATCTGCTCCTTTCCGTCGCCCCGCCGCCCCAAGACCTTGGCCCGGCCCTTCGCGCGGCCGTGGCCCTGGGACGCACTCTGTTCGGCCGGACGTACCTCGCCCGCTATCGCCGGCGAACGGGCGTCGATACCGATGCGTTCGCCGCCTGGACACCGGTCATCGCCGCGGCGCGCTTGTCCGAAGGGATCGACGGCGAGGCCAGCCACCTGCTTGCCATGGTCGAGAGAGGGATCGGATGATCGGGCGCACGTCCCGCAGCCCGTGTCCGCTTCCGCGCCCCAAACGGTCTGCTCCGCGCAGAAGACGCGACGACAGCGCGGCGAGCGGAGTGGCACCGCCACGCCTGACCCCAGGCCCACGCTCGATCTCTGCGGCGTAGATTTCTTTCGTCGGCCATGGAGGTGGCCGCGAGAACCTCAAACTAGATGCCCGTGTTTCAGCGGTACTTTGCCGCGGTGATGAATTCTGCGAGGGATTCACACCAGATAAGAACGGTCGTGTACTCCGAGACATCCACGCCCTCGGGCACGTCCAGCAGAAACCCCTCGAAGGTCTTGACGTCGCCGATCAACTGGGCGGTCGCTTCGACGGGAACAAACTCGTCCTCGTGCTCGACGAACTGATTCACGAGGTAGAGCTTGTAGGCCGGTCCGGGTGCGAGGCGTCCTTCATGGACGATTTGCGTCGGCGTAATGCTGACCCTGCCCTCGCCCCAGTGCAAAAGATCACTGCCCCTGAGCTCGCGCGTGAACTCGGTTCTGAACAGAGCACCCTGCGCCCCCGCCTCGAGCTTCGCTGCATCAGGCGCATCGGGCGCGGTGAGGATCGGCAGGAAATAGATCCCCAATGCGAAGCCAACGGCTATCGCAGCCCCGTGCGTAACTATTCCGAAGATCAAGCGACGCATTTCGTGCCCCGCAGCCTACTTCTGGCGTCAATATGGTATGCGCGCCAACGAACATCCACGCCTATGATCGGGGCACCAACGCTAAAGCGTATTTCGCTTATCGAGATTCGCGGAGGATTCCCAAGGGGAGGGAAATGCGCCCTAGCCTATGAATGTGGAGCGTGGAATTCACGCAGCACGCCGCACAATTGCCTGCATTCGGCCGGAACAGCTCCGCCCGATGCACGGGCATCAGCGTCGGCAGCGGCCGGACGGCGGGGCACGGCGCGGCATTGTGACGGCTTAGGACAACGCGGCCTCGCCGTGCTCTCCCCATAAAGCGTCGAGCGCCAGCCTGGCCGCTTCGTCGGCGTCGATCTCGCCGGCGAGGAGGCTGAGGGTGTCGAGGGCGGCGGCATCGGGCCCGCGAAATTGGTCGCGGACGCGGCGGGCGGCGGCCTCGGCGATGAGGTCGGCGGCGTGGGCGTGGGCGCGGGCGCGTTGGGCGCGCTCGGCGGGGGTGATGGTGGCGGCGCGGGTGTCGACGGCGGCAACGAGGTCTTCGAGGCCGTCGCCATCGGTGGCCACGGTGCGGACGACCGGGACCTCGGGGGCGTCGTCGGGGCGGAGGTGGAGCATGGTGCCGAGCTGCTGCTCGGTCCGTGCGGCGCCCGGAAGGTCGGCCTTGTTGACGACGAGGACGTCGGCGATCTCCAGGATGCCGGCCTTCATCGCCTGCACCTCGTCGCCGAGGCCGGGGGCGCTGATCACCACGGTGACGTCGACGACCCGGGCGACCTCGATCTCCGACTGGCCGGTGCCGACGGTCTCCAGGACGATGGCGTCCCAGCCGGCGGCGCCGACCACGTCGACCAGGGCGTGGATGTTGAGGGTGAGCCCGCCCAGGTGTCCACGCGCCGCCAGCGAGCGGATGAACACGCCGGGATCGACGGCGTGCTCGCCCATGCGCGCGCGGCCGCCGAGGATGGCGCCGCCGCTCTTCGGGCTCGACGGATCGACGGCCAGCGCGGCGACGGTGCGGCCCTCGCCCCGGAGCGTGCGGATGTAGGCGCTGATCAGCGTCGACTTGCCGGCGCCGGGCGGGCCGGTGAAGCCGACGACCACGGCGTGGCGGGCGGGGTCGGTATGCTGGCCGTCGTGAACCTGGCGCAGAAGGGTCTGGGCGTCGGCGCCGCCGGTCTCGACCAGGGTCAGCGCCCGGGCCAGCGCCGCCGGCTCGCCGGCGCGCAGCCGGTCGATCAGCCGCGGACGCGGGATGTCGCGGGCGGCGGCGTCGGGCATTATTCGACGATCAGGGGATCGCCGAAGCCGAACTCGCGCCTGAGGCAGCCGACGATCTCGCCATGGGTGACACCGGCCTCGGCGGCCTCGACGACGCGGGCAAAGACGTTGTCGGCCTCGTCATTCGCGGCGCGGGCCAGGGCATCGAGGGCCTTCGCGACCTCGCCCTGATCGCGCTCCGTCTTGTGGGCCTTGCAGCGTTCAACATGGGCGGCCATGGCCTCGGCGTCGGGGCGGTAGGGCGGCGGCGACGCCACCGCCTCGTTGTCGTCGGTGTAGCAGTTGACGCCGACGACCTTCTCGGCGCCGGACTCGATCCGCTCCTGGGCGGCCAGCGCCGAGCGGCCGAGCATGGCCTGCACACGGCCCGTCTCGACCGCACGGTACATGCCGCCGGCGGCGTCGATCTCGGCGATCACCGCCTCGATCTCGGCTTCCATCTGGTCGGTCAGGGTCTCGATGTAGTAGGAGCCGCCCAACGGATCGATGACGTCGCAGAGGTACGCTTCCTCGCGGAGAATGTTCTGGGTGGCGACGGCGACGCGCGCGGCCTCCTCGGTCGGGCAGCTGATCGCCTCGTCGTAGGCGTCGGTGTGCATGGACTGCAGGCCGCCGAAAATGCCGGCGATGGCCTGGGTGGCGACGCGGGCGATGTTGTTGAGCGGCTGCTGGGCGGTGAGGTCGATGCCCGAGGTCTGGGCGTGGAACTTGAACCGCCACGAGCGCGGGTCGCGGGCGCCGAGGCGGTCGCGGGCGATGCGCGCCCAGATCCGCCGGCCGGCGCGGAACTTGGCGATCTCCTCGAAGAAGCTGATGGAGATGTCGAAGAAGAAGGTGAAGCGCGGCAGCACCTCGTCCACGTCCATGCTGCGGGCCACACAGTCCTCGGCGTACTGGATGGCCGAGGAAAGGGTCAGGCCCATGGCCTCGGCGGGGGTGGCGCCGGCCTGCTGCATGTGTTGGCCGACCACGGAGAGCGGGTTCCAGTTGGGCACGTGCTCGCGGCAGAAGGCGATGTAGTCGACGAGAATCCGCCGCGCGCCCGGAAGCGCAAGGCGGAAGAACATGTGGTTGGCGACGTAGTGCGAGATGCAATCGCTCTGGTTGGAGGTGCCGGTGATCCGCTGCCACGGCACGCCGCGGCGTTTGGCGACGGCGAGCAGGAACGCCAGCAGCGTGAACGGCGACGGATCGTTCATCGCCGTCGAGATGTCACCGACGGGGACGCCGTCGAGGGCGAAATGGAATGGACGCCTCCCGGGACTGGAAGCTGGCGGCGGAGGGTTGGGGTGGACCCTCACGGGCCGACGGCATCAAAGTGCCAAGTGGGAAGAGCAAGCTCTTCGCAGGCAAACCGGAGGGTCCGAGATGAAGACTAACAGAACCGTTGTCGGCGTGGATACGGCAAAGCGAGTGT